>AMWB02013823.1_pt1 | contig 42590 bp, 42 predicted proteins | sample 200311 | NCBI WGS metagenome assembly AMWB02 (sample SAMN02737377, study PRJNA173069) | bioreactor metagenome | biome: anode biofilm in microbial fuel cells | place: USA: California | collected 2010-12-16
GAGCCGAATTGGTTGTATGAGGCGGAGAGGGTGGGATTCGAACCCACGATACCTTGCGGTATACCCGCTTTCCAAGCGGGCGCGTTAGGCCGGACTGCGCTACCTCTCCATGCTTGGAACACAAAGCCCCGCTATTATACCATTTCAAATATTTTTTACACAATTAAATTGTTCTTTTTACTTTCGCTTTTTTTACTTTTTTTCTATAATCCTCTTGAATCAACACAATAAAAAGGAGTTATGAACCTGCCCCTTGATGTCATCGATCGTGCCTGACCTTGAATACCCGATAATTGTTGTGGATGATGCCCACTGGCAGAAGATCGCTCAAGAGGGAGAGGAAAGCCTGGAATATTCCATCACCAACCGTGAAGGTTTTCGCCTGTCCACGCAGGGATTTGATTTCCTGATCCCTGAAGGAGCCGGTTATTCTTCACCCAACATCATCCAGGTGATCATCGGCAAAGATATGCTCTACGCAACAGCCTATGAGCATGATCGTCAACTTTACACGATCAATTCCGCCAACCTGGTACCCATGTACGGTTCGCGGCGGTTTACGGGATTTGAGAAAGGTCAAAAACTGATCATTGCCATCGGTCATCTCTCGCCGCCCGGAATTGAACTTCCGCAACCGAAATTTACCGTCCTGTGGGCAGGCGTGATCAACGTTCTGTAGTTACCTGATCCGCTACTACCTGATCCGCTACTATTGCCACTATAAAAAAATCCATTATAATTAGCAGCACCGGGCGGTTAGCTCAGTTGGTTAGAGCGTTGCGTTGACATCGCAAAGGTCGTAGGTTCGAGTCCTATACCGCCCACACAGGTCCACCCGCGGGGTGGAATTTATTTTTCACCAATTTCCCGTCTGGAACTCTACCCATCACTTTTCGCATCAACAGGGTTATGGTGGTGTTATTCATAATCAGGTACGAGAATTAGGATCACAATTTGCTTTTCATCGAGAAGAAAGCATCAGCAACTTATACTGATCATTTGAGAAAAACTGGAGTGTAGATGACCCGTTACATGATCATCCTGAATCCGATAGCCGGTGCCGGTACTGCCCTCAAAGCTCTGCCGCGTATCAAGGAATTACTTACCCAATACGGGCTCAATTTTGATATCAGTCTCACTGATTACCCTGGACATGCAATCGAACTTGCCCGGAAAGCCGCAACCGATGGATATGAGTATATTATCGCGGCTGGCGGTGATGGCACCAGTAATGAAGTCCTCAACGGGTTGATGCAGCACAAACAGGAACATGGTTCATTCCCGGTCATGGGAGTGATCCCGGTTGGCCGGGGAAACGATTTTGCATTTGGCGCGGATATTCCCGTGAACGTCGATGAAGCCTGTTCCCTGCTGGCATCGCTGCCGCGCAAGTGGATCGATATCGGTGCAGTCAGTGCCAACGCTGAATCCAGCGTGCTCTATTTTGGCAACGGTATTGGTGTCGGGTTTGATGCGGTCGTCGGGTTTGTTGCCGCGAAGTCCAGGTTGAAGGGCATGCTGTCTTACCTGGTGGCAGCCATCAAAACAATTTTTATTTACTTCAAGCCACCCGAGGTCAGGGTCGAGGTTGGAGATAAAAACTTCACTGTTTCAGCCCTGATGGTATCGGTAATGAACGGCCGGAGAATGGGCGGCGGTTTTATGATGGCTCCCACAGCGGTCATCAACGATAGGCTCTTCAACCTCGTGATTGTCAGCAAGGTCCCGCAAATGGCGATGTTCGGGCTGATTGGAAAATTCATGAAGGGCACTCACGCCGAAGATCCGGCCGTACAAACCTGCCAGGGTGACCGGGTGATCGTTACTGCCCTCAAGGGCACGCTACCGGTCCACGCAGATGGTGTAACCGTCTGCGAAGCCGGTCAGTCGATCAACATAAACCTGATTCCTCAAGGATTAGAGCTCATCTCCAGGATCACTCCATGATATTGACCGCTGCCCGCATCAATCCTCCCATCAAAGCCATTCTGCGCACCATGCTGCACATAGACGATGCAGCAGTGGCCGCCATTCCCATGCACGGACCGTTGATCCTGGCAACCAATCATATCAACTGGCTCGATGCACCGGTTGGTTTCAGCCATCTCCACCCCAGGCAGGTGACCGCCTTCGCCAAGATCGAAACCTGGGATAAGTTCCTGATGCGCACGCTTTTCAATGCCTGGGAAGCCATCCCCATCACCCGTGGTCAGGTTGACTTTACCGCTTTCAGAAAAGCAGAAGAAGCACTGCAAGCCGGAAAAATGATTGCTGTTGCCCCGGAAGGTACCCGCTCCCGCGATGGTAAATTGAACCAGGGACAGGCAGGCATTATTTACCTGGCATTGCGCACTGGGGTACCCATACTGCCCTTCGTTTCATATGGTCACGAATTATTAGGGGAGAGTTACCGCCGCTATCAACGTCCGCGTATGATGATGAAAGCCGGGCGTCCGTTCAGATTACTCCATCCAAACACCAATCCAGACCGGGCCACGCGCCAGGAGTTGACGGATGCAGTCATGTACGAGATTGCCAACCTCCTGCCTGAGCAATACCGCGGTAAGTACCAGGCGACCAACACTTCGCACCGCTGCCACCTGGATTTTGTCGATCTACCAATACGATAATTCCTCTCACACGATAATTCCTCGATTTTGTTGACTTTGAATTCAAATTTATGGTATTATAAAAATTAGTTTAGCCCGTTAAAGTCACGGGCTTATCTTAAAGTTTTTAAACAGGAGAAGACTATCAGTACCCAAAACTTTCGTGTCAATGAGTTGATCAAGGTCGCCGAAGTTCGTTTGATCGGACCCCAGAATGAAAACATCGGGGTTGTTCCCATCCAAAAAGCTTTACAAATCGCCCGTGAAGCAGAGCTTGACCTGGTTGAGGTCGCGCCAAATTCCGAACCCCCGGTTTGCCGGGTAATGGATTTTGGCAAATTCCTTTACGAGAAAACCAAGAAAGAAAAGGAAGCTCGCAAAGCCCAAACCAAAATTGAGGTCAAAGAGATCCGCCTGCGCCCAAAGACCAACGAACATCATCGTGGCTTTAAAACCCGGGATGCACGCCGCTGGCTGCTGGAAGGCAACAAGGTCAAGGTCACAATCCGTTTTAGAGGACGCGAGATTACTTATCCCGAGATCGCACTCGAGGACTTGAGGGAGATCGCGGAGGAACTGGCTGACATCGGTACTATTGAACAGGCGCCCAGCATGGAAGGTCGCACCATGGGTATGGTACTGGCTCCAGCCAAACCAGGTAAGAAAAAGGTTGTGGAACAGGACAAAATCGAACAACCTGCAGAATCCTGATTCTTGCCATCAATTTTCTAATCGCTGTTATAGATCATCATTTTTCATGGAATTCTAAAATTCTGGTATAATCCGCCTTTGCGCAATGTTAAGCGTAAATTGTTGAGAGGAGTTTGCTGTGCCACGCAAGATTAAATCAGGCAAGTTCAAATTGAAGACCCACAAAGCGACATCCAAGCGGTTTCGCCTGACCGGGTCTGGCGTTCTGTTGCGCACCAAGGGTGGAAAAAGCCACCTCCGGCGCCGCACTTCAAAACGCACCAAAGCCTTGTTGGCTGAGATGGTCCCCGTTAAGGGAGACAAGATCATCCAGCGCGTCAACCGTCTCGCTCCTAACATGGAGAAGTAGAGACACTGACCTGTCGTGTTCGGATTAGTGCAGCTGTTGGGTGCATGCAACGGGTCGATTGACCGGCGCCCAGGGGTTCGCAAAGGAGTAAAAAATGGCTCGTGTAAAAGGTGGCCCTTTCAGCCATCGTCGTCATAAAAGAGTATTGAAATTCACCCAGGGGCAATTTGGCAGCCGGCATCGCCTGATCCGCCGTGCGAACGAAGCCCGCTTGAAAAGTATGTGGTACGCCTCGCGCGACCGCCGCAATCGCAAACGCGATCTGCGCCGCCTGTGGATCACCCGCATCAACGCTGGCGCCCGCCAGAATGGTCTATCCTACAGCCAGTTCATTTACGCGATGCGTAAAGCAAACATCCAGCTCAACCGCAAGATGTTGGCTGATCTCGCTGCCCGCGACCCGCAAGCCTTCACCGCGGTTGTCGAAAAGGCAAGATCCGCATAATCTCACTCAACAAACCAGCGGGATGGCTCCAGCCATCCCGTTTTGTTTTTAAACTGAATCGGGTAGAATTGATAAGATGACTGCTTCCCCTGATAAACTCATCCGCTCCATGCACAACCCGCAAGTGCAATTCGTTCGCGGGTTGATGAAGGATAGGGCTGCCCGCGTACAACATCAGCTTTTTGTCGTAGAAGGGATCCGGTTGGCGGAGGAAGTAAACGCGGCGGGTATTGCTCCCCGCCTGCTTCTCTATAGCAGCCAGCTTTCCCCCCGTGGCAACACCCTCCTCGAAAAATTCCGCTCCCGCGGGATTGAAATGCTCGAGTTGGATCCGGAGTTGTTAAATCGTCTTTCGGATACAGAAACCTCCCAGGGTATCCTTTGCCTGGTACCCCAGTCCATTCAAACCCCTCCAGCACATGCAGATCTTGTACTCATCGTGGACCAGCTACGTGATCCAGGCAACATGGGCACGATCTTGCGCAGTGCAGCCGCCACCGGTGTCCAACTGGTCATTGTTACACCTGGCAGTGTTGATCCTTTCATGCCAAAAGTCGTGCGTGCCGGCATGGGTGCGCATTTTCGCCTTCATATCCACCAGGCTGACTGGCCCTGGATCAAGTCCTACTGCGCCGGGAATCTTCCCGCACCGCTCAGGATCCTGCTGGCTGATTCAGGCGGCGGTATGAGCATGTGGCAGGCCGATCTGACCGGTTCGCTTGCCCTTGTGGTGGGGGGTGAAGCAGAAGGTGCAGATATGGGATCTATCCAGACCCTCGCGGAAAAGATCCACATCCCCATGCCGGGCAAATTTGAATCATTGAATGCCGGTGTGGCAGCTTCCATACTCCTATATGAGATCCTGCGCCAGAGGAACCCATGAGAATCCGCTCCATCACCAGTTTTTTCGACCCTTCCTTCCCTTCAATTGATCAGGACCTGGCCAGGCTCGCATCCTTAAGTGAAAACTTGCGTGCGACGATCAACGCTCAAGTCATTCCCGTCCTCTCCACCCGCCTGGCTACCGTCCCCTTTCCCTATTACTTGTCGGGTTTATCCAACACAAAACAGCAATCCATGGTCGCTGCCCTGGGTCAAAAGGCACGTGAACTGGGCTGGCAATACCTTTCGCTCGGACCGGCACTCCCCGATCATCCATGGTCTTATGCAGCCATACCCCAATTGTTAAGTATCGCCGGGGATATCTTTTGCAGCGCGGTCATCGCGGATGAAAGATGCATTTACCCTGCCGCGGTGAGGGCTTCCGCCAACGTGATTCGCGAAACAGCAATCCTCACACCGGATGGTTTCGCCAATCTCAGGTTTGCTGCTCTTGCCAATGTCGCTCCGGGAGCACCTTTCCTGCCCGCTGCTTATCACAAGCACGCGTCACCCCCTGCCATCTCAATTGCGGTGGAATGCGCGGATGCGGTACTGACAGCGTTTGACGGTACAACTGATCTCGAAGCTTCCTCCGCTTCCCTTATCAGGCAATTGGAAGATCTGGCGGCGGTGATCAGCAGTATATTCACCAATCTGGCAACAGGCAGCGGGGTTGATCTACTCGGTTTCGATTTTTCTCCTGCTCCCTTCCCCGTGGACTGGTGCTCATTGGGCGGTGCGGTGGAGAAACTGGGCTTGTCGCACATCGGCGGGAGCGGGTCGCTCGCGGCTGTAGCTGTGGTGGCAAATTCGCTCGACAAAGGGAACTGGCCACGCGTGGGGTTCAATGGAATGATGCTGCCAGTGCTGGAAGATTCTGTCCTTGCCCGGCGTGCCGAACAGGGGTTGCTCACAATCAAAGACCTGCTGCTCTACTCCACCGTTTGCGGTACCGGTCTGGATACCATACCGCTTGCCGGCGCGACAACACAGGAGCAACTCGAATCCATCCTGATGGACGTTGCCGCTCTGTCTGTTCGCCTGGCAAAACCGCTTACCGCGCGTTTAATGCCAATACCTGGAAAAGCCCCGGGTGATGCAACAGGTTTTGATTTCGAATACTTCGCCAGCAGTCGGGTGATGGCGCTTGAAGGTCAGGAACTTAAATCCCCGCTGAACGGCGATACCCCGATATTTCTTCAACCTAGAAACAGGCGCGACTGATTTACCCGTTGGAACGCCAGATCACGGCGTCAGCGTGTCTGTCGGGAAGAACGGGAACACCGTCGGCAGCCATGGGAACAGTCCGCCGTTATCCGTCGGCGTGGGTGTGATCTCCCCTTCAAAAGTGGGGGTGATCGTAGGCGTCGGTGTTTCGGTAGGTGTCATTGTCGGCGTCTTGGTGGGTTTGGGTGTTTTCGTCGGTGTGGGTGTGCGTGTCGGCACCTGGATCTTAAGCCGTAAAAGTTTTTCGGCATGTCCATCATTGGTCGAGTTCATGAAGAGACGCAGGGTGATCGTGCCATTTTCCACTTTCGTCATGTCCCATGTCAACAACTTCTGAGGATTTTCAGAAGGTGAGCCACCCGGCTCCACCAGCATCTTCCAGCTTTCTGGATCTTTGCCCACGCCGTACTCAAGATAGAAATCTTTGAACTTGTCGGTTGCATCTATCACGGCGTAAATATCAAGCTTGTCGGATGTGATCGTTTGCTTGTTCTCCAGTCCTACAAACAACAATGTCGGGCGCGGATCATCGGCGCGGCATTCGCGTTTCGGAACGTAAACAAGTGGTTCAGGAAAATTGATCTCCTCCAGCCATGCTTTGCCCTCGTCGGTTCCTTCGATCCATTTCTTCGCCCATTTATCGGTTACATTCAGAACCATCAACTCCTTTGAATATCCTTCACAAGCGCTGGAAGCCTTCAAATTCGTCCAGGTATCGATCGTTTCCTTTTTCCATAGATCATCTTTAGCTTCTGGAGGAAGGGTGTCTGCTGAGAAGATTTCGGTACGCGTTTTCGGGCAGTATTCTGAAGGCTCAGTGCCCGAGTAAACACAAACCTGCTTTTCCACGATCCCATCAGGTCGCGCGAAATCAGCCGGCGAGTTGCTGGTCAGGTAAGGTACAGCTACTTCCATGAACTGGCTCCAGATCGGTGCCGCGCCTGAAACACCTGATGTATCCACCATGGGTGTGTTATCTGCGTTGCCCACCCAAACCCCCACCACCAGGTCAGGGGTATAACCAATGGTCCAGTTATCCCGGTATTCATTGGTCGTACCGGTTTTAGCAGCCGCCGGGAAGGATAGATTGAGGATCGAGTTGGTTCCGAACATCGGCGCGCGGGCAGCCGCGTCTGACAGGATTGATGTGATGAGGTAAGCGTGCTCTGCCCGCATCACCTGCTTCGCTTCCTGCGGCTGCAATTCATAGATGATATTGCCTGAGTGGTCTTCGATCCGCGTGATCGCAACGGGCTCAACCTTTTTTCCGTTATTGGCAAAAACGCTGAACGCAGAGGTCATTTCGTACAGCGTGACCTCCCCGCCGCCCAGGGTAAGGGATAAACCGTAGTCATTTTGAGTGAGCGTTGTGATCCCCAACTGGCGCGCGAAAGCGATCAATCCATCCTCTTCAGTGCTGGCGGGGTCATCGTAAATGCCAACAAATTCCAGCGCTTTTACTGCAGGAACGTTGTAAGAGTTGGCAAGCGCAGAACGCAGGCTCATTGGGCCATGGTATCTTCCGTCATAATTGACCGGTTTATATGGGTCCCTGGTGTCATTGGGATCACCAGAAGGTGGAAACTCGCTCGGTACATCCCATAAAATCGTAGCCGGTGTCCAGCCTTTCTTAAAAGCAGCAGCATAGGTCAAAGGTTTAATTGAGGAGCCCGGTTGGCGGGGTTGCAATGCCATATTGATCTGCCCGGCTATCTCATCGTTGTAAAAATCAGCTGAACCTGTCATGGCGAGGATTTCACCGGTGTCCGGCTTTAATGCAACCAGCGCGCCGTTAGTCGCGTTTTTTTCAGCCAGCGCCTCCACCTGTTCCTTCACGATACGATCCGCTTCCTTCTGTAGTTGCGGATCCAGGGTTGTAAAAACCCGGAAGCCGGAACGGTAGATCAGTTGTGGATCATATTGCTGTTCAAGCAGGTAACGGATATATGTGACCCAATGCGGATACACCATCGGGTTGGCCCGCTGCTTGAAATCATAATTTTCCATCTCAACATAAGCATCAGCTGCCTGTTGTGCCTCCAGGCACACGCGTTCCGGGCTGTTGCTGACTTCGATGCAGCCTCTCTCCTGGCTCAGGTTGTACATGGCGATCAATACCTGTTTGTTGCGATTCAGGGTATCTTCACGATTATTAAAAATATCATACACACTGGGTGCCTGCGGCAAGCCTGCCAGGAATGCAGACTCCGCCAAAGTGAGGTCCCTGGCGTTCTTGTTAAAGTAGGTCTCGGCAGCGGCTTGTATTCCATAGGCCATGTTGCCGTAATTGATCTCGTTCAGGTAGAGCTCAAGGATTTCGTCCTTTGAGTAACGCCTGGTGATCTCTGAGGAGAGAATGATCTCCTTGGCTTTGCGCCGATATGAGACTTCCACGCGCTCTTCGGGTGAGAAGAATAAGGTTCGCGCCAGCTGCTGTGTTATGGTCGAAGCCCCTGAGACAACCTCGCCGCTGGTGTAGTTGGATACCATCGCGCGTGCCAGTGCAAAAATATCAAAACCCGGGTGGTTGTAAAATTCCTTGTCCTCAATAGCGAGCGTGGCAGCCAGAACGTAAGGAGAAATGTCTTCGATCTTTGTGTATGTTCTACGCCCCGCGTTGGGATCGATCATTTCGTAGATCATCTCACCGTTGCGGTCATAAAAACGAGTCGTCTCGAACTGCGAGGCATGACCCTGGATGTCATCCACGCTGGGTAGAGTGGCAGCAATTGAGAAATATTGAAACACCAGGAAAACACCGGCGATCACTGCCCCCAGTACCGCCAGGAATAGCAACAAAACGATCACTTTCACAAAACAACCTCCAAAATCATACCGTGGCTTTACACTGCCATTCGCTGGTGGTTTCTTGCTACCCCTCGCGTCTGTTGTGGTTGCCTTTCCAGTACCTTTCCGGGCAGCCTTTCCCCCCGGAGTTACACTTGATGCAGAATTTCCATTTGAGGGTGTGACTTTCATCCGGGAAGGCTGGCGACTTTCTCCTGGTGCGGGTTCCATTCTTCTGACATGAAGTGCCGAAGGGGTAACACGCGTTGCAGCGAGGTCCACCTCGTCAACCTTTCTGGGCAACTCATCGGCGAGTCCCGGAGGAGGTGCCAACTTTTCATCAAGATTGATCTCAACGGCAACTTCACCGTTCGTCGCAGGTGCAGCGTTTACAGTGGGTTGATCCTCAAGGGGGCTGCTTGGCACCTGGATCGGCTTTGTGTCAGTCAATGGGCTCCCGTCTTCAGGGAACTGCCAGAGATAGCCCGGCGGCTCTTCCGGGTTGGGCAGGGGTTGTGCTTTTCCCAGCATCGGTCGATCAGGATCCGGTATGGATTGCACCTGATCCTGTATCGGTTCTTCTGCACCCGGCTGCTCTATTGAGTTACCTTTTATGGGCTCGATCAAATTCTGCAAGGGTTCTGTGTTACCCACGGCCGGTTCATCTGACCCTGCCAACTCTTGTGCTGAGTTATTCATTATTTCTTCAGGATTTTCTGAATCCCCGTCTGTAACATATCCGTTATTTAGTTTATCTGTATCGGTCATGATCTCTCTTAGACATTATTTCAATTGTAATAATTTGATTCTAGCATAAATCAATTGACCCCTGCAAAGTTCACTCTTACAATGTCCCTATGCCGCAATCGCAAAAAACCGATGCATTCTGCCAGATCCTCAGCGCGGATGTGCGCTTCAGCCTGCCCGACGTGATGAATGACCAGGTCTGGGAACTAAACCCAGGCATTAGCCAGCCGCGCGCATTATCGCTGATAACAACATACGGATTTCGTGCCAGCCAGATGCATGTTTTTCCTGAATTCACACTGGAAGACCAGGTCATCACGGATCCTGTGGAATATATACAATTCCCTGAGATCACTTACTCATCAACAAATTTCACTGTAGTAAAATTTTCACCCTTTCAGGACATAGACGTTTTTTACAGGTTGTGGGTTCCGACCTCCCAGATCATCGTTGGTGAGTTGGCTTGTGTCAATAACTCCCCCCACACAAAAACCCTCGGTGTGGATTGGCTTGTTCACCTGATCCCGGTTAACAACGGTAGTCCCATGAGACAGGTGCCCATGGGATTGAGCACAGTGCTGCAAGGGGAATGTGCTGATCTGTTCCCGGTTTTTTACCTGGCTGGTGGTGCGTATGCCTCCAGCGCAGCCATTCCGGGTCTGGCAACCAAGCTGTTGCTCATGCCCGGCGCGGACAAGCGATTAACCTGGGCACTCGCCTCACACACATCCATGGACGCTTCCTTTCAACAGGCACGGCAGTTTTCGTCAAAGTCTCTTGATGTGGAGCAGCTCAAGTTCGAAATGGCCGACAAGCGCGATCTGCTTATGTGCGAAACTGCTCATCAGGATATTACGCAAATGCTCGAGCGATCTAACCTCCGCGCCCGCCAATTTGTCATGCCGGCGCTTCAGCAATTCAATCAGCCCACCTACGTAACCACCCGTGATGCCAACACCGGTTTCTATCCCCGTTTGGATATCCTCGAGATTAACCCCGGCTGGAGCGGGCAAACCCTGCCCGAGATCCTCCTGCTGGCAGAAAACCTGTTACCTGGCAATTTCGGGGTGATCAAAGGATTGCTGCAAAACATGTTCACCCACCAATCACCCGATGGCAGTATTGACCACCAGGTGGGTCCCAACGGTCCACGCACCGGTCATTCAGCCCTGCCTATCCTCTCACAATTGGTCGCGAATCTTTATCCCTACCTGGAGGATCTCAACTGGCTCGAAGAAATTCACCCCCGGTTGCTCGCATTCTTGAAGACCTGGATCACGATCAATGCCAGTGATTTGTTGGAGATACGGGAGTTATCTCACCCGATTCAAGTGGGGATTGAACTCAACAACCCGCAGTCTGGTCTTCTTCCCTCGGATCTCTGGATCCGGTTGAAGAGCTGTGACAACATCCTCGTTCCCTCGCTTCTCTTGCGGGAGGTGAGTGCGCTGCTTCAGATCACCCATCTGTTACAAAAAGAAACTGAGGTTGACTGGTTGGAGCAGGTGCGGGAGCTTTTACGCGCACTCCTGGAACATCTCTGGGACAACAATAACGCGACCTTCATCCAACCGGACCGTTCTACCGGGCAGGCATCCAAAGGGTTGATCATCCATCAATACCGCAAGAATGGTGCCTTTAAGCCTGTGCGCCGGTTGCCGCGCAGCGGCCGCATCTACGTGCGTATTTGCGGAGAAAACCGTGTATCCACGCGTTTTTGCTGCCGCATCCAAGGCACAAATGAGAATGAACGTATAGAAATGTTGATTCAACAATCCAACCTGCTCGCCGCGGGTCAGGCATGGGTTTGTGTCAGCGAAAAGGCCTTTTCTTCAGTCGATTCTGTCACAATCATAGACCTGCCTGTTGGATCAACGCTTGAAATTGGTCAGGCTGATCTGATGGAAAAAGATCTCACTGGTTTTCTCGTCCTGTACGCTGGCTTTCTTTCTCCTTCGCGTGTCGCCCGTTTTTTACGCGCAAACCCGATCAAGCAATTTTTTTCTGAGCACTCAGGCGCGTTGATCTCACTTGACAGAAAAGGGGCAATGCTTCCCGCGCCCGCTTATATTGTGACGTTGATCGTAAAGGGTCTCTTGCGATACAAACGCATCAGCCTGGCAGAAGAGTTGTATCACTGCCAGTTCATCGACCGTTTACGCGTAAAGCAACCCGCGACACGCGGAGCGCCACCCGTAACGCTGAGAACAATTGACGATCTTGCACCGGTAAACCTGTTTCTCAACATTCGCGGCCTGGTCCGGATAACCGGCAAAGAGGTCATCCTCTCGCATTTTATTAAGCGACAACTGGATGCAGTTACGGTACAATATAATAAAGTTGAATTGAAAATGAAACCCTTTGTGACTGAGTTACGTACCCAAACCGGCGAGGTCATCTATCTGAACCGTGCCGGCCCCAACCGGTTGATGCTCGAATAACGAAAGGAGGATACCGCAGATGACGAAAAAAACGAATGAGTCATGCAACACTATGTTAATAGCTGTTGTTCAATCCCAAGACGCAGATATCGTTGAATCAATCTTGCAGGAAATGAACGTTTCGATTACCCGCCTGCCAAGCACTGGGGCGTTTCTTGGTCGACGCAACGCCACGTTGTTGATCGGTATTCCCTGTGAACGTCAACAACAGATCGTTGAGGCGCTGAAAGAGAATTGCCGCCAACGAATCGAGTACATCGCTGTCCCGCTGGAAAGCGCCCCGCTACCCATGCCTGCGCCAACCCCGGTAACCGTGGGTGGGGCAACTGTGTTTGCGCTTGAAGTCGAACATTACGAGGAGTTGTAGCCATGAAGATGATCATTGCCATCGTAAATGACGAGGATTCAGAGCAGGTAACTCACGCGCTCACTCACGCCGAATTCCGTGTGACCACGATCGCGTCCACCGGTGGTTTTTTAAGGCGTGGGCTCTCTACCTTATTGTGCGCTTTTGAAGATGAGCAACTCGCTGCCGCCCTTACTGTTTTCCATAGTTGTTTTCCGCCGGTTAATGGCGAGCCGCAAAAACGCTGCAAGATCTTCGTCCTAAACGTCGCAGAAACACACCACTTCTAAACAAATTTACGAATATTTGCTGTTTTGCCTACTCGTGGATTTCCTCCACGCGGTAGGTTTTAACTTTAAGCATTTTGTGCTTCCATACATTAGAAGGGGAACCCATTTTTGCGCAAAGATGAGCAAGGAAGGTTTCCGCCTGCGGAAGTTGGTCCCACACCTGTGGCAAAAAAGTAGCCCGCCGGTACCCGTCTTGCAGGATCACGCCATCCACACCCGGGGTTAACACCCGCGCCAGGTCGCCTGGCGCATCGTAAGTGAGCTCCACCGGAGCGGTTAGCCGCGAAATTTCAATATTAAGATCAGGCAATTCAGCTTTGGTCAGCGGCGGAAAGCGGTAATCCTCAAACGCGGCTTGATAAGCGTGTTCACGCACATCCAAAGCCAGGCTCTGGTGCGCTTCCAGGCTGCCGATGCAACCACGCAAATCACCATGCCGTGTCAGCGTCACGAACGAAGCTCCCTGCTCGAGTAGATTCGGTGATAATCCTGCGAGGTTCACTACTGGTTCCGGCAGTTGGTTCAGCACATTCGAGATCGTTTCACGCGCCAGTTTTAACAGGTATTGCTTTTCGTCTTCAGTCAGTATCGTGTTCATTCTCAATCCTGTGATAGCCCCGGTTGAAATAGACCAGCGGTACGTGATTCTCCACTTTCGACGCATGCAGCACTTCCCCCACGTAAAGCGTTGAATTGGGCATCGCGTAAGAATGCACCACCCTGCACAATACCCACGCCGCGGCATCCGCGAGTGTAGGTATCTCTTCAAACAGGTGATCGACTGTTAATCCTGCAAAGCGGTCATCCTGTTCGCTCACATGTCCGGCAAACCGCTCGGATAATTCCTCCTGCCCGACGGAAAGAATGTTGATGGCAAAAGTGCCAACCCTGTCGACCATTTGCTTCGTTCTGGTGTTATTGGCCATGGTTACCGTCACCAGCGGGGGGTCCACCGAGACCGAAGTGAATGAATTCACAGTCATCCCGTGTTGCTGATGCCTGTCCCCCGTGGTCAAAATGGCGACCCCGCTCACCCAGCGTCGCATGACTTCACGCAAATCAACCGGCGTCATCATCTAAGAAACACCTCACTCTCTCATACTCATAACCCGGCAGGTGAAAGTCAACTGAAATAAACCTGCCATGTTTCTTATTATGGCATAAACCTTGCTATAATTCAAAGAACGAGTTGACTATGAACGAAGATGACCTCTTAACCTCCAAATTGCCTGATCAGGGGACTGTTGATGAAGACTCAACACCTGAAGCCGCAAATACCTCAGCCGGATCAGGTCCGCGCCGTTTCAGTATATTTGGCGGTCTTCAATCGATCCTGATTGCCGCCTTCCTCATTGCATCGCTTTTTACCCTTTTTACCCCTTCCAACCTGTTCTCAGGTGAAATGCTCGACCGCGTGTTCCAGGCCTGGCAGGCTAACCCGACCACCGTTGCACCTTTGATCGTGAACAATTCACTTACGGATACAGCCCCCATCGGCATTGTCTCGGGGCACTGGAAAAATGATTCCGGCGCCTTGTGCCCGGATGGTTTGACCGAAGAAGAAGTGAACCTGCAAATTGCCACCCTCGTGCAACAGAAATTGATCGCTGAGGGATATAAAGTGGACCTGCTGGCTGAGTTCGATGAAAAATTATCACAGTACAAGGGCATGGCGCTCATCTCAATTCACGCCGATACCTGTGATTTCATCAGCAATGAAGCCACCGGCTTCAAAGTTGCTGCAGCCATTCATAGCCTCTACCCTGAAAAAGCCGATCGGCTGGTTCAGTGTATGGCTGACCGCTACCAGGCGACCACCGGTCTGGTATACATGCCCAACTCTGCAAGCATCGACATGACCAGTTACCACGCCTTCGACGAGATCCACACCGAAACCACGGCGGCGATCATTGAAACAGGTTTTCTCAACCTTGACCGGCAGATCCTGACCGAAAATCCAGACCTGGTTGCACAGGGAATTGTGAATGGTCTCATCTGCTTTATCCGCAATGAAAACGTAACGGTCACCACACCCATCCCATGAACCCACAGGACCTCGCACGGTACAGGCAGGCGATCCTAAACGCCCAGGCGGCTTTGAAAAGGCGCTCACTTTTCGAAGCCGGTCAATGGGCTCTCAACGCGTCAAACATCGCCCCGGACCGGGAGGAACCCTGGCTGCTCCTGGCGGCAGTATCGAAACCGCCTGAGAGCATTGCCTACCTGCAGCACGCCCTCGAAATCAATCCGCAAAGCGAACGCGCAGCCCGTGGCATGAGTTGGGCGCTCAATCGCCTCGCTCAAACTCCTATTGAAGAATCCCCGCCACAAAGTCCCGCAGTCAGTGATACACAACCGATTCAACGAATACCGCGAACCGCTGCCGTTGTCAGTACCACAACCGGGGTCACACCTTCCCGCCCTGTTTCAGCGCCAGCTGCGATTGACCACCTGCCGCAACCAGTCGCGCCTGCCGCCGCCGTTGGCAAGCGTGCACAGGTAAAACCGGCCAAACAGAAAAAACCTTCTGGAAAGAAATGGGTTTATGTCCTGGCAGTACTGATCCTCCTCCTGCTTATGACGCTTGTTGTCTGGCTGGCCTTGCCCGCCTGGATGGCGCTGGCGCGCAGTTCAGCTGCCCCCATACCCGGTAACACGCTGAGCAAACCCAGCCTCACCCCCACAGCCACCGCCACATTCACGCCTACGCCGACATCAACCCCCACCCCCACACCGACCAATACTCCTACCGCCACGGCAACCTTCACGCCAGCCCCTACCGACACTCCCTGGCCAACGGATCCTCCCACAGAGATTCCCGCTGAACCGGTGGCAGTGATCGACACAGATGAGCGCTGGATCGATATTGACCTTGGCGACCAGATGTTGTATGCCTTCGATGGGGATGACCTTGTGGGTTCGTTCTTGGTCTCCACGGGAACCTACCTCCACCCCACGGTCACCGGGCAATATCAGATTTACGTCAAGTACACGTACACCGATATGCGTGGCGATGATTATTATCTGCCCGACGTTCCTTACACCATGTACTTTTACGAGGGGTACGGCATCCACGGAACCTACTGGCACAATAATTTTGGCACGCCCATGAGCCACGGTTGTGTCAACATGCTCACCAGCGATGCAGAATGGCTTTTCAACTGGTCCTCCGTTGGCACGATCGTTAACGTGCACGATTGAGCCATGGCAGATTCACTCGATATCCGCAGTATTTCCAGGCGCGAGTTTCTAAGGCTTAGCAGTGCCGCTCTGCTCGCTTTATTGGTTACCGATCGCAATTCGTTTGCCTATGCTCAATCACTCCATGCGGATGACACCAAAACCATGCTTGGCCGTATCACCACCAACAAGGTGGATATGTTCAACACCCCTTCATTGGATGGCAAACTGATACGCACGCTGTGGAAGGACCTGGTACTGCCGATCTCAAGGATAGAGATCGGCACCGGCGAACCCAGCCACAACCGCGTCTGGTATCAGCTGGAAAATGAAGGATTCGTCCATTCGGGCAGTGTTCAACCGGTCAAAATCGAGACCAACGATCCGGTCAATTCCATTCCCAAAAAAGGAATCCTGGCTGAGGTTACTGTTCCGTTTACCGATGCCTTGTGGGATCCCAACCGGAAGGAACGCGTCGCTTACCGCCTGTATTACACATCCACCCATTGGATCACTGCCATTGTCGAGGACAATGAAGGGACGCAATGGTACGAGATTCTGGAAGATTTTTACCAGTACAAGTATTACGTCAACCCTGCGCATTTGCGTTTGATCCCGCCGGAAGAAGTAAAAATGCTCTCACCCGACATTCCCGCGCAGGACAAGAAGCTCGAAGTACGCCTGCGCGATCAGATTGTTGTCGCTTATGAAGGTGACACCCCGGTACAAATGATGCGCTGCTCCGGCGGCACAGCATATCATCGCGGTTACCTCACCCCAACCGGCGTCTTCAACACCAATTACAAACGTCCCTCCCGTCACATGGTCAACAGCCGCCTGGCTTCCGCCTACAGTTATGATCTGCCGGGTGTTCCCTGGATCTGCTACTTCACCGAAGAAGGCGTGGCTTTCCACGGCACCTACTGGCACAACGACTTCGGGCGCCCGCGCAGTCATGGTTGCATCAACCTGCTGTCTGAAAATGCCAAATGGATCTACCGCTGGACAACCCCGCAGGTACCCTACACAGAGCAGCTCGTGGATAAACGCGGCGGGACAAAGGTGGAGATCGCTCTCTGATTGTTACTCATCGCATCGCCAAACATACCCGGTCGCTATGCTTTATAATAAGGGGGAAAGGGTAATTAACCGTGGAACCGTTATTCAAAGGCCTGATTAGTGACGAATACGACCAGCTGGTGGACACTGCGGTCGTTGGTGATGAACCATGTTATGTCATCAACGATAACGGTTTCCTGCGTCACGTCCCTTCACGACCGATCGATCTGGAAATACTCAAGACGTTCGGCAAACAGATCGAGGGCAACGAGAAACTGATCGCTGACCAGGCGACGAAGATGCTAGGTCAGGAAGACCTGTTCACCCGCGCCATCGTTGAAACTCAATTGAAGAACCTGGACAAACAATATGATCTGATCCTGAGCACCGGCATCCCCGAAGAAACCCGGGTGTACTTGGGCATGATGGGATTTCGGGTGATCCTGGATATTCACGGCGAGATTCTCAAGATCGAGTATCCCGCGGCTGCGCCTGATGGACAGGGCGATGGAGAATAGTACCGCTAACAGCGCTGTATTAGGAGAGTGAATGGCATCTGAACACATCATCACAATCACAGAATCAAGTTTTGAGTACGATGTCATCGCGTATTCACAGAATACGCCCGTCGTCGTTGATTTCTGGGCGGAGTGGTGCAAACCGTGCAAGATGTTAACCCCCTTTCTGGAGAAACTGGCAGAAGAAGCCGAAGGACGCTTCAGGCTCGGTAAGGTGGATGTCGATGCAAATCCGAACCTGGCTTTACGTTTCAGCGTGCGTTCCATCCCGACAGTCATGGCTTTCAGCCAGGGCAGGAAAGTATCCGATTTTGCCGGCCTTATCCCCGAGAACAAGATCATTGAATTTATCAACAACATCCTCCCCCCCAGCCCGTCAGACCTGCTGTCGCAGAAAGGCAACAGCCTCCTCTCCGCTGGTGACCAGGAAGGCGCCCGTGAAGCTTTCCTGCAGGCACTTGACCTTGATGAAAGGCATCCAGCCAGCATGCTGGGTTTGATGAAGATATTCCTGTTGCAGGGCAATTCAGCTGACGCCCATGCCATTTTCCGCAGTTTTCCAGCCCGCCAGGAGTACAACGAAGCAGAACGCTTGGTCCCGCTGATGAAAGCGATGGAGGATTTCAACAATGACCGCCTGCCGTCTGACACCGATCTGGACGCGGCCTTTACCAATTCCATCCGGCTCGCCACGCGCGGTAATACTTTGGCCAGCATCGACGGTCTGCTCGACATCCTGCGCCAGGATAAACGCTATCGCAAGGACCGCGCCCGGAGCGTGCTGCTCGCCCTGCTCGACCTGCTCGACCCGCAAAACGAACTGACGCGCCAGTACCGCACGGAACTGGCTTCCATCCTCTTCTAAAAAACAATCAGGCTGCCAGTGGGCAGCCTGATGATTTTCTTGTTGGCAACACTTACTTAACCAATACCAGTTCTCCCCAGGTGGTTGGATCCAGGAAATCACGCGTCGCGGTGGTGGAGATCATCGTCTGCTGCAGGTTCTCACCCGTTTTGTCATTGTCGCTCACCGAAACCGCAAACCCGATGTGCAAACCTTTGGTGGGGGTGATCTCCAGCATAGACCATGGGATTCCGACCTCTACCCGGTAGATCGGGCTGGTTTCAAATTGAGAGGATACCAGCACCTTTGCTTTGCTGCCTTTCTTGCTGGTCGGGTACCACAAATATACCTCTTCATCGATCCCCTTGTCCGGGTTTCCCGGTGAAATGCCAAACTGATAATCATCCGCGCTCAGGCTGGTGGTGAAAAAGTCGCCATCCAGGTTGGCATCGATCAGGATCTCGACGGAATCCCCCAGGTAGAGCATTTCACCGCTTTTGTTTTGCACGAACACATCATCGGTCACTTTTACTGATACGTACAGGTAGTCCTCATCCCACGCAACAGCGAATACACCTTCCAGGTCCGCCACATCCTTCCAGTTGGTCTTCTGCCACACAATGTGCGGGATCGCATATTTATTGGTCTTGTCCACCCACTCCGCGTAGGTTCCGTCCATCACCGGGGCATCTGCCAGGTATCCGGCCTTCATCAAGGCTCCACCGCGCTGCCGCACTTCAGGCGTGGGGGGAATACTCGTGTTTGTAGCTGTTGGGACCAGGGAAGGTTCTATGGTCGGAACTTCAGTCTGCAGACCTGCCGTAGGAGCTGTTGTAGGCGCAGTTGTTGGCGGGTTTTCCTGCGCTGCGGTGGGCTGTGCGGGCGTAACAGTCGGAGGAATATTCATACTGGTATCGAACAGCGCTGTCAAGGTTAGGTTGGGTGCAATGTCACTGGGTTCTTCAGGCGCATTGAAGATCGGCAGGTTGCAGGCTACAGCAAAAAATGCGATCACTAGTATCATGGTCAATAAGCGAATCCCTTTTATCATTCTTCCTCCTGAGCACTAAATAAGGATCAACGTCCTCTCAATGAGACGCTCGCGATATTGGTTGCAATATTCATACGACTTTAACGATGCTGGTAATCCCTCCTGAATGAGGGCATAAAAATGATTTAAGGCTGAAAAGGTGTCGCTTTTCAATCGTTTAATTCCGAGTTATCTCTACAGGAAAGAACATATTTTTCCCACACCCGAGGGAGTTTCTGCTGCACAAATAGTGCATATGAGCACTCGGAATTATGGATCATTTCCTTTTCTCGCAGGTATTCAAGAGTTGCGTTGTACCACCATTCCAATTGGTCAGGTTGCCAATTCTCAAAACGCCAGATGATCAGGCGTTTTTCCACTTCCAAACGTAAAAACCATTCGTACGCTTCGGGTATTTCAATGCAATGAACCACTTGCAACGGTGAGGTTCCCAACCACGCGCCGGGAATTTTGAGAAAAGGCTTCAATTGTGATTCCTCTGTTTCCACTTCGTAAAGAAAGCCCTGCTTCCCTTCAGAGACCTCCCGCATCGCATCGGGATAAAGCTCATGATAAACGGGAATTCTCTCGCGACTAAATCCGTACGGAAACCAGTAGTAAGGCCGCTCCACCGCGTTGACAATGTAAAAACTCGCCACAACGTCACTTGTGGACAGGTAAATATATGGCCGGTCATGATCTGCCAGGCGCGGTTCAAGTGCATTGAGCCCACCTGTGGTGGAACCGTGATACAACCTCATTATTGATGCTCCATGAATGTATTCTATTTCTTGCCAGACTCTATGTCCACAGCCTTGATCAGAATCCCTATTGGATCTGGTGGATATATTTGATCAATCCTTCAATTCTACTTCCTCTACACACTCAGCCTTGATCTTTCCCACCAGGTGCTGCAGCGCATCGATCACGTTAGGCCGGATGTCACCACCGATCAGCACGTACATGATGTCATCCCCCACTTCGAGCTTGCCTTCGTTGAGCCACACCCGCACGTAATAAACTCCCTTCATTTCGCGTGTTTCGGCCTCCGCCGCCGCTACCTTTTTCGGGTCGTATGAGAATTCCATCCCCGTCACACAACCGCAATCTTCCACTCCCTGGCGCACCCTGGCTTTGGGGGTTTCACGCACAACACCGTTGTGAACAAGGAACATGCCTACATTCGCCGCTGCAGCATCCGCTTTCGCTTCCCGCAGCCATTCATCCATAATTGGTGCTGATTTCTTCTGAATGATTGTCATGTTAGGTCCTTTTAATCCTGTCATAGCAATATTTTAGCCGCAAATTATCCATTCATCCAGTCGACCCCTGAGTAATGACCCATCACCTACTTAACTCAAGATATGATTGTGCGGCTAACTGTATTTCATGCTCGATCCGAAAATTTCCCATAACCGGGGCGCTTTATCCTGGATAATGATCCTCTGGAAGAACCCGGTTTTTCTTGAGACCAAGATCATTCACTTATTCAAAAGATAAATTTCGATATCCTTTTTCATGCGCTCAACGAGAACAACCAGCTCGGTTTCCAGGTTCTCCCATTTGTCACTGCATTCTCCCCGGTAGGCTTTCTCTGCCAGCTCTATCAAAGCAGCTTGTTCTTTAGGCAGATGCGGGATCACCCATTGCGCCGCTTCATCTTTCGCCATGAATTCACCGGTGGCTGCCGTCACCCACATGCGGGCCAGGGTCAGGATCACATTGCGCTCATCACCTTTGAGGTTTGCGATCAGCCCAGGCAGGCTATCCTTCATCGCTCGACGCACATCCAGCTCAGGCACAGGTGCGAGTATCTTGCTCGCCTCCTCACCGGCCAGTGCAATACTGCTTTGCCTGACCTGGCTGAGGATGATAGCCAGGTCGGGATCATCCGCCGGCTGAGGGATCTGACCCTGCTCAAACTCTTCCCGCAGCCACTCACCGTAGATGAATTCTTTCCTGGGTGGGTATCTCCAGGGCACCACCTCCGCGCAGCTGACCACTGTCACCTCCAGCGGCCTTGATTCATCTACACTGCCAACTCTTCCGGAAAGCGCCAATAAGCGCTCTGCCAGGTCACTGCGGTCCTGCTCTGACATAGGCTGATTAAGGATTACCAGCACGTCCACATCGCTCTCTTTACGTAATCCGCTGCTGACCGCTTAGCCGTACAGGTTTACTGCCGCCACCGCGCTCCCGAGTGATGCCTTAATGTTCCGCAGGGCACGAGCCGCTTCACCAGGGATATCTCTATCAGTCAGCATAACCGACCCCTTTCAAACCCAAATAAGACAGGCGGAAGCATTTTTCGCTCCAAGTTCTTTACATCCAATCAATTACAAAGAATACACAATTGCCCAATAATTAATCAGGATGGGATGATACCTCGAAGGTCATGCAGAGCCCAATAAGCCGTCCGGTAATCCCAGGCTGATAAAAGCCAGGTAGATCAGCGCCAGCAGCAACGCGTACATGTATTAATCTGGTCCTATCACATATTCTTCAAGTTTTCTTCTATGAATATTTAAACCGCAGTCCGTTCGAGCATCACCACCGTCTCCACGTGGAACGTTTGCGGGAAAAGATCAAAAGGTTGGATGCTTTCGATCCTGAATCCGCCCGCTGTTAATCGTTTGCAGTCCCTTGCCAGCGTCGCCGCATCGCAGGACACGTACACCAGCCGCCTGGCACTGCTTTCTGCCAGGTATTTCACCACGCGTTTGTCCAGCCCAGTTCGTGGTGGGTCGAGGACAACCACCTCCGGCTGAACCTCGATCGAAGAGATAATATCCTCAACCTTTCCCACGTAAAGCGACACGTTGTCATAAGCATCCAGGTTGACCGCGAAATCATTGCACGCGCTTTCCGATAGTTCCACCCCCACCAGTTCCTTCACGCGCGGGGCTAGGAACGCCGAGAACAGCCCCACCCCGCAGTAGAGGTCGAGCACTGTGCTCGCGGGTGTAACCCCGCAATTTGCCAGCACATACTTCACCACCGCTTCTGCTTGCGGCAGGTTCACCTGGAAGAAGGAGCGCGGTGAAACCGCAAAATTCACACCGTTCACGGTCATCATTGAGTACGCGTCCCCGGCCAGCAGGAAGTCCTGCCCCCTGCCCAGGTAATGCATCGACAGCGGCATATCGAGCGTGAGTTCAGGTGGGCTGTCCAGCTCGCCTTCCAATCCCACCAGCACCTCGCCATCCGAATCTGCCCGCAGCATGATGCGTTTGACGCCTACCCCCGGATCGATTTCCAGGTTCGGCCACACATCACTGATCTCCGCAACTGGCAGGTGACATTCTCTTATCTCAACGACCCGTTCTCCTGTCGTGTCCCTGAAACCCGGCTTGCCCATCGGTGAAAGATGGAACTGCATCGTATTGCGGTAATTCCACTGATCAGGAGAAGGTACCACCGCGTTTACCGCTGGTTCGGTGATCTTGCCGATCCGCCGCATCTGGTCGGTCACGATCTTCTGCTTCACCTCCAACTGGTGTTCATAAGCCAGGTGCTGGTAATGGCAGCCGCCGCAATCCGTAAAATGCGGGCAGCGCGCTTCGATCCTTTTGGGTGACGGGGTGAGGATTTCGACCAGGCGTCCCAGGCAGTAATCGGGTTTTTCCTGCGGGATCTGCACCCGCACACGTTCACCGGGCAACCCGAAAGGCACAAAAACCGGTTTACCATCCGCCAGCCGTCCAAAGGCATCACCGCCAAAAGTGAAATCGATCAGATCCAACTCCTCAATTATGTTCGCGGTATTCTGCATCGCCATGGCGTTCTCCTTTCGCTACCCTTGAATGGGGTATACCACAATGATATAATGTTTTCGTTGCCCCGGTAGCTCAATAGGACAGAGCAAAGCACTCCTAACGCTTAGGTTGAGAGTTCGAGTCCCTCCCGGGGCACTTTCCATCTGACGAATGATCATCAAAGAGTTGACTTTTAGAGTTGACTTTTATCTATTGCAGTTATAAGTTATTTGCTGTAATATAAAGATAAGAAACATTTGGGTGCCCCCCTCACCCAAGTGTTTCTTACTTTTTAACCACAAAGCCCGGATTTGTACCGGGCATTGTCTGGTTTCATTCATTTACTCCGCATCCGCCGGGTTCTCAGGGTAGCGGATCCACAGGAACAACACCTGTCCTTCATCCATCTCGCTCGCCCTCGCAGCCAGGATGGGCACTCTTTGCTCCAAACCCATCTCATTCCGATAATGAAGGTAGATCGGCTCGTTCTGGTTCCACATGCGGTGACAGCGCTCGACCAGGGCTGGACCATTAAAAGTCCGCAGCCTGGTCAATGCCATCCCGTAGTAATCCGGGCTTTCGTTCAACCCGAGCGCCCAGCCGTCATTGATCTTTTCAAAAACCGGCGGCGGTCCTTCGATAATTGTGATCTTGTCGTCCATTTCTTGCCTCTATTGGCTCGTATGATACCACAACTTGCCGGCACCTCCTCAAGGACGGTGATTTAATACGATATTAATATTCTGTTTATTCTTCTCATATACAGCGAACATAAAATGAGGGCACAAATAAACAAATAAGCGCTCAGGAGGCACAAAATGACACTTTACTTCAGAAACCCCGAAATGATTGCTGAATCCCGCCGCAGAATGTTACGCAGAATGATGGACGAAACTTACAATACTGACCGCGTGCTCTCATTCCCGCTGGAAATGAAAGCCACCGAAAATGACTTTACATTGAAAGCGATGCTGCCCGGTCTCTCCGCAGAAGAGATCAACATCCGCTACGAGGACGGTGTCCTCACGATTGATGGCGAATATACTTCCATCAATGAAGAAGGCAAGGAATGCCTGTTTTCAGAAATGCCGGTTGGCCGCTTCAGCCGCTCGATCGAGATCAAAGAACCCATCGTGGTGGATAAGATCGACGCCAGCATGAAAGACGGCATCCTCACCATCCTCATTCCGAAGGCTGAGGAAGCCAAACCCAAGACGATCAAGATCAACGCAAAGTAACACGGGGTAACCACCTTTGCTGAACGATAAGAGCGGTGAAAACCGCTTTTATCGTTTTAAGGGTAGAATTACCCGTTATGAAAGAGAAATGGTTAGAGGTTTTAAAAAAAACCGCATTAACAGAATTGCGCTACTTCGACTCCATCGGTTCCACCAATACCGAAGCTTTACAATGGGCAGCTGACGGCGCACCTGACTTCGCGCTGGTGATCGCCGATGAACAAACCAACGGCCGCGGACGATTCGACCGCCGCTGGATCACCAACCCCGGCTCTTCGCTTGCTTTCAGCCTCATTCTCAAACCATCCACACAGGAAACCTGGAACGTTGCATTTTTTTCACCCTTATGCGGTATTGCCGTACAGGAGGCGGTCAGCAGCCTGCTTGGATTGAATACCCTCATCAAGTGGCCGAATGATGTACTTATTGACGGTAAAAAATTCTGTGGCATCCTCGTTGAAGCTGCCTGGCACGGCTCAGAAGTGCAAGGAGTCGTTTTGGGGATCGGTATTAACATCAGCCCGGATTCGCTTCCGGATGCGATGCACCAGAATTTTCCCGCCACCTGCCTTGAAAACGCACTCGGGGCGCAGGTGGATCGCTTCCAGGTACTGGCCCGGGTGCTGGAATCCATCGAAAAATGGCGCGGGGAACTCGGTTCAACTGCTTTCATGCACCAATGGGAGTCGCATCTGGCCTTCATGGGTGAATGGGTGAGGATTGAACATTCTGAAAAACCATCTATAATTGGTAGAGTAAAAGGGATCGACCACAAGGGGCATCTCGTGCTCGTGGAGGAAAACGGCAACGAGATCGATATCGAGATCGGAGATGTCCACTTGCGTCCCGGTCTACCCGCTGGAATGGGAGGAATTCATGCTTGATGATCTACGCAATTCAGTCAATGCAGCTTACGAAGAAGAACTTGCGGAAGAAGAAAAACTGCTGGAGATAAAACGAAGTAAGAGCAGCAAACCCTTTTTGGGTATGACCCCGCTCCAGCGTTTTATTGTCTCGGTCATCTTTTTTCTTATGGTGTTAATTATCGGCGCAGCCATCCTGGTCGTTTCGCAAAAGATGATGCCGCCGATCAGCTGATCAGTTTAAAATCAAAAAGATCCCGGAGAAAATTTTCCGGGATCTTTTTATTATTTTTCGCTTTGAACGGCGTCGTTTTCAGCTCTGAAAACTTCAGTGGTATTGATGCGAGCCACGGATGCGACCCTGTCATCCCCTCCCAGGTCCATCATTTTGAAACCGCGCGTCGCTCTACCGCTTGAAGAGATGTCCTTGACCTTCAAACGCAGCATGATTCCGCCGCTGGAAATAATCGTAAATTCATCAACCTCCTGAACAACCCGCGCAGAAGTGATGTGTCCGATCTTTGATAGGTTCTTCAGATCGGTTGTCGCGACGCCGCCGGTCGCTCTGCTTTTCTTCGGGTATTCATCAAGGTTTGTGCGTTTACCGTAGCCATACTCGCTCACCACCAGTAGTTGACCGCCCGGCTCGATCACGTCCATCGACGTCAGCTTGTCATCCCCTTTCAACCGGATTCCCGTAACACCAGCCGCCTGCCTGCCCATGCTGCGAATCTCTTTCTCAGCAAAGCGTAGCGCCTGTCCGTTACGCGTAACAAGGATGATGTCGTCATTGCCGCTCGTCAGGCGCACCCAGCCGAGCCGATCCTTTTCTCCCAGTGTGATCGCAATCAAGCCTGACGGGCGAACACTGGCGAACTCGGATAACGCAACTCGTTTAACCGTGCCCATTAAAGTGGCCATGGTGAAATACGAGCCTTCTGCGAAGTTAGGCACAGAAACAGCCGCGGTGATGCGTTCACCGGTATCAAGCGCGAGCACATTCACGATCGGTATGCCGCGGTCGGTGCGGTTGGCATCCGGGATCTGGTACACCTTTTCGGAATAGACCTTGCCGCGGTCGGAGAAGAAGAGCACCGTGTGTAACGTGCGCGCCGGGATCAGGAAGACGATCTGGTCTTCATCACGCACCGTCTGCCCTGAAACTCCGCGCCCGCCCCTTCCCTGCGTACGGTAAAGGCTTGCAGCCACGCGTTTGATGTAACCCTTTTCCGTGAAAGTGATCAGAACAGATTCATCCGTGACTAGGTCTTCCTCCCGGATTTCTTCGTGGGTTTCTCCGATGATCTTGGTCCGGCGTTCATCACCATATTTCTCGCTGATCGCATTGACATCTTCCTTGATCAATCCCAGGATCTTCACCGGATTCTCAAGCAATTCTTCCAGGTAAGCGATACGCGCCATGATCTCAGTATGTTCGTCTTCGATCTTCTGCCTTTCCAGGGCAGCCAGTCGGCGTAATTGCATATCCAGGATCGCCTGCGCCTGCAGGTCGGATAATTTGAAGCGGCTTATCAGGCGTTCTTTGGCGGTTTCAACATCTTTTGATTCCCGGATAGTCTTGATCACTTCGTCCAGGTTGGCAAGCGCAATGAGCAATCCATCCAGGATGTGCGCCCTTGCCCGCGCCTTATCCAGGTCGAATTGGCTGCGCCGGGTAATGATCTCCTGTCGGTGTTCAATATAGAGTTGTAATGCCCGTTTGAGGGAGAGCAGCCGCGGTTCACCGTTGACCAATGCCAGCAGGTGCACCGAAAAAGTGGATTGCAGCGCTGTGTATTTGTAGAGTTGATTGAGCACCATCTTGGGCTGGGCACCGCGCCTTAACTCGATCACGATACTCATCCCGCGTTGATCGGATTCATCACGCAGATCGGTGATCGCGTCCAGCTTGCCGCCGCGCGCCAGTTCAGCGATGCGTTCGATCAGGCTGGTCTTATTCAACTGGTACGGGATCTCGGTGATATTGATCTGGAAACGGTTGCCTTTCATTTCCTCGATGTGCGCCGTACCGCGCAGCACCAGTCGGCCGCGTCCTGTACTGTAAGCCTGCTGGATCGTGTCCCGCCCGACAATGATGCCGCCGGTCGGAAAATCCGGACCCTGCACAAAATGCATCAGTTCCTCGACCGAGATGTCTTCGATCTTTTCATAGTGATCGATCATGTAACCGATCGCACCCGCGAGTTCGCGCAGGTTGTGAGGAGGAATACTGGTCGCCATACCCACCGCGATTCCGCTCGATCCGTTCAACAGAAGGTTAGGCAGGCGTGAGGGAAGTACTACCGGTTCCTGTAAAGAACCGTCAAAATTGTCAACAAAATCGACCGTGTTTTTTTCAATGTCCGCCAGCATCTCTTCAGCAGCAGCATGCAGACGGGCTTCTGTGTAACGCATGGCCGCAGGCGGGTCTCCATCCACAGAGCCAAAGTTGCCCTGCCCATCCACAAGCGGGTAGCGCATCGAGAATTCCTGGGCCATGCGCGCCATCGCGTCATAAACCGCCATGTCGCCATGAGGATGGTACTTGCCCAGCACCTCGCCTACGATACGGGCGGATTTCTTGAAAGCTGTGTTGGATCGGATGCCCATGTCCGCCATGGCGTACAGAATTCGGCGGTGCACCGGTTTCAACCCATCCCGGGCATCCGGCAAGGCGCGCGAAACGATCACACTCATCGCGTAATCGAGGTATGCTGCCCGCATTTGCTCATCAATGTCGACTTGCTGTACTGACCCGTTGTCCATAAAGACCATCCTGTGATTAATTAACCGTTTGATTATACCGCATTCGATTATCAGCCCGTCGTTCGATTCGAACAAGTCCCCCCAACACCCCTCCGGCGATCATTCCAGGCCGAAATGTGGAATATAATGGATATTATGAGGCGATTTGGACTCCTTTTCCTGATTTGTATGCTGCTGACACTCACCGGATGCAGATCTCGCCCTTCCCCGTCCCCTGATGAACCAACTGAAACAGCTGTCCAATACCTCGAAAATAAGGGGTCTGATACGATCGTCAATCTGGCCCTGGCCTGGGCAGAGCGCTACCAGGCGATTTATCCACAGGTGAGAATTTCTGTAACCGGCGGCGGTTCCGGAACCGGTCTAACTGCTTTGATCAACGGTACTGTGGATATCGCCAACGCATCCCGCCAGATGCAACCCGAAGAATTCTCTGCAGCCCGATCTGCCGGTTACGATCCACGCGAATTCATCATCGCCCGGGACGCGATCGCCGTCATTGTCCACCCGTCCAATCCGGTCGACCGGCTCACCCTGCAGGAGCTGTCGCTAATCTACCGGGGCGAGATCAAAAACTGGAGTGAGCTTGGCGGTGAGGATCGTGAGATTGTGCGCCTTTCCCGCGAGACCAATTCAGGTACACATGTATACTTTCTCGAGTCAGTCATCCGTATGGGCAACTCGGAGGACGGATCCATCTTCTCGGCAGATACCCTCCTTCTTCCCTCTTCAGAAGGCATCATTGCGGAGGTGAAAGACAACCCCAACGCGATCGGCTATGACAGCCTGGGTTACATCACAGAGGACGTCAAATTGATCGCAGTCTCCTCGTTGGCGCAGCCTGATGTATACATCCTCCCCTCGCTCGAAACGGTTAACGACAACACCTACCTCATTTCGCGCAACCTCTACATGTACACGCTTGAAGATCCGGTTGGTGCAGTCAAGGATTACATGGACTGGATATTCTCCACGGAAGCCCAGCAGATCGTTCAGGAACTGGGTTTCATTCCCATCATCGACAAAGAGGGAAACGAATGAAAAGATCAGGTCACACCGGAGATAAGGTGATCAATGCCGTGATCCGTGTTACCGGATACTCCAGCATCCTGTTCGTTCTCTTGATTCTCATCTTCCTGCTGCGTGAAGGCCTGCCTGCGCTTTCCAGCACACCATTAAAAAACCTGTTTAGTGCCCGCTGGTACCCGATCGAGGATTATTACGGAATCCTTCCGCTCTTCCTGGGTAGCCTGTTGGTCACCATCGCTGCAACACTGATCGCCCTACCCTTCGGCATCGGTACCGCGGTTTTCCTCTCAGAGGTCGCCCCGCCCTGGTTGCGCGATATTCTCAAACCGGTCATTGAGATCCTCGCCGGCATCCCGTCGGTGGTGCTGGGCTTCATCGGCATCCTGGTCTTTGCCCCATTTATCCGTAAGTTCCTCGACATTCCCACCGGTCTCACCGCTTTTACAGGCGCTGTGTTACTGGGATTGATCGCTATCCCCACCATCGTCTCGGTCGCGGAGGACGCGTTGGATACAGTGCCCAACTCCTACCGCCAGGCAGCGCTCGCGCTGGGTGCCACGCAATGGCAAACCATCTGGAATGTCACTCTCCCGGCAGCTAAAACAGGCGTGCTGACAGCGGTAATGCTCGGTATCGGCCGATCCCTGGGAGAAACCATGGCGGTGATGATGGTTACAGGTAACGCCCCGGTCATGCCGCTGCAATTGAACTCCTTGTTCCGTCCGATTCGAACGATGACCGCAACGATCGCTTCGGAAATGGGCGAGGTGGCGGCTGGCAGCCAACATTACGAGGTGCTCTTCTTCATCGGCATTATCCTGTTTCTGCTTTCGCTGGTCATCAACGTCAGCGCCAGCCTGGTCAGCACGCGTTCACGCGGACGCGCAGAAAGGTTGTTATCCTGATGCGCGCTCCGGGCATGGATAAATCAAAAACCATCCAGGCGGTCGGGTTCAACCTGCTCAGGCTGGTCACCGCCATCACGGTCATCCCCATCATTGGGCTAGTCGTTTACATTGTGGTAAAAGGCGCTCCAGCCATCAGTTGGGAATTTATCTCAGCCGCACCGTCCAACGGCATGCGCGAGGGTGGTATCCTCCCCGCTATTGTTGGCACACTCTACCTCACCCTCGGTACCGCGCTCTTTTCCGTGCCGCTGGGCGTATTAGCCGGCATCTACCTGGCTGAATACGCCAAAGAAACCTTCCTGACGCGCATCATTCGCGTCGCCATCATCAACCTGGCGGGTATTCCCTCCGTGGTCTACGGCCTGTTCGGGCTGGGCCTCTTTGTCCTCTTCCTCAAGCTGGGCACCAGCATCCTGGCTGCCTCGTTGACCCTGTCGATCATGACCCTGCCCACCATCATCAGCACCACCGAGCAAGCGCTGCGCAGCGTACCCAACTCCTTCCGGGTTGTTTCCACTTCACTTGGCGCCAGCCGCTGGCAGACCGTACGCCGCATCACCCTGCCGCAAGCCCTGCCCGGTATTATCACCGGCATCATCCTGGGTCTCGAACGTGCTGCAGGTGAAACCGCCCCCATCCTGTTCACCGGCGCCGCGTTCTTCCTCCCGCAGCTGCCCCACTCCCCGCTGGATGCCACCATGGCGCTGCCTTATCACATTTTCGTCATCTCCACCCAGATCCCCGGCATGCCCATCCAGATTCAGTACGGCACAGTCGTCGTGCTCCTCGTGTTCGTGCTGGGCATGAACCTGATCGCCACCCTCATCCGATCAAGCGCCAGGAAGAAGAGGCAGTGGTAACCGATGAAAGAATTTATCATCCGCAACCTGTCCATCACCTATTCAGACGAGAATGAAAGTCTCAAGAATATTTCGCTCGAGATCGAAGCCCGGGCAATCACGGTGCTTTTCGGCCCCGCCGGCGGCGGAAAATCCACCTTCCTTCGCACACTCAACCGCCTGAACGACCTGGCTGACCTGAAGCAAATGAAGGGTGAAGTCCTCTTCCAGGGTCAAAACATCCTCGACCCGCAAACGGATGTGATCACGTTACGCCGGCAAATCGGCATGGTCTTTTCGCGGCCGGTCCCCCTGCCGCTATCGGTCTATGATAACGTGGCTTACGGTCTGGTCATGGCAGGTGAGCACGACCGCCGCAAACTGGATGAAGCCGTGGAAAAATCACTTAAACAGGCCTTTTTATGGGAGGAAGTGAATGACCGGCTGAAGGATTCCGCATACAGCCTTTCCGGCGGACAGCAGCAGCGCGTTTGCCTGGCGCGCGTCCTCGCACTTGAACCCCAGGTCATCCTGCTGGATGAACCGACCTCTGCGCTGGACCCGATCGCCACGGCCAACATAGAGGAAATGCTGCGGGAGTTGAAGAAGGAGTACACCATCATCATCGCCCCGCACAACGTGCAGCAGGCTGCCCGTGTGGCAGACTACGCGGCTTTCTTTCTCATGGGAGAACTGGTCGAGTACGGCAGCGGTATCGACCTCTTCACGGTACCCAAAGACCAGCGCACCTCCGATTACGTCACCGGCAGGTTCGGTTAACAACAAAGACCCTTCTCACGAAGGATCTCTTTTTGCTTTTGAATCCGTCTACTTACGTTCTTTGATCAATTTTTGCGCCATCAGCGCGCCGTCGCGGATCGGTTCATAACCCGTACAGCGGCACAGGTGCTTGTTCAGCGCGTTCTCCATCTCCATTTGTGAAGCATCCGGCTTTTCTTCCAGTAAACCATACAGCTCCATCACAATGCCAGGGGTGCAGAATCCGCACTGAATCGCGCCGGACTCTGAAATGGCTTTCTGAACGGGGTGCAGTTCAGTGCCCTTCGCCAGACCTTCCACCGTCATAACCTCGGCACCTTCGATCTTTTTGACCGGCAGGTTGCAGCTTTTTACCGCCTTGCCATTAACCACGATGGTGCAGGTTCCGCATGTGGAATTGTCACAGCCGTGTTTGGTGCCGGTCAGGTTCAATACCTCGCGTAAAACATCCAGCACCACCATCCCGGGATCCACTTCAACCGTGGTGGGTTTTCCATTAATCGTAAAACTGATCTTCTCTACCATGTCTATTTCTCCTGCCTGGCTTCCAGGGCTTTCTTCATCACGTCAGGGGTGATCGGAATTTCAAAGAAATCGATCCCAACTGCGTCGTAAATCGCGTTCATAATCGCGGGAGCAGGTCCGATGACTGAATGCTCGCCGATGCCGCGCGCGCCAAACGGTCCCACCGCATCCGGTGTCTCGATGAATTCGATGTCCATCGGGATTGCTTCCTTGTAAGTCGGAATGTGATATTTGAACATATGAGGATTCTTGATCCGGCCTTCTTCATCAAACTCCAGTTTCTCGTACAGGGCAGCACCAACTGCCATGGTCACACCACCCAACACCGAGCCCCTGATCTGGCGCGGGTTGATGATCTGCCCCACGTCAAAGACCGAAGTGAACTTGTCCACGAAGATCTTGCCGGTCTTCTTTTCGATGCGGATCTCAGCAGCTGTTGCGCCGAAAGTGTAGTTCACCCCCAGGCTGCCCTGTCCGTTCTCATCGGGGTTGGAGTAACGCGGTAGGCGCGCGTCGGAAACCGCGTGCGCGTACTCGCCGATGGTGATGCCGTCTGAGGTAATGTAGCCGCGGCTCAGGTCAGCCACCGCCACCCGAATATCCGGATCGTTGCGCAGGTAGACAAATTCACCGTTATATTCCAGGTAATCCACATCCGTCTTGAGCACCTGAGCTGCGGTATTTTTTAATACTGCGATCAACTTATCCGCCGCGCGGATGATCGCCCGCCCGCCCTGGGTGGTGAACATCGAACCGATGGTCTGCCATTCGTAGGGTGAAAGCTGGGTGTCGATCTCGTTGTACACGCGGATCTTCTCCGGCGGGATCTGCAGTGCTTCAGCAGCCACCTGGCGGACAACAGTGCGCAGACCCTGCCCCACTTCAGCGCCGCCCATGCTCACGCTCACGCTGCCATCGTTATTCAACTTCATGTAGCAGCCCTTGGTGGAAAATGGCGCGCCCTTGGGGGATTTCATCGCTGCCGCGAAACCGCGCCCGTAGTAATAATTCTCGTCCTCTTTCGGTTTTTCCGAACTAAAGACCTTTTCTTTGACCATGTTTGAGCAGGTCATGATATCGCCGTGGGTTTTCCACATCCGTTCACCCAGCGCATTGACCTTGCCCTCAACCAGGTAATTCATCTCACGCAGTTTGATGGGATCCATGTTCAATTTGCGCGCCAGCAGGTCCATCATGCGTTCGGTTGCGATCTGGGCTTCCTGGTGACCATAGCCACGATAAGCGCCCACAGCCGGAGTGTTGGTGTAAACGGTGTAACCGGTAAGGTCGCAATGCTCAAATTCGTATGGTCCCGCAGAATTGTGTGTCGCGGCGATGGTGATATTTACAGCAGTATCCGCGTACGCACCGCCGGAATGGATCACTTCGTTCTGGATCGCCACCAGTTTGCCGTCCTTGCGCGCACCGATCTTCATCCTTGAACGAATACCGTGCGCGATCAGCGAGGAGGTGAAATCCTCCTTGCGCGTTGCCACCCATTTGACCGGGTAACCGGGCACAAAGCTTGCGATCCACGCCACGGTCTGCTCAACAGTAATGTCAGATTTATAACCAAAACACCCGCCGATATCCGGAATACGCACGCGCACATCGGAGACTGGGATGCCATAGGAATTCGCCAGGTCCTCGCGGATGATGAACGGACAGATGGATGAGGACCACACCTCGATCGTGCTATCCTCTTTGAACCATACAATCGAGCCGTGCGTTTCGATGGCGGCGCAAGAACCGTGGGGATAATTAAATTCCGCCTCAACGATCACCTCGGCGTCCTTGAACCCGTCAACCCCGGCGCCCTTTTTCAAATGATAAGTATGGGCGATGTTCGTGCCGGGCGTGGGTTTCAGCGTGGGCAGGTGCCAGTATTTCCCGTTTTCCTCGTGGATCAGCACCGCATCCTTTTTCATCGCATCGCGCGCATCAACATACACCGGTAGCGGCTTATATTCCACATTAATTTTTTCCAGCGCGGCTTCCGCGTTGGGCAGCGTATCAGCAATCACAGCGGCAACCGGTTCCCCGATGTAACGTACTTTATCGATCGCCATCGGAACCAGATCCTTGATATTGTCGCCGTAGTGGTAAGTGCAACCCTTGCCCGTGACGACCTTAACCACACCGGGCATCTTCTCTGCTTCGGTGGTATCGATCTTAACGATCTCCGCGTGGGCGTATTCAGGGCGCAGGATGGCTGCGTGCAGCATACCCGGGATGCGGATATCATCCAGGTAAATCGCTTTACCGGTTACCTTGCTGATCGCATCTGGTCGATTGTAACTCTTCCCGAGGTACTTGAACTTCATTTAATTCTCCTTTCAACGGGTAATCGATCTGTTCCACAGGAAAAAAAGCAATTTGAACAGCGCCAGTATATGGTAATCAAAAAACCGGTAAGAATCAAGTCAATAATTCAGATTGTGACAAAAATTTGCAGAATAGTGAGAAATGGAATCAGTTTTATGCTACCATCAAACGAGCATGATCAATTGTCGCGAAGTCGAGAAACAGTTCCAGCACCTGGATGAAGACCGCCTGAACATCCTCCTTGAGATCCACAACCTGGTTGCAGCGGTTTCACCCGAGGCTACCGTTGAGATGCGCCGGTATGGGATCATCTACTATGACGCGTCGCGGGGAGGTCAGGTCAGCGCCGGGATCTGCCAGGCCCTGGTCAAACCCGATCATGTCCGGCTGGCGTTTATTCATGGAGCGTTTCTGCCTGATCCTGCCGGTTTGTTGGAGGGCACCACCTTCCCCAAACGCTTCATGCGTATCACAGGTTATGACACTGCTCCCTGGGAAGCCATCCAGGTGCTGATCTTGGCGCACAGTGTCCTTGATCCGCGTTCCTTACCCGTGAATCATCAGCCGGATCGGCCGAGTTAATTCTTTCCCTGATCAGCGCATCAGGTCACCATAAATTAGTCCCCCCGCCGGAATTGCCCCCTACGGTAGCTATTGTATAATGATTAAGCAACTCAAGAGGAAATCTGCGCGACAGGACTATTCGTTGAGAGTTTTTGATCGCCAACCTCTGAACATCGATAAGGTCCACATCCCGCGGGGTCAGGTTTTCCTGATCCCCGACCACTGCAAGGGATGCGAGTTGTGCATCCATTTCTGTCCGGAAGGCGTGCTTGAGACCTCAAGCGGTATGAACGTCAAGGGGTACCACTACCCAACGATCGTCAGCGGAAAAGAAAATTCCTGCATCCATTGCGAATTCTGTGCGCTCATCTGCTCGGAGTTCGCAATTTTTACCCTGGCAATCCCCGAGACAACCAATGACAGCTGAACAGATGCGTACAGGTCTTCACTTCATGAGTGGAGATGAAGCCTGCGCTGAAGGGGCCCTTGCTGCAGGTTGCCGCTTTTTTGGCGGTTATCCCATCACCCCATCCACAGAAATTGCTGAACACCTTGCACGCCGTTTACCAGAAGTAAACGGCGTATTTGTTCAGATGGAGGATGAACTGGCCAGCATGGCGATCATCCTCGGTGCTTCTGCCGCAGGGGCTCGCGCCATGACCGCCACCTCCGGTCCCGGTTTCAGCCTGATGATGGAGAACATCGGGCTGGGGATGATGCTGGAGCTGCCCTGCGTGGTCATCGATGTACAGCGCGGTTCACCCTCCACCGGCCTGCCCACCATGCCGGGTCAATCCGATGTCATGCAGGCGCGATGGGGTTCCCACGGCGATTACGAAAGCATCGCGTATGCCCCCTGGTCCCCGCAGGAAATGTTTGATCTAACCATCCATTGCTTCAATGTCGCTGACCGTTACCGCCTGCCGGTCTTCCTGCTGGCTGATGAAGTGGTTGGCCATATGGTTGAAAGGGTTGCTGTCCCCGCGTGTGACAGCATCGAGCACTGGGAACGCAAGCACGCCGCAACACCACCCGGGGAACACTTCGAACCGTTCAAGATCACTGACCCGGACCTGGTACCACCGATCGTTCACGCCGGAGAGGGTTACTGCATCCATTACACCGGTCTCACCCATGATGAACGCGGCTATCCTGACATGACTGCTGCTACACACAATAAACTGGTCACCCGCCTGGTGGAAAAAGTCCGCGTCAACCGGCAGAACATCATCCGCACGGAAGGTTACAGCCTTGAAGACGCTGAGATCGTTGTGATCGCTTACGGCTGCACTGCCCGCTCAGCGCGCCAGGCGGTACGTGAAGCGCGGCAAGACGGGATCCGTGCCGGTTTGCTGCGTCTCATATCGCTCTGGCCTTTCCCTGAGGAGGAGATCGCCCGGCTCGCCACCCGCGCCAGGTCCCTCATCGTGGCTGAGATGAATCTGGGTCAGATCAGCCGGGAAGTGGAACGTTGTGCCCGCCGCCCGGTACGCGGCGTGTTTCACGCCGGCGGGATGATGATCCCGCCAGACCCCATCCTGCAGGCCATCCGTGAGGCGTCCGCATGACCGAGCCGATCCTGGCTGAGCATCATCCCCTGGATTACCTGATCCGCGCTGACCGCATGCCGCACATCTGGTGCCCCGGTTGCGGGATCGGAATTGCCATGCGCTGCTACGCCCAGGGCATCCTGGACTCCGGTTTACCGGTGAAGGATCATGTCGTGGTTTCCGGAATTGGCTGCTCCGGTCGCGTGGCTGGTTATATGAACCTCGATTCCTACCACACCACCCACGGTCGGGCAATCCCGTTTGCCATGGGTATAAAACTGGCCAAACCGGAGCTGATGGTAACCGTCTTCAGCGGTGATGGTGACCTGGTTGCCATCGGTGGCAACCACCTCATCCATGCCGCCAGGCGCAATATTGACGTCAAGGTGATCTGCATCAATAATTTCAATTTTGGTATGACCGGCGGGCAATTCGGCCCAACCACACCCAGGGGTGCCATCGCCACCACCGCACCTTACGGAAATTTTGAACTCCCGTTCAACCTCCCCTACCTGCTTGCTGCAGCCGGCGCGAACTACATCGCCCGCTGGACGACGCTGCACGCCCACCAATTAAAGAAATCGATCCTCGAAGCCTTCAGCAAACCGGGGTTTACCTTCATCGAAGTCCTTGCCCCCTGCCCGATCGGTTTTGGCAAATCCAATAACATCAATGATGGTCTGGAGGAAATGGAACTCTACCGCGACCGTTGTGTGATGGCCCGGCAAGGTGAGATGAACCCGGAGGAACTTGAGATCGATTTGCGAGAAGACAAGCCGATCCTCATCGGCAAGTTCATCGACCGCGACCGCCCGCCGTTTCATCCCTTTATGAAGGGTCCGTCATGAATCGATTTGTCAGGCAGACTGTCAGGAAGTTTTCGAAATGAGAACTGAGATTCGCATCGCCGGTTTTGGTGGACAGGGTGTCGCTCTTGCGGGGCTAATCCTCGGTAAAGCACTGGCGATCTACAGCGGTTATGAAGCCGTGATGACCCAGTCTTACGGCCCTGAAGCCCGCGGTGGCGCGTCCAGTGCCAACCTGGTGGTCTCTGATGAGCCGATCGACTACCCGTTTGTACTTACCCCCGATATCCTGGTCGCACTCTCGCAGGAGGCTTATGCCCTGTATCGACCCGGGACAAAAAGGGATGCCATACTGATCATTGATCAGGACCTGGTGATCCCGACCAACAGCGATTCCTGCTATGGCATCTCTTCGACCCGTCTGGCGGAAGAACTGGGTCGCCGTGTGGTAACCAATGTGGTTATGGTGGGTTATTTCACTGCTGTCACCCGCCTGCTCACGCGTGAAGCGGTCGAACAAGCCATCGCGGACACAGTAAAAATTAAAACTTTACCGTTGAATTTAAAAGCATTCGAAGTGGGCTACACTCAACCAGTGATTCCGGTCAACTTGCGAGGGAACCATGAGTGACACCGTGATGGTGATCGGTGGGGGCATCGCCGGTATCCAGGCTTCGCTTGACCTGGCCAGGGGTGGCGTCAGGGTTGTATTGGTGGAGCGCGCGCCGACCATCGGCGGTGTGATGGCAGTCCTCGATAAGAATTTCCCCACGCTGGATTGCTCCATTTGCATCGAAGCCCCCAAGATGTCCGAGGTCGGTTTGCATCCGAACATCGAGATCCTCTCCCTGGCTGAGGTGATGGAGGTCACGGGAGAGCCCGGTAATTTCACGGTTAAAGTCAGCCAGAAGACGCGATATGTCACTGATGCTTGCACCCGCTGCGGTGAATGCACAAGCGTCTGCCCGGTTGTACTGCCAAACGAGTACGATTCGGGCATGGCTTTTCGTAAAGCCATCTACACTCCCATCCCGCAATCCGTACCGGGAGCTTACCTGGTGGATATGGCGCACTGCCTCAACGATCCGCCCAATTACATTCCGTGCAACCACTGCCAGCAGGCCTGTCCCCCTGGTGCGATTGATTTTTTGCTGCCCGGGGAGGCTGTTGTTGAGCGCAAAGTCGGGGCGATCATCCTCGCCACCGGTTATGACATGCTTGATCCCCGCGCGTTGCGGGAATATGGTTATGGCAAGCATCCTGATATTCTGACCGCGCTGGAGTTTGAGCGATTGGTCAATTCTGCCGGTCCCACTGGAGGTGAGATCATCCGTCCCTCCGACCGGAAACACCCGCGCAATCTTCTTCTTGTCCTTTGCGTCGGTTCGCGTGATCAGCATAACGTTCACCATTGCTCACGTTTTTGCTGTATGTACTCCATAAAACACGCTTACCAGGCGCTCGATCACGGCATCACGGATGTTACCGTCCTGTACATGGACCTTCGTGCTTACGGCAAAGGCTTTGATGGTTTCCAGCAGCGTACCAGCGACCAGGGCGCGCACTTTGTCCACGGTCGGCCTGCCAGGATCGCGCCGGGGGATGACGGTCGCATCTCGGTGGTCTATGAAGATATCGCACAGGCAAGGCGGATCGCATCCCAGTTTGACATGGTCGTGTTGGCAAACGCGGTCACGCCGCCGCAGGGGCTTGAAGAGCTGGCGCAGCGCCTTGGTTTAGATCTTAACAGCGATGGCTTTATCCATTCAGAGGAGACAGCGGGCGGACTGGTGATGACCACCCGCCCGGGCATTTACACTGCCGGCTGCGTCTCCGGTCCCAAGGACATTCCGGATAGCGTTGCTGAAGGCAGCGGAGCAGCCGGTCTCTCCATGCGACATATAAAAGACCGTCATTGGCCGGAACCCCCGCAAGTAGAACCGATCCCGGACATTGCAACTCCGCGCATTGGCGTATTCGTCTGCCATTGTGGCAGCAACATTGCGGGCGTGGTGGATGTGGAAAGGGTCTCGGACTATGCCCGGACCCTGCCTGGCGTGGTTTTCGCCGGAGATCAGATGTTTTCCTGCGCCGGTAACACCCAGGCAGAGATTGAAGAAATCATCCGCCGTGAAGGCATCACCCGGGTGGTGGTGGCAGCCTGTTCTCCCAAGACGCATGAGTCGATCTTCCGTGACGTGCTCACCCGCGCTGGTCTCAACCCCTATCTGCTCGAAATGTCCAACATCCGCAACATGGATTCCTGGGTGCACAAGAAAGAGAAGGAGGATGCCACCATCAAAGCCATGGAGATGGTCGCCATGGCAGTGGAGAAGGCACGCCTGCTGGTTCCTCTCATCCCCTCCCACCTGGAGGTGCAGCAGAGCGCCCTGGTGATCGGCGGTGGCATCGCCGGTATGACCGCAGCATCCGCGCTGGCGCAGCAGGGATTCGCCACCCACCTGGTGGAAAAGGAATCCCGCCTCGGCGGCATCTTGAATCACCTCGATACGATCGCACCGGCAGGGATCCGCGCCGCGGACGTGCTCACCGCCAAGGTGCACGAAGTGGAAATGAGCCACGTTCAAACCCATCTGAACGCCACGGTAGAAACGATCAGTGGACTGGTGGGAAACTTCTCCGCGCATCTCTCCAACGGGGAGGACTTGCGTGTCGGGGCAGTGGTCATGGCGACCGGTTCGCAACCTTACCAGCCGGTTGAATTTGCCTTTGGGCAGGATCCCCGTGTGATCACCAATCTTGAATTGGAAGCGCTGCTGGCAGCGGGTGACCTCAAAGCCGCGCGGATCACCTTCATCTCCTGCGTTGGCTCCCGCCAGGGCAGCACTGGCTGCGCGCGCTATTGCTGCACCTCGATGATCAACCAGGCTCTGGAACTGCGCCGGATGGGTAAACGGGTGCGCGTGCTCAGCAAGGACATCCGTACCTACAGCCGTAATGCCGAGGAGCTTTACAAGGAAGCCATGCAATCCGGTGTGCAATTCTTCCGGTATGCTGACCTTCCGCCGCAGGAAGCCATCACCTGGCAGGATGGTGGTGTTGTCTTCCACGATGAACTGCTCAACCGGATAGTACGGATAGAAACAGACCTGCTCGTACTCGTGGTGGGGTTGAAACCCGCTGCAGACGACCTGGCCGATCAGCTCAAGCTCTCACGCAGTGAGGATGGTTTCTATATGGAACTGCATCCAAAGCTCGGACCCGTGGAAACAGCCGTGCAGGGGGTTTATCTGGCGGGTACCAGTCAGGGGGCCAAGGATGTGCGTGAATCGATCGCGGCGGCTTTAGCCACTGCCGGCAAGGCTGGTGCGCTCCTCGCACGCGGCGAGATAGAGAAGGAACCTCTCACCGCCCAGTTAATCCCCGACCTGTGTGTCGGTTGCATGCGCTGTGTAAAGGTCTGCCCCTTCAATGCCATCGAACAGGTTGGTTTACCCGGAAAAGGCGGCAAGGTCATCATTCACGAAGCTGCCTGCATGGGATGCGGCACCTGTGCTGCCGAATGTAATTTTCACGCCATCGAGATGCCCTACTTCACCCACCAGCAGATCCTCGCCCAGGTGGATGCGGCCCTGGCGCAAAACCCGCAGCACAAATGCCTGGTGTTCACCTGCAACTGGTGTTCCTACGCCGGTGCCGATCTCGCCGGGATTGAAAAGCGCCAGTATCCTCCCTCTGCGCGGGTCATTCGCACCATGTGCTCAGCGCGCTTTGAGGAGGATTTCATCGCTCGCGCTTTCGAAAAAGGCGCCGGTGCCGTGCTGGTAACCGGATGCCGGCTTACCGATACCGGTTCTGACTGTCATTACAACTATGCCAATCGCCTGACTGAAAAACGCTTCCACAACTGGCAGCGCAGGTTCCAGTCAAAGGGGATCGCGCCGGAACGGCTGCAGCTCCGTTGGATTTCAGCCGCCGAAGGCAAGGAATTTGCCGAGAAGATCACCGAGATGGACGAAGTGGTCAGGAGGTACTGCCGGGAACATGAGTGACGACGCCGTGCTGCTCAATGATGAATTATGGGAACGCCTGCTTGAACTGACCGGCGGTGATGTTGCCCTATGTTACCAATGCGGTGAGTGCACCGCTGCCTGCCCGTGGGGTATGGTCCGCGAGAAAGGGCTGCCTGTGCGGCTTGTTCTGCGCCAGGCACAACTGGGTATAGAAAATACAGGTGCGGAGCTGTGGTTGTGCACCACCTGCGGTCAATGCCAGGCAACCTGCCCGCGCGGTGTGGATATTCCCGCGGTCTTTCGCGCCCTGCGCCAGCTCGCCTGGGAGCAGAACCGCGTCGAAAAAGGGTTGCCCTCCATGCTGTGGTCTCTCTACTGGAATAGCAATCCCTGGTCGCAGCCGCCTTCAACCCGTTCCGCCTGGGCGGGCAATCTCAACCTTGAGACATTTGATCCCGCTCGTCATGAGGTCCTGCTCTATGTGGGATGCACCTCCTCGTACAATCGGCGCGCCCAGAAGATCGCCCGCGCGCTGGTGACTTTGCTCCAAAAGGCGGGAGTGTCCTTTGGCTACCTGGGAGACGATGAGCCCTGTTGCGGAGAATCAGCGTTGAGCATCGGCAACCAACCATACTTTGAGGAAATCGCCGCCCATACCAACCAGGTCTTTAAAGAAAAAGGCATCACGCGATTAATAACCATCTCTCCCCATTGTTATGATGTCTTCAAGAACCACTATCAGGAGGTACCACCAGGTTGGCAGCCGCTCCACTATACGCAATACCTTGCGGAACTGGTGGATCAAGACCGCCTGGTCTTTCCCCACCCACTCGACTTCCAGGTGACCTTTCAGGACCCGTGTTACCTCGGACGTTTGAACCAGGAATACGAAGCCCCGCGCCGCATCCTCAAAGCCCTTCCGGGTATCGAATTGGTTGAAATGACTGATAACCGCCAGGCTGGATTATGCTGCGGCGGCGGTGGCGGGCGCATGTGGCTTGAAACCCCGGCCAGTGAGCGCTTTGCCGAACTCCGGGTTGCCCAGGCACCCAACACCGGTGCCGATCACCTCGTCACAGCATGCCCGTTCTGCCTTTCCTGCCTGGAGGATAGCGCCAGCGCATTATCCCGCGCGCTGCCGGTACTCGATATCGCCGAATTAGCCGTCCAGGCCGTAGTGCCTCAAAAGAAAATGTTACTTTA
>AMWB02108927.1_pt2 | contig 42554 bp, 38 predicted proteins | sample 200311 | NCBI WGS metagenome assembly AMWB02 (sample SAMN02737377, study PRJNA173069) | bioreactor metagenome | biome: anode biofilm in microbial fuel cells | place: USA: California | collected 2010-12-16
GGGGGGACGGCAGTCTGCCGGTGTATACCTTCTGCATGTGTCCCGGCGGAACGGTTGTGCCGGCTACTGCCTATGCAACCGCCAACATCGTCAACGGCATGAGCAGGTATAGACGGAGCGGACGGTTTGCCAATGCTGCCTGTGTGGCCGGATTTAATCTGGAATCGCTGCTGGGAAAAGCAGTGTCGCCGCTGGAAGCCCTGGACTGGCTGAGTTCGCTCGAACAGAGGTTTTATCAGTATGCAGGCGGCTATCGGGCACCATTTGCCACCATTAGCGGTTTTATCGGCCGTACACCGCCAACCGGAACCGTTGACTCGAGCTATCCTCTGGGCCTTACCGCCGCTCCCCTGTGGGATCTGCTGCCGCGAAGGATAAGCCAGGCGATTTCCCTGGGACTATCAGAATTCAGCCGAAAGTTGAAAGGTTTTGACTCCGGCATCATCCTCGGCCTGGAGAGCAAGACGTCGTCACCAATCCAGGTACTCAGGGAGCCGGACAGATGCTGTCAGGGATTTGCCAACCTGTACCTGGCGGGAGAAGGGTCCGGCTGGTCCGGGGGAATCATCTCCAGCGGCGTGGACGGAATACGGACCGCGCTGGCAATTATTGAAAAAGGTTATTGATGTTTCTGCCTTGCTCGGCCGTGACCTGAGTCAGGGACAGGCAATGATGGCAACTGCATTCTATTGCAGCCATTTATGGGCTATCTTGTCGAAATCACCGTCTTTGTGCATGGCCCTGAGGGCTGCGTCGAATTGTGGCAGGAGGTACAGATATGGTGAATCTTTTCGCACCATAAGATGAAACTTGATAGCTGGGACAGGAGCGTCGATTGCGATGATATGATCATAATTTTGACTCACCCTGCCTTCATTTTTCTTAATATTATTTATTGCATACCAAACCATGGCCTCATCCTGTAAAAAAACATCGCCTCGGTGTGCGGCAAGCATTTTGCAAACGGAGCTCAGATTCGGAGACCACTCGACACCGTATTGTGCGAGGTTTTTTTCTGCCCATCCATCGCCAATATAGTCAATAATCTTGAGCTCTTTGAGCTCAGATAGGGTTGTGATCGCTCTGATTTTTGCAATGTTCGGATTGTCGCTCTGGGTGAATATCTTATATCGCATGACGAACACCGGCTCGTGGCTCGGAACCAGGTATTTGAGGCGCTCCTGGGTGGGGATTGTTATCAGGGCATCGGCCTTTTTCGTCTGCACCTGCAACTGTGCTCTTTTCCAGGGATAAACATCATATTGGAGTGGGACCTTCATACGCCTGAAGCTTTTGTCGATAATGTCGTAGAAAATCCCTTCGGGTTTTCTCTGGCAGTTGGCAAAGATATAGGGCGTTGCATCCTGGTCGTCAGCCACAATGAAGACATTTTCGTTGCTATGGGCAGGCAACGCAGAAACGAGAAACAGAAAAACGAAAATTTTGCTGATCAGCGTGACAATGTTGTTCAATTAAATCCCTCTCTGCAGATGAAGAGTTTTTGCGACACCGTCACATTTTACCAGACCTGAAAATGGAGATGATAAGCCACAGGCCCAGGGATGTGGCGATACAATAACTGGTAAAGCCGAGCACGGCAGTAAAAGAAACAGTGAATCCCGCCAGGGATATGTCAAATATTGTAACCGGCGAATTCAACAACAACGAGCCGGCAATTGTCGAGGCGGCAACGATCATGCCCATAACCGCCCGGTTGAGACCCTTTTCCAATTTGGTGATAATGGTATCCGAGCCGTTATGCAGGATCTCGATGCGGTGTTTCCCCTCGGCGGTTCTTTTCAGAATGGCATGCGTCAAGCGGGGCATCGTCTTCAGGATGGCGCCCATGTGCCGACTGTCCCGGCCCAGATTTTTCAGCAGACTCTGGGTTTCATAACCCCGCTGCACCAGTTTTTTCGCATAGGGGCGAGTGACTTCCAGGATGCTGGCGGTGCTGCCCAGGATCTTGCCGAGACCTTCCGTCTGGACAAAAGTTTTGAGAAGAAGCAGGAGATTTCTCGGAAACCGGATGTGGTATTTGTAGGCGAGTCGCATTACCTGCTCGTACACATCCTTTACCGCAATGGTTTGCAGGGTCCGGCCGTAAAAGGGCTCGCTCATATCCTTGAGATCCGTTCGGAACCGCTTCAGGTCGATATCGTCATTGATGAGGCCGGCATCACGGAAAGCGTCCATGACCATATCGTAGTCGTGCTCGGCATAGCCGAGAAATATATTCGCCACCTGCATCATGGCCTCATTGTCCAGATAGCCAATGATACCGAAATCGACCAGGCTCACCCGGCCGTCGTACATGACAAGAGTATTGCCGGGATGAGGGTCGGCATGAAAAAAACCAAAATCCATCAGCTGGCGCGAAAACGACCGCAGGCCGATCATCGCCACCTCCTGCGGATCGATACCCGCCTGGCGGATTTTCTCGACCTCGTCCATTTTAATCCCGTCAATATACTCCATGACCAGTACGGATTTGGCCGTGTGCTGCCAGTAGACCCGGGCGGTATAGATTTCTTTGCTGTCTGCAAAATTGGCGGCGAATTTTTCAATATTACCACCCTCGATATGCATGTCGAGTTCCCTGAAGATCGTCCGCTCGAATTCTTTCACCAGGTTGATTGCCCCGATAATACGTGCAAATTCGAATGCCGATTCAAGTTTTTCGGCAAAATAACTCATTACCTGGATATCCTCGCGGATCTTTCTTTCGATACCGGGCCGTATGACCTTAACCGCCACCCTGTCGCCGTTCATGAGCCTGGCTTCATGGACTTGGGCAACAGAGGCAGCGGCGATGGATTCGTGGGCAAATTCAGCAAAGATATCTTCTATGGGGGCGCCCAGTTCAGTTTCCACCACGGTTTTGATCGAAATGTAAGATACGGGCGGCACACTATCCTGGAGTTTTTTAAATTCCTCGGTATATTCCGGAGGGAAGACATCGGCCCGAACGCTCATCAGCTGGCCAAGCTTGATAAAACTCGGGCCGAGTTCTTCGAGCATTCGGCGAATGCGGAGAGGCGAGTGAAAAGCTGGCTGGACCGTTCTGCCGCTCTCCACATTATCGCTGCCTGTTTGCTTTCGTCGGAACAGATGGTCAATGACATTGCCATAACCATGCCTGGTCAGAACCCGGGCAATTGCCCCGAATCGGCGTATTCCTTTCATAAGATCGCAATTCTTGTCATACTAGTTCGGCGGCGCCGGTTATTTGTCACTGCCGGTCTCCGGCTTGACCTGGTCCCAGCGTTGAACGACTTCCTCAAGCTTGGACTGATCGGCTATGTAACTTTCGACCAGCCCGCATGCTGCACAGACATAATTATCCAGTGCGGCCATGGATGTCAGGCTGATGGGGATGGCGTTGCTGCTGAACGGGCCACTCTTTAGAGGTATGTTTGCACCGGAATAGACTTTTCTGGCTCCGCACTTCGGGCATTGACCGTTTTTCATGTTCATTACTCCTTGCATTAAATTGAAGGAAGATGGAATATCCACGATAAATAAGTTGCCTGAAAAAAGATATGAAAATCACCAAAAATATAATTTTATCGGGTAGGAGATGGATGCAGATTAAACACATCATAAGGTCCCCGGTTTACTCTCCATTTATCGAGCTTATAACTTTTTTAGATGATCTTGAGCGCAGGGAAGAGTACCCTGCCGAGAGAGTTTGCTGTTCGTGAGCGGAGTGTCGACGCAGGATGCTCGTGAGATAGATTCGATAATATGAGGAATGAAGTCTATGCAGAAAAATAAACTACATGTTGCCCTGGTGGCCGGCGGAGTATCGGGTGAACGGGCGGTGTCACTGAGTGGTGCGGCGAGCGTGGAAAAGGCTCTTGACTCAGAAAAATTTATGGTGCGGCGCTATGATCCGGCAACTGATCTGGCCAGGCTTGCAGCCGACGCACCGGAGATTGATTTTGCTTTTATTCTTCTCCACGGTCTCTTTGGTGAAGACGGTACCATGCAGGGATTTCTTGATCTGCTTGGCGTGCCTTACCAGGGTTCCGGGGTGCTGGGCAGCGCCATAGCCATGGATAAGCAGCTGGCCAAGGAGTTGTACGCCATGAGAGGTCTGCCGGTCGCCGATTCTTCTATTCTGACCAGCCGTGACAAGATTGATATTGCGGCACTGGTGCAACGATTCGGGCTGCCCGTAGTGGTGAAGCCGGTCCATGAAGGTTCCAGTCTCGGGCTGTCTCTAGCGCAGACCGAAGAGGAACTGCTGGCGGGAATACAGCGAGCCCTGCGCCATGATTCCCACGTCATGGTGGAAAAATATATCAAAGGGCGGGAACTGACCGTCGGCGTATTGGGCAACACTGTACTGGAACCATTGCCGGTAATCGAAATTGTGCCCGATAAAAAATTTTCTTTTTTCGATTATGATGCCAAGTACCTGCCCGGAGCCACGGAGGAAATCTGTCCAGCGCCGATTGACGACGAGACAACCAGGCAGGCGCAGCAATACGCGGTGGCCGCCCATAAAGCATTACGCCTGAGAGGCTATTCCCGGACGGATATGATTCTGGCGAAAGATGGTTCGTTGTACCTGCTTGAGACCAATACCATCCCCGGCATGACGGCCACCAGCCTTATGCCGCAGGCGGCGGCGGTGCATGGCCTGGCTTTCCCGCAGTTTCTCGAACGCCTGATCGAGCTCGGGATGGAAGATCGGCCGAAAAAGTAGCGGGCGGACCGGCACCGAATTGTTACCGCTGATGGGTTACACCACAATACGGTGGGGGGCATTGAAAACGTTCAGGCGATCCGGTCTGGCATAGGCGGCCAGGGTTGCCCCTGATCTTCTGGCAATCGCCAGTCCCAGTGAGGAAGGTGCAGTCCTGGACATGATTATTGGGATACCGATCCGGGCACATTTCAACACCATATCCGAAGTGAGGCGCCCGGTGGTGTAAATTGCGCCCCTTGGGCTTGCCTTGCCGAGCAGGATGGCGCCAAGCACCTTATCGACTGCATTATGCCGTCCGACATCCTCGTAGAAGAGCTGTAATTTTCCGTTCTCCCAGAATCCGCAGCCATGGATGCAGTGGGTTTGCGGCCCTAGAGGAGAATATTGCAGCGCCTGCCGGATAAAGGTGCTGATCTCTGGAAAGGTGATTGTACACTCCTGCAGGGGATCGAAGGCTCCCTCAAGCATTTCTCTGGAAATTTTGCCGGTTCCCCCGCATCCGGAGGTGATGATCACTTCTTTTGGTTCCGTTCGCAGCACATCGGCGTATACGGCAATGCGGCCCTCCGGACAGATATATATTTCTTTGATTTCCCCAGGCTCTTTGATATAACCCTGGCCGAAAAGAAAGCCCGCGCCGAACTCTTCCAGGCCGGTTGGCAATACCATGGAGGAGCCGATGGTTTCATCGTTGAGGGCTATGGAATAGGGCGTTTCAATAGCCAGCTGCTCCATTTGCTCCGTTAAGCCATGCGGCGTGACCACGGTTGTCATATGGCTCATGGTGAGCCGGGTGCTGATGGGGTGTGAACTGTTCATTGGCGTATGAGTTTGCGTATATTTTGATTGGCGGAGGATTGTATATTTCGCTGTGTGCGCTACCCTAAATGGAGATGCGGCGAATTTCAAGCATCATTTTGACCAGGCGTTGTTCGCTGATTGGCAGTGGGAACTTTCATGCGTTGAAAATGAATGACCACCTAAAAAAGCAAAGTTAACCAGCAGAGATGGCGTCAAGTGCGGCCAGGCAATAATTAAGAGGTAGAACCGGAAGGCGTTTTTGTCAATGTTGCCGCCTTTCTGTCGGTTTTGGAGATACTCTATGATACCCAGGTGTACCGGTTTTTTATTCTATCTGGTATTTTTTTATTTTTCTACGGTACAGGGAGCGCCTTTGCCTTTGTCCTCCCCCATTGTTCTCGGTCAATCCTGCGCCCTGACCGGGCCTGCCCAGAATCTCGGTCTGGAGATGCGGGCTGGCTTACTTGCGGCTTTTTCGTCGATAAATGATGCCGGCGGAATTCATGGCCGCGAGCTCATTTTACTCAGTCGGGACGACGGCTATGAACCGGATGAGGCGGTGAGAAACACGAAGGGATTGATTTACGACGATCAGGTTTTTGCTCTTATCGGTGCCGTTGGCACACCAACTTCCAAGGCGGTGGCGCCGATTGTCAGTGAAGAGAGAGTCCCTTTTTTTGGACCCTTTACCGGAGCCGAATTTCTGCGCATCCCGTTTAATAAATACGTAATAAATGTTCGTGCCAGCTATTTTCAGGAAATGGAAAAGCTCGCATCCTACCTGATCGATCAAAAGAAGTTGCATCGTATCGCCTGTTTTTACCAGAATGACAGCTATGGTTTTGCCGGTCTGCGGGGTATTGAAATTGCACTCGCCAAACGGGGAATGACGCTCGTCTCCAAGGGAAGTTATGAGAGAAATACCGTCGCCGTCATTGGCGCTTTGCGTGATATCTACCAGGAAAAACCCGAGGCAGTCGTTTTGGTCGGTGCCTATTCGGCTTGTGCCGAATTTATAAAACTGAGCAGGAACAAGATTGCCGGGGAGGTGATCTTTGGCAATATTTCCTTTGTCGGCACCGAGAGTCTGCGGGAGGCCCTCGGTGCCTACGGCCGGGATGTGGTAGTCTCCCAGGTCGTTCCTTCGCCTCACGATGCCAATATTGCCTTAATAGGTGAATTCAAAAGTGACATGACCAAATATCAGCATGATGCACCGATAAGCTTTACCTCTCTCGAAGGGTTTATCGTCGGCAAACTGTTTGGTGAAATTGCTCTGGCGGTGGAGGGAGAGCTTACCAGGGAGAAATTTATAGCCACCATGGAAAAGGTCGGGCGGTTTGATCTGGGTGGGCTTGTGCTTCGCTTTGGTCCGAAGGACCATCAAGGCATGGATACTGTATACCTGACCCGGATCTACCCGGCGGTGCAGGAGCTCAGCCCGTTAAACGGCCAGAGTGCTCACTTTCCTGAGAATTAAGGGAGGAACACTCTCGTGGCTCGACCGTCAATGCGATTGTTTAACAAAATCACCCTTTCTTCGGCTCCGTTTTATGCGTCGCTGGTGGTTGTTACTTCTCTTGCCGTATTCATCGGTATTTTCTGGGCGATCAATGAATTTCAAGCCTATCAGGAGAGCATCGATAATATTCGGCATACCTATAAACACCAATATGAGGTGCGGGTAAAAGAGGAGTTGGCCAAGGTTGTTGACCTCATCAATTTTCGACGGCAGCAAAACGAACTGCTGGTCGAACTGGATATTCGCGAACGGGTGCAGGCCGCCTATACCATTGCTTCACATAATTATCGTCTCTATAAGGATACGAAGAGTACCGAGGAGTTGCGTTCCACAATAATTGAACTGCTGCGGCCTATACGCTGGGACAACGGGCGGGGGTATTATTTTGTTGGCCGGGTACACAGTGGTGGAATCGATCTTTTTGCCGAGGAACCGTTTTTTGAAGGGAAATCTCCGGCAGAGTTTAAACAGATCACCGGACAGGATGTGATTGGGGACATCGTCTCGATAATCAATGAGAAAGAAGCCGGTTTATATCGCTACAATCTCGTTAAACCGGCGTTTGCGGGAAAAATCTTTCCAGAGATATCTTTTGTTAAATATTTTCAGCCGCTTGACTGGTTTATCGGGGCGGGGATTTATCTTGAGGAACTCGAAGATACTCTGCAGCGTGAGGTTTTGACCAGGATCAGCAATATCAAATTCGGCAAAGATGGTGAAGTCTTCTGTTTTCGTACCGACGGGACTATTCTCAGTAACCAGAATGAACGGCTTATCGGTCGATCGGTGCGGGAACTGGCCGATGGCGAAGGAAAAAGATATGGAGAGGAATTGCTGAAAACCGCGATAAATGGAAAGCATGAGGGGTATGTCCACTACTCGGTGCAACGGGGTGTGCCTGGGAAAACGCACCAGAAACTCGGTTTTGTCCAGCTCTATCCGGAGTGGGGCTGGGTACTGGGGACGTCGATGTTTATGGATGCAATGGAGCAGACCATTGCTGCAGAAACAAAAACCTACCAGGGAATATCCTTTAAAAACGTCTTTGTCTTTATGGTGCTCTTTGCCATAGCTGTTGCCTTTCTGCTCCTGAGTACCTTTTTTTATTCATTGAAAATCAAGCAGGGCATCAGTCTTTTTACGACCTTCTTTCGGGAAGCTGCCGATTCAAATGTGAAAATAAACAATGAAGATCTTGTGTTCCGTGAGTTCGAAGACTTGAGCCATCTGGCGAACCGGATGGTTGAAGAACGGATTAAGAATGAACTCTTGCTGCATCGAGATGAATTGCGCCTTGACACCCTCCTGCGTCTGGGGATGATGGAAAAATATACGCTGCAGGATAAATACGATTTTATCCTGCAGCGTATTGTACAGATAACGCGAAGTGAAGAAGGCTATCTGGCCCTGGTCAATACAGCGCAGACACAAATCACTCTCTGCGCCTTTTTCGATTGTAACTCTCAGCAGGCAAATGACCTCCAGAGGGAGCCGTCCCAGAGCCAGCCAGTGGAATCCGGTGGGCTTCCCGGTAAAGCGGTGCTGCGGAAAACGGCCATCATTGCCAATATGGTCAAGTCCGGCCAGGGGGCGGATTTCTATCCGTACAACACAACGCTTAAGCGGCACCTTGATGTGCCGATTTTTTACGACGGGAAGATTGTCGTGGTCGCCGGGGTCAGTAATAATAATGAGAAATATGATAATTCTGACATCCGGCAGATGACCATGTTGCTTGAGGGAATGTGGCTGCATGTCCTCAATGAGTGTGCGGAAGAGGAGCTTGCCCGCCTGGAGCGGCAGATTATAGCCGTCAGTGAAGAGGAGCGGTCGCGAATCGGTCGAGATCTGCATGACGATCTCGGCTCCCACCTTACCGGTGTTGAGCTGCTCAGTAAGGTCCTGCAGCAGCAGCTGCGAAGTGAAGCTCCGGAGCGCGAGAAGCAGTTGGCCACGATCCGCGATTTGATCAGAGACGCCATTGAAAAAACCCGCCGGCTGTCTCAGGGTCTTTATCCGGTGCATGTGGTTGAATATGGGTTGGAAGCGGCAATCGAGGAGCTGGCGGTGGAGGTGGAAAAGATATTCAAGATTCGTTGCGATCTCTTATGGGAAGATGGGGAAGATCAGGAACCCTTAGGTAAAAATACCGCGACTCATTTGCATTATATCATCAGGGAAGCTGTTTTTAATGCCGCACGTCATGGCAAACCCAAAAAAATCGGGGTATATATGCGGCGTAAAAATGGCGGCTTTTCATTGAAGATTGTCGATGACGGGGTCGGTTTCGACGGTACTCCGGCCGCAACCGGTATGGGATGTCACACCATGAAATATCGGGCAAAGGCGATAGGTGCGGAATTGACCATCAGTTCGGGTAAGGAAGGCGGCACGGTAATCATGGTGACAGGTGAGGGACAGGAATGAAATCGAAAGTGATAATTGTTGATGATCATCCTATTTTCAGAATGGGCATGGCCGAGCTGCTGAACCAGGAAGAAGACTTCGTTGTCTGTGGGCTGGCAGAAGATATAGAGAGTGCTGGCAAGGTGATAGAGGAAACTCTTCCCGAGCTGGCGATTGTTGATATTACGCTTGCCGGTGATAATGGTCTTGATCTGGTGAAGAATCTGACCAGCCAGAAACATCCAGTGCTCATTTTGGTCCTTTCCATGCATGATGAGCAGGTCTGGGCGGAAAGAGCGATTCGGGCCGGCGCCCGGGGCTATATCATGAAAAAAGAGGCCAGCGAGAATGTGATTTCGGCACTGCGGAATATCCGCAATGGCAAGATCCATGTAAGCGGCAAAATCATGGAGAGATTGCTCGACAGGTTGCAGGTTAACGCCGATACTTCGGCCGGTCGGACCGTCGACCTGCTCACCGACCGGGAGCTTGAGGTATTCAGATTGCTCGGGGCCGGTCTTTCCACCAGGGAGGTTGCCGAACAGATGAAGCTCGGCATCAAGACAATTGGTACTTATCGCGACCGAGTCAAACAAAAGCTGGGTATCAAAACAGCCGCGGAGCTGGTTCGTCGGGCGGTGTTGTGGACGGAACAGGACTCTTTAAAGTCAGATCCGCATGATAGAGGGTAGTTGCAGCTGCACAGGATAAGATTTATACAGATATGTTGAGAAAGGGGGACAAGATCGTTGCCAGCAAAAAGAACCGGGAGAATTATGTCATCATATATGTTGTCTGTCGTCACATTTATCGGCTGGCACGACAGCGGGAAAACAACCTTGGTTAAACAGGTTGTCGCTGAATTGAAAAAACTGGGCTATCGGGTTGCCGTTATAAAATCGAGCAATGATTCGGGGATACAGTTTGACACTCCCGGAACAGATACCTTTATGCACAAAGAGGCCGGTGCCGAAAGTGTGATGCTGGTGGCGCCGGACCAGATGGTGCTGCAGACCATAAACAGTGGGCTTTCTCTCAGGACCCTGGCGCATCGATATTTTCCTGACGTGGATATTGTTATAGGAGAAGGATTTAAAAGGGCGAAAAAGATTCCTAAAATAGAAGTCTTTCGGGATCTGGACCAGAAACTGCGTGATGAAGTTCAGGGGGTTATTGCTGTTGCGACCAATCTCGAAGGGATTGACGGCAACTATGTTTTTCGTCTCGATCAAGCAGCTGAAATAGCTCTCTTTATCGAAAAAAGATTCATTACCAGGAAAAATGGCCGAGAAACGACCGTACTGCTCGTTAATGGTAACAAGATCCCCATTAAAGATTATATCCAGGAAGTCTTGGCCGGGACTGTTCATGGTTTTGTTAAAACCCTGAAGCTCGACAAGGAGATCTCGGAAATTGAACTGCGCATAAAGATTGGTGGTGCTGAATAGCCATCAAGTACATCATCACCCATTCCGGAATATTGACCAGCTGCAGGCGACTCGAGCCAGATGGTCTCATTCCTCTTGACATCTGGGGTGTTTTGGCCGTATTGTGCCAGTGAGTAATAAGCATATGCTCGAAATACGACTTTGTCACACTGCTCATCAGGCGAAGGCCCGGAATGGGGCTGTTGTTATATTTTAACGGTAATTCTATAAAATATAGTGACGGCCGAAAGATGATTTGAAAACCAATGGATATGGGTGGAACAATGTTGAAAAGAACCGTGAAAACCGGACGGATTGTGGTTGCAGCCTCTATTATTGCGTTGGCCTTGCCGCTGATGTCGGGTGGTAAAGAAATGGGTCATGACTGGTATTGTCCAGATCACAAGGGACATGTAAAGTATGTCAAGCACCTGAAGCTCCATCTCGATCAAGAAGCCGGGGCTATCGCGGATATGTTAGGAGAAATTTATTGTGATCCGTCTCTGACAAAAGAACAGAAACGAGCCAAGACGAAAGATATCCTGAATAAATATCTCTCAAAAGAAAAGATTGGGCCGGGAACGGGTGATTAATACAAACAAAAGCAGGCCTGTTCACCCCATGCAGGCCTGCGGGGTATATCTTTCACCCTTACTTCGTCCACACTTCAGGCTCATCTGAGCCTTGCGTGCAATATTCTATCCGGTATGGTTCTATAACTATTACGCAGTATTTCGGGTCATCCGGACCGGTAAAGGTAGAAGCGAGCATGTCATTCCAGAAGGCATGGCGTTCAACCTCGTCCGTAGCCACCCGAGCCTGCCCCTGAATCTGCAGATACGGGTGCATTTCCTTGAGGTTGCTGACACCACATGTCAGATGCACGTTGGGATTGTTCGTAATCTGGCTGACTTTACGCGATTCGACAAAACTTGCGCAGCGCAGTGTCAGGTTCCCGTCCCCGACCGTTACCACATATCGAACCCAGGGATTGTTTTTTTCTGTTACTGTTGCCAGGGCGGCAAGTTGCGGTTTATGGATAATATCCAGTATACGCTGGTGCAGGTTGTCCATTTATACATCTCCTTTTCGACGTTCTTTGCTCAATAGCACCTTTTCAGGCACAACAGATTCCAGTCTTCATGTACATCATGCCGGATAGTCTAAGCATTTTTTAGTAAGTGCCCATAAAAAAGGGTGGCAGAAGGGCAATTAAAACAATTTGTTTCCAACCTTGGCATGCCTTGCGGGGAAACAAATGTTGCCTCGCTGCTTTTTCGCTTTCGGGTATTGAACGCCCAAAATCAGAACCTTCGAAACGACAGAGCCCATGGGCTTTCTCGTCCTGCTATTCAGCCGGTAAAAGAGCTAGAAACGGGTCGTAAAATAGGGTTCGAGTACCTCCGGTATCTTGATCGTGCCATCTTCCTGTTGATAATTTTCAAGAATGGCCAGCAGTGTTCGGCCAACGGCCAGTCCGGAACCATTCAGAGTATGGACTAACTTTGACTTTTTCTGGCCATCCGGTCGGTATCTGATACCGCCGCGACGGGCTTGAAAATCAAGAAAATTAGAGCAGGATGAAATTTCCCGGTAGGTATCCTGACCGGGGAGCCAGACCTCGATGTCATAGGTTTTGGTCGCCGAAAATCCAAGATCGCCGGTGCAAAGAATGACGACCCGGTAATGCAGGCCCAGTAATTGAAGCACTTCTTCCGCATCGGCCAGGAGTTTTTCCAGTTCCTGTTCCGAGGTCTCCGGAGTGGTGAACTTGACCAGCTCGACCTTGTCGAATTGATGCTGCCGGATAAGTCCGCGGGTATCACGGCCATGGCTGCCGGCTTCAGAACGGAAGCAGGGCGTGTAAGCGGTATATTTAATAGGCAGTTCTTTTTCGCTCAAGGTCTCATCCCGATGGATATTGGTCACCGGCACCTCGGCAGTGGGGATAAGATACAGGTCGCAGTTCTCGATTTTAAAGAGATCTTCCTTGAATTTAGGTAACTGGCCGGTGGCGGTCATTGACGGAGTATTGACCAGAAACGGCGGCAAGACTTCGGTATAGCCATGTCTTTGGGTGTGCAGGTCGAGCATGAAATTGGTCAAGGCCCGTTCCAGTCTCGAGCCAAAACCCTTCAACAGGGCAAATCTTGCCCCGGAAATCTTCGCTGCCCGTTCAAAATCAATGGTGTCCTGCTGTTCGCCGAGTTCCCAGTGGGGTTTTGGCGCAAAAGTAAAAGTTGGTTTCTCGCCCCATTTTTTAATCTCGATATTATTGGAGTCGTCCAGACCAACAGGGACACTGTCATGGCAGAGGTTCGGAATGGCCATGACGATTTCCTGCAGCGATTGCTCGATGATGTTCAGTTCGTTGTCTAGCTCCTTGATCCGCTGGCTGGTTTCGCGCATTTCAATGATCAGCGGATCGGCTTTTTTCTTTTCCTCGCTCCCGCCTCGTTTCAGAAGGGCAATCTGATCGGAGACGGTATTGCGTTTATTCTTCAGGCCTTCAACTTCCGTGAGGAGGGCCAGTCTCTTTTGGTCAGTGCTGGTAAAAGCGTCGATCAGGGTTGGCTGCATGCCGCGGCGGCTGCATTTTTCTTTTACCAGGCCAAGATTTTCTCGTATAAATCGTAATTCAAGCATAGTGTTTTATTTGGTTGATTTGGCAGTTTAACAGCAGGGAAAGTACTGTTTATCACGGCTGATTCGTGAAATCAACCTCTATCAAATTGCATTTTCTCCATGCTTCTGCTACCTTGTCGATCAGATAAGAAACTGATCGACGTTCTCCTGTCGGCGCCCGACACTGTAATCACCGGTAAATCTGAAATTCCCCCATGGCGGCACATACCAAAATTATTACCTTGATTGCTGAGTTGCGAAAATCCATTCGCAATCTGGCACTGGCCTTTGTTTGCTCTGCTCTGGTGATTTTTTTTCTATCGCCACATCTGCTGCAGGTGGTGCAGGGGCATCTGGCCGGCAAACTCTATTTCTTCTCCGTGGCCGGACCATTTCTGGCCCACGTGAAACTGGCACTTTTCGCCGCCCTATATGTGCTGATACCCTGGTTCACGCAGGTTATGTGGCGGGCCCTGGGGAAACCGTTTCGAGTCTCCGGCGGGCAACTGTTTTTCTTTATCCTCTTTACCTGCCTGCTTTTTTACGCCGGAACACTTTTCTGCTACTATGTCACTCTGCCATTTGGCATTGAATTTTTACTTGGTTTTAGCTCTGAGGAATTGAAACCGGTAATATCCGTCGGCCAGTTTGTGAATTTCACAACGATTTTTATCCTGGCCTTCGGGTTCATTTTCGAACTGCCAATATTCATGGTGTTTCTGGCTAAGGTGGGGGTGTTCAAAAGGCGTTTTTATGAGAAAAACAGGCGATATGCCATTTTAATCATCTCTATCATCGCCGCAGTATTGACCCCGACCCCGGACGTCTTCAATATGTTGCTTATGGGAGCGCCTCTTTATTTGCTCTACGAATCAGGTATACTTATTCTGAGGGTTTTGAGAATCGGCGCGTAGAAGGGCATTGTCGGATAAAAAACTCATCCTGCTGAATAACCGGGATATTAAAACTCGGTCAGGGCAATACCGGCTGTCCGAAGGAGTGCTGCCGTAACACCAATTTTTCCTGTAATTGCACAGGATGGGCTGCGGGCTTTGAGAAAAGCTCTGCTGACATTTTGTGAGGTGGCAATCTGCAATACCTGTTCGGCCCCCCGGATAAATTCGGCGGTGAGGTCGATGCCGCTTTTGGTGAGGACCCTGGCTGTTCCGGCAAGGACGCTGGTGCCGTCACCACCGACGATATCCGCGGCTTCCCTTGGTGTCGGCAGCCCACCCAACTGTTCAGGGCATACGGGAATACAGATTGTCCCGGTTATTGCGGCCAGACATTGATGGTGGGTTTTTGCTCTACCATCATAACGGGTACAGAGGCCAAGCAGGCATGCGCTGACCAGACATGGGGAATTTTGCATAGTCTAATACGATGGACTCGTAAATAGTCGAATTTAAGATGGGTTATAATGTCGTTTATCAAGAAACAAGCAAAACCAAAACAGAAGCTGTCGGAACAGCAGGAAAGCAGGGTAATTAAAATTGTTCTGGCTCTTCTGGTCATTGCCGTGCTGTGGATTATCTTTGCTCCGGGTTCGGGAGTGGTCTCTCTAATGAGTAAACGATCCGAGCTGAAAAGATTACAGAAAGAGACAACTCAAATCGAACAGCGGATTGACCAGCTGCAAAATGATATTGATCGATTACATAAAGATCCGGCATATCTTGAGGAAGTCGCCCGGAAAGATTTCGGCCTTCTTAAAAAGAATGAAAAAGTGTATGATTTCTCTAAGGCAGGACCTGAAAAAGACGAGTAGAGGGTTCGCACGGAACCCGTCATCAAGTCGCTCAGGAAAATCCGGATTTCGCTCCACAGCCCGGTGCGGGAGCCGATGCCAGCGATGTTGCTGAACCGAGTCTGAAGCTCCCTGCGGAGAGAACCTTTGTGACATTGTTGCTTTGGCATTTGCTGCATTGAACCGGTTTGGAACTTTGGCTTGAAGTCGTAAGCACTTCAAATATATTGGCACAATCGTTGCACTTATACTCGTATATCGGCATCGTTCAATCTCCGTAAAACTTTATCGCATCAAATCGGTGAAGATGTCACATTTTTTGCAAATTTTAAGTTTTTCTTTCTGTGAGATATCCTGGGTGCATTCACAGAGTGTCCCCGATAAAAACCAGCAGAGATGCCCGCTTTGAAATTCCCAGGCAGGACACTCCTCTTTTACATTACAGAGTTTTTTCTCCCAACATGGCTTCAGGCTGTCCTGCCTGCCCCGCTGATTGATAAGCAGAAAATAGAGATGTCTCTCTATGTGGGCCGGAATCGTCCTCCACCCTTGCTCGTAGCTATGTATAGTCTTCAGTGACATGCCGAGAAGTTCTGCAAGTTTTTTTTGAGTTTTTCCAAGTTTTTTTCTGGATAAACTGAATTCTTCCTTGGTCAAGAGCTACACCTCGTCTCAGGGTTAAAACTGTTAAGCTTCTTACCGCCTACTGTTGTGAAGCCGCTATTAATAGCTGAAGAGTCAGCTGAGAATAATAATCATGTCTCCCATAATTACCAAATTTTGCCTGAAATGGCTCCGCTTTTTCGTGAAAAATTAAGAAAATATTGTTTCCTCTGGAAGAGGAATGCTTACTGTACAATGCTGGTGGTTGGGTGTTTCTCGTTTTTTTTATGTAATCAAGAGGCTAAGCATGCTATGACTGCTTATCGAATGACCAAAATATTTCTGGTATGTGTTTGGGTTGGCGCTCTTTTTCTGTCCGGTTGTGCCGGTTTCATGAAACCTGAGATTGGGGCTCTTGCGCGACAGGATGCCCGAATAACCCTGAAGGCCGGTGGGGTGCAGAATGCAGCCTGGAATGCCAAAGACCTGCTGCTCACCTATTCGTATTCTGAAGCGGGCGATACCTTCAATCTGGTCGGTACGCTCAGTTTTGACCGGAGCCTGATCGATTCCTTTCCTGCGGTTAAAAGATTTTTTCTTAAAATGAGCTTTTTAGATAGTGAGGGCCGAGTTCTTGAAACGGTCGATATAACTCCTCTGATAAGTTCGTTTGGCGCTGTACCGGATAATTTGACGGTTAAAGCCTCCATCCCGAAACCGGCCGGGGCCAGTGCCATCGCCTTCAATTACTTCGGAGCATTTATAGGAATTGGGAGCGTTGAGGACGCAGGTGGGAGTGAATGGCAAATTTCCTATTTTCCTTTTGAATAATATCCCAAATTTGAATGCTATTATGGCTAGACAATTAATAGCGACGGAGGAGCAGTTGGTGAGGCGTGAGTAATACGAAAAATGAGCTTCTGATCGGGTTGCAGTCTGTACTCCGATATCATAATGCGATTGGTATCAGCGAGTATCCGCTCAACGACGGAATTGAGTCTTTTTTACGGAAGGTGCCACAGGTGGCTGAAGTGAGCGCGCAGAAACAATCGCTTGGTGCTGCTCAGGTTGCGCTGAAAATGAACCCTCCGGTAAACCGGTCACCGGTGAAAATTGAGGAGATCGAGACGGAAATAGTCACCTGCCATGCTTGTGAACTGCATAAACAGCGGATCTATCCCGTTGCCGGTCACGGCCCTGATAAAATCCGCTTGTTAATTGTTGGCGACTGGCTTTCTGCTGACAAGAGCGGGAATCTCCCGCCCGGCCATCTTTTTGGTGTGCAGCAGGACGAGATGCTCGGCAAAATGCTGGTGGCGATCAACTTATCCGCTGACAAGGTATTTATCACAAATGTCATTAAATGTGCAGTCCCCGCGACCTGTCAGCCTCAAGCCACTCATGTTCAGAGTTGCGCGTCCTTTTTACGGCGGCAGATTGTGACTCTTGCCCCTGAAATCATCTGTACCATGGGCATGGTGGCTGCACGCGCGCTATTGGAAAAATCTCAGCCGCTTTCGCGCCTACGGGGGCAGTTTCACGACTACGTGGTGGAAAAAGAGCAAAAAATTCCGGTTATTGCCACCTATCATCCGACGTATCTTCTGCAAAATCCTGAAATGAAACAGGCTACCTGGGCTGATCTGCAGCTTCTGGCGAGAAGACTGGGCCTGTTGTAATTAACGGATAAGAATAAGCCCACGCCTGCCGAGTTGGCGCAGAAAGGCAGTGACGGATATTTCCGCCTCCAAAAGAGAGAGTCCGCTTTGTTCTGCCACATCGGCAATGATTCTCCTGACGTCTCTTGTCCCGTCGAACATCTGCCAGACTGTACTGCCCATTCCGTCCAACTGCAGTTTTTTGGTGGGTCTCTGTGTTATTCCCTTATGAAAGCGATTGGCGAGCTGCAAGAAAAACGGTTGGAGTTGTAAAGGGTATTCGATGAGAATATCACCGCTTTCAAGCATCTGCCATGAAACCGATGGCGCTCTCTCCGGTATTCCTGCCAGGGCTTCGGTTCTGGTGAGGCCCTTGTGCGGTGATTTAGTGTTGAATAATCTCATATCGTTGGTTGATCTGCTGGAGTGACGTCGGAGCTATTGGGCGGTTGGCGGAAAGAACAACTGCAAGGAGCCGATTGTTGTCAGTATCATGCCGGATTGCAGCCCTGATAAATGGTTTTTCCCGGCGAAGCCGAAAAAATACCTGCTGCACGATAGTTGGACATCTGAAACCTTCGCAGGAGTTGCCGCTTTCTCCGGCGACGATTTGCAGATGCGCGGCATTGGTCAGGGTAGCGAGAATCTGTTGCAGGGACTGGTCCGTCAAACGGAGATCCGCAGGCCCTAAGGTACAGGTTTGCAGGAAAATATCGCTGCTCAAAAAAGACATCCGGGTGAGTCCTGCCGCAAAAGTGTAATCTTGCAGAGTATAACTCGCAGGAAGCATAAGAAAAAAATCCTGGATACACCACAAATTTTCTTTCGGATTGCTGCATGAAAGTGTCGACAGGGAGGAACAGAGTTCTTGCATCAGAGCCGGGCCCGATGCAAGAATCTGAAAGAGAATCAGCGTATTGCAGGCAGCACAAAAGCAGATACCTCCTTTCATTATGCCCTTGTTATCCCGATAATAGCTTACTTGCTCCCAATGCGCCTGCAGTTGCTGCAGATCTTCGGGCAGATATGTATCCGTCACAACCGCGCCGAGCTCCGCCGCCCAGTGCTTCACTCTCTTTTGCAGGTTGCGGGAGGGATCGTGCACGGATTGTTCCCAGCGGATCTGCACCAGGGGCTGAAAATTTTTCTCGAAAACGAGATGGTGGTTCCCGGAAACACGGGCATCCCAGGCTTTTGGAATAGTGAGCTGTACTCCGTTCCAGGCAATAAGTCTGGTGTTGTTTCGCTGTGCAGACCCTGCAGGCATTGTTGTATCGAGGTTACCTCGGGACAAGATAGGACCAGCCGGATTTTTTCAGTTCTTCTCTGCGTTTTTCATCGGCCTTTTTGTTGCTCTGCTGGCAGACTTCAAAAAAACAGAGCTGTTCTTCCTCAATTTTGTCAGGGTAGGAAAGCCGCACCACATTGCCGATGGTTTCGTTGGAGTTCTTGCCGTTATATTGCAGCGCCAGGCTGACGCTGTTTTTATCTTTATCGATGAATTGCCATTTCCATACCTTCATGACCCCAAAGGAGTCGCCGCTCCATGCATCGGGTTCACCAAATTCTTCACGAAATTTTCTCAATAATTGTTGATAGAACTCTTCACTCTTATCCGCATATTTCATATCCATCTTGAGAATCTGGTTAACATTTTTGCAGGTACCATAGGAGATGAACCCTTTTCTGAAACCATGCCAGTCCGTTACGACAACTTCCCTGAGTGCATCGTTCTGGACAATATCTGGATAATCGTTGACATTGGTTCCCAGAGCAATACCGGCAATTTCATGGGGAACTTTTTCAGTATTGGCGAAGAGGGGGAATGCAGTGCATAAGATACTGAATATTATGATCCATTTTATTGTGCTTTGCAGTGTTATCATGGGGCTTTTATCTCAATATTAGATTGTCGGTTTTACTTGTTCTTTACTAAAGAATATGGGGTCGTGGCGATTAATGTCAAGTTATCTGTCGGGTACTCGCTTGACTGGATTGATTTCCTGCGGGATTCTTGCCTAAGGGCGTTACGGGATTATGTTTAATGCCCTTTGAGGGGTACAAGTTCCTTCGTGAAACAGGTTTTTTAAAAAAGCACAAGGTTTTGAATCGCACATCACTAGCCCCGCCCAAAAGCATTGCGGGATAAGTTCCTTCACGAAAATATTTCTTGGGAAAAGCGCAAGAGATTTCATTTAATGCGTCACTAGCCCCGCTTAAAAGCATTGCGGGACAAGTGCCTTCACTTAATTCCTGTCTTGTAAAAAGCCAAGACAGGAATTCATAAGGCACTAGTAAGCCAAATGCCCCAGAGATTTCATGATCAGGGCAAAACCCATGGCGAACATGCCGGAGAGCCCCATGCCGCAGGAAAAACCGGCGAGCAGGACCGGAGCGTATTGCCGCCACATCGGCCCGTATTTTTTCAGGAAAAAATATCTGCCCAGCAGAGCCCCGGCCACTTCAAGAACCAGGCCATGGGGAGTCGATTGGCCGAGCCCTCTAACTACGCCGTAGATGAGCAGTACCGGGAGGCCCAGAAGGCTGAGAATCATGTACATCACCAGCCCGAAGCCAAGACCGGAAAAAACGGTCATGCCGTTCAAGGCCTGATAAAACATGGAGTTTCCTTCCAGGGTGGAGGTTTGCATAAGCAGGGTGTTCAAGGCCTGCAGGTGCCATAATTCCTGGGCAAAGGGATAGTTGGCTGAAGGAATCGGTGCCAGCCGCCAGATAAATTGCGAGAAGAGCAGGCTGGCAATCATAACGATGGGAAAGACCAGCAGTTCCGCCTTGATAATGCCCCGCAGGGAGGTTCCGGTCAGTTCGATCTGGCGAAACTGGACTGTTGCCTCCCCGTAGTTGTGGATGGGAATGGGGGCATACCAGATTTCAATACCCTGATACCCGAAAAAACGGGCCCCGGCAATAAAGCTTGCTTCCCGGACGAGAGGGAGGCTGACAAACTGGCCGGCGATGCCTTCCATCCGTGCGGTTATATAGGAAATGATCGGCGTGTAGATAAAGCCGTAGGCGAGAAAGAAGATCCACGGAAAAGACGGGACCAGCCAGACACACAATGCCACATAGGCAAGCGTTGAAAAGAAATAAATACCGATGGCAATCCAGAAATTGAAGTCGCCCCGACCGGCCGGAGGATGAAACAGATCATGCAGCGTGCCTCTGTTGCCGTCTTTTTCACGAAAGGAACGGATCACAGACCAGACACCGATCAGGCCGATAGCCAGCCCCAGGCCGATACCAAAGCTCATATAAAAATCGAAGTTGTTAGCAAAAACCGTCTCAACCGTGGCCATGCCGGGATGCCATCTGGTCAGGATTCCGTGGGAATAGAGCATCGGATTAAGGATAATGGTAATGATCAGGCCAATGAGACCGCCGATCACCGCCCAGAAGGGCAGGACCATACCGACAAAAAGAAGGCCAAGGTCAAGCTGCAGGCCAGTGGCGACGGCTGGCAGAATATCCTCCGTGTATCCGGTCAGCTCGATCCAGGGGATCGGGATAAGCCTGATCTGTTCGGTAAAGATGAGCCCGGAGATTATTGGCAGCACCACATACACAAAGCCGAACGCCAGGCCGATCACTCCACCAATGGAAAAAACCCGCCACTTCCAGCTCTCTTTTTTTTCTTCCGCCGATTCGGCCAGGGCCATGGTGCCGAGCGCGGCTACCGGAGCCATTGGAAACGGCAGTTTTTCAACATCCGATGTAATCCGGTAGAGAGCGTAGCCCAGGCCGAAATGATCAATGCGCTGAATAATCTGCGAGCCAACCAGCAGCAGTATCGGGATGAGCCAGTCCCGGTGGAAAAATGATCGTTCCACCATCGACTGCGAATCCGGTCCCGGGGCGACCCAGGTTGGAATGAATTCTGTCACACCAAGCATTCTCGCCGCATCGGACTGGACCAGGTATTGGTTCCAGAGCAGGCCGGAAAAAGGTGAAGCCAGTGCGGCGCCCGCCATATAATAGAGGAGAAATATTTCCTGTTGTTTCAGGTCGGAATGGGCCCTTTTGGCAATCTCGGCAAATAATATGATGGTCACCCAGCGGGCAGCCGGACCGATGCCCTGGCCGATGACCAACTGGAGATACATCGATCCCGGCATCATCAAAAAGCCGATGAAGATGGCACCGATGATGGTCTTCCAGTCAAACCCTTCTTCAAAGTGTGAGGGCGCTTTGAGCAGGTCGCGATATTCTTTTAATTCTTTATCGTCATACATAACGTAGGTAATCCAGACTCAAGGTTCCCGGCAGTTAATCCGGTAACACCTGGTAACTCACATCGGTAAAGAGTCCCACCAGGGCCCAGCCGCCGCCCATGAGAAAATCACCGATAATCAGGCCGATGAAAAAATACTGCAGTTTCTTGAAAAGTACTATGCCGCCATAGCGCATACACAGGGCGTTGCAGGCCCAGCCGATAAAAAAGCTGACCCACAGAATACGCATGGCCGAGCTGTAGGCGGTGAGGTAGCCGAGTGGATGGATGGGCCACCAGTAGATCCGATGATAACAGGTGACCAGAACCAGCATGACCACAGCTCCGGCCAGGGCGAAGATCAAGATCCAGCTGCCGGTGCTGGTGTCCATGGCAACCAGCCGATATATATTGTCAAAAACTGCGGTCGTGGTCTGGCTGGCCCAGTCCAGTTGCAGCTCGCGAATGCCGTAGCGGTAACAGAGAGTCATCATGCCCAGGATAGATGCGGTCATGGAGGCGATGATGGTCATGGCCAGGCCGGAAAAAAGCAGCAGGGCCGGTCTTCTGTTCTGATTCAGGTGACGGGCGTGTAACAGCGAGGGCAGCAACGATTCCCGCAGGTCGACAAACAGGACTTTTTGACTCATTCCGGCTAAAAGACCGCTGGCGCCGGCAAATAATTTCGTCCCGAACAGGGCAATCATGCCGTCGGTGGGGGCTGCGGTAAGGGTAAAGTAGGCAAGTCCGCCCTGGCAGATGATCCGTGTTGCCACCAGCATGATCATAAAAAAGGCACCGACGAGCACGACTGCCGTGACCGGAGCCATGCCGAGCCGGATATACCACCAGATTATCGCGGCGAAGCCGATAATCGCCCCCCAGAACGAAATCCGGACATCGAACCATTCCGAGCGCTCCGGGGACGGTTTTTTAAGAAAGAACGACTGCCGGCAGACATCGAGCAGGTGCAGCCGGGCCAGCCAGACGAGAAAGAGGAAAAAGATGCCGTAGGCGCCGATCATCTGCATTTCTTCCGGGCGGGCCAGGGTCGGTCCAAAGGTGACGCCCAGCTCGGAGACCGGGATGGTATACCCGAATAAATTAAGGATACCGTAGAGTAAACAGCCGCTTAAAAAGAAGAACCAGAACGAAAAAGAGATCTGTCGCGAGGTCAGAAAGGCAAAGCCGATAAAAGACGGATACAGATAGATCTTCAGTTTCGTGAAACCGGTAAGGATGCCGCTGTCTGAGAAATAGGGGCCGGCCAGAAAGAGGGTCGGAATGGACGGAATCGTTGGATAGTACAGGTTCAGACCATTCACCAGATGCAGAAATACGGGGATACAGAGACCGGTGAGCAGAAAACGATTGAGGAAAAAACTGCCGGTCTGCCCGTTACTTAGCGCCTGGCTGATCATCTCCGGGACCTTCAATAATGGAAAATTCATCCGCTCATTATGAATCCACTGTCTGGAAAGGATGTTGATCAGAAAAAGCATGACCATATAGCAGAGCAGGACGAAAATGGACCACAGCAGCAGCGGGGACAGCCATGGGGCCCAGGGGATTGTCCGCACCACCTCAAGCCAGCTCATATCCCGACCGCCGGTAATGCCGTTATATAAAAGCTCGATTGCTTTTGGGTCAGTGGGGGTCAGTGCCGGCGGAATAAAGGGGGTAAGCACTTCATCCCAGCGGTTGCCCGGGGTGGCGAAATGGACAGGGGCGGTAAGATTGATAAGGAAAGTGCGGGCAAAACCGGTGTAGGCGATACCGGAGCCGATAACCATCTCAATCCAGATAATCAGCAGTTCAGGGCCGGTGAGCAGCAGCCTGGAACGGAAAATTCGGGCGATCAGGCTGGTGCAGACGGCCAGAATTAAAAAAACAAAAAAGGGGGCGAGGGGAAAATGGCCGCCGCCAAGGGGAGTTGCCCGCAGAAAAATATTATTGTAGGGAGTGAGAAGACAAATAACGACAGCCAGCAAGAGCCCGAAGATAGGGGCCCGTAAGCGGATCGGTGGAGCTGTCGGATTGTGCGGGGAACTCTGCATGTCAGCTGTCCTCCGGAGCAAAGCCCTTGTCGGCGATAATTTTTTGGAAGGATTTTTGTAACTGGACATGGGCTGCATGGTCAAAGGAACGCCAGACCAGCAGCTGTTTGCGCACTTCATGCAGAAATGAGGTGTTGATCCGCTGCCAGGCAGCCGATTCGCCCGATTGCCGGTGCAGGGTGATCTGTATTTCAAGAAATTCCTCGCCTTCCATAGCCGGGCAGAACTGGATGTCAACAGTCTGCATGATACCGAAGTCAAAAGGCGCGAGCCAGACATTGGCCCGTATGTGCAAACATCTTAAATCGGCCGGGTTCTCCGATTCGGCGATCATCTTATGGATTTCGTCAACCGTTGAGCAGCTGAAAACGACCTCGACGGGACCTGTCGAAAAAATTCCGTGCGACACATCACGGTGGCTGGTCAGATATTCGTAGACGAAGCCGCCAATGCTTTCATGTTCCCTGAATTTCATGAGAAACGGCAGGGTCACATGGATGGTATTGTTGACGGGCGGGGGCAGTTTAAAGGTTCGGTTGACATCGGGAATGGCAATGCGGGCGGCAACTCTTGCCGGGTAGAGCACCGAGAGAAGCACAACCGTGATAACGAGCACCATGGCCGCAATTCCGGCCCCCGAAGAGTAATTGACGGTGATCCCTTCCCAGAGCGGGGTCGCCGCCAGAAACGCCGCCGAAATCTGGGCCACCATATAGCCAATCACCACGGAAATAACGGCCAGGGCCATTGCTTCGGCGACAAAGAGAAAGCCGACATGGGAAGGGGCCAGACCCACCGAGGTGTAGACGCCGATTTCCCCCTTTCGCTCATAGACGGAGCTGATCATGGTGTTGAGAACGATCAAAACCGAGATGAGCAGTGGAATAATAATATTGGGAACCCCGCTGTAGTTCATGGTGTCGCTGATGTTGTACAGCCAGACCCCATCCTTTTCCCCGGCGAAAATGGCCAGGCTGAATCTGTCGGTCAAGGCGTTGACGATAGCGCCGATATCAGCGGCATCGCCCGGTTTGACGGCGATATTCTTCAGCTTGCCTCCAGCGGCCAGCAGGGTCTTCGCCGGGATGATTGCGATCTGTCCCGCCGGGATATGGATATATCTGCTCTGCATCGAGCGGACGTCGTCGCCGGATTCCAGGGCGTCCATTTCCGCTTCGGTCAGCTCTGTTCCCGCCTCGTCCGGGAAGATGACCGGAGTGAGTATTTCTCCGTCCAGGTCCACGGCCTTCTCGTACTCCTCCGCTTTGAAGGTGCCGATGACCGTAAACGGAAAACCCCAGAGTAATACCGTCTGGTCGCCCTGTACGGTTACCCCGAGTCGGGCGGCCATCTGCTCTTCAAGGATAATCGCCGTCTGGTCGGTATCGGAAAACCACCGGCCGGAGCTCAGGAGGGTGTTGAGTCCGGTAACTTCCGCCTCGTTCGGGCTCAGGCCGACAAGACCCTGGATGGTAATTTCACGAGTCCCATGGCGAAGCGGTACGCTGACCGGACGGGCAGGGTCATTGCCTTCCAGCCAGACTCTCGGTGCAGGTTTGCTGATTGTCGCCATACTGTTGACGAGAATATCGGTGGCCTGGGAGGGCAGGTTCTGCCAGTTAATTTTTTTCAGCAGGATGCCGAGGTACGGAGCCTGCGGTTGAAAAGGCAGTCTGACCTGTTGTCGGTTGGATTTGATGGTGGTGAAGCTCATTATGGTAAAAGTGAGAATAATCAGGGTAGTGCAGGTGAGCAGCGTGCGCAGGCGCCGTCTACGCAGATTGGAGACACCCAGAAAAAATGCGGCAACGAACGCCTTCCAGTGACTGATCTCTTCCGGGCGTTTATGGGTGGCCCGTCGCTGCAGGCGGATCATCTCCTCTTCGAAGCGGAAAAAAATGATCAAAGTGACCATAAAGGAGAGGCCGATAATGAAAAATGCCAGGATGACCACCATTGGGCTATAGGCCAGTTCAAAGGCCGGATGAATGTTGTAGATGACGGCGATCAGCAGCACCAGGATCAGGCTGAAGCCGACAATGCGCTTGTAGATGGTGGCAAAATTGAACAGGAAACGCTCCATGACAAAGGCAAAGGGAACAAACAGGGCAATATAGAAGAGGACGCCGAAGAGGACATCTTTCTGGGTTTTCTCTACCTGGACATAGACGCGGGCCGCGAGAGCCAGGGCGTCTTCAGCCGCCGGGCGGGCAACTGAATAATTCAATCCGGCAAAACTGCTGGTGCTTTTGGCAAGCGCGGCAAGTCCCCGGGCTTTCAGGTCGTTGATCCGCGTGTCATAAATACCGTGCCGCTCCAGGTTGTCGATGCGCGGACCAAGAAGGGTCCAGGCATCGTGGGCCGCGTGATAAATGGTGTTGGGGATGGAAGGGTACTGATCGACCAGGTAGCCGAGACCAAGTTTGTTTTCTTCGGTGCCGTTGGTCAGAATCATTTTATTGGTAAGCACCGTATCGGACAGGGTAAGTTTCAGACGGGTGCCTGGTTCGGTGTAGATGGAGGAGATAATCGATTCCCGGGTGTCGATACGGCTGTACCAGTAATGTTCCGGTGCGGCATCGCGTCTGCCGTCGAAGAGGTGGATTTTTGTCAGGTAGGCAAAATTGCGTGGTTCAAGCAGATCGAACAGGGTTGTCTGCCGGCAATTGAACATGACCAGATCCGTCTGCATCGATTTCCGCAGCAGTTTCAATCGGTAATTGTCTTTTCCGGTTTCTTTTTTGTCGATTGCCCAGATAACCTTACCGGTATCCTCGTCGAATCGGTAACCTTCAATGACCAGTTTATCCAGGACATGCTTTTTATCGGCCAGCCCTTTAATCTGGAAATAACCGGATTCATCGACCATGGCGTAAAATTTATTGTTGCCCTGATAGGCAAGAATTGTTGTGCCGGATGCCGGGAAATTGGCGAACAGCTCCCCCTGCAGCAGCAGATTGGTGCGCGCGGTCACCGCTACAAAACCATCTCGTGGAGAATTCTCGGGCTTGAGATTTTTCGTCTCTGTCAGTCGGTAAATAAGTCGCTTGACCAGCCTGCTCTGGTCAAGCAGATAGGGCCAGTCTATTTTTTCCACCGTGTCCCCAGGCGTTCCCCACAGCAGCCGTCCATCCCCCGTCGTCACCAGGCTGAGGCCAAGGTAGCCCGCCAGGGCACTGACTTCGCCGCCCAGGTTTGGTTGATCGAGAAACCAGGAATCCCAGGAGCGCAGATGACTCGGCCGTAAGGTGTCCTGATACTTGGCCCTGCCGATGCCTGGCCTGCCTGGATCCTCGAGAATGTCGGCGATGGGGCTGTACATCGAAGTTCTGTTGACGGTCTGCTTGAGATTATAGAGCCAGCCGCGATGAAACCCTCCCACCCCGTCGCCGTGGCTGGAGAGATGGAGACTGACGATTGCCGCCACCTCGTAGTCCCTGACTTGGTTGCGGAAAGTAGAGGCGGATTGCAGCGCTTTGAGCTGGTTGCCGGCATCTTTCAGCAGAAGCTCATTTCTTTCGATCGCGCCGGGTAGTATCCGGGCAAGCAGCTCCGTTTCCGCGGGCGGCAGATTATGGAAGCTTTCCGCCCAGCCAAGTCTTCTGTAGAGCAGACGCTGCTGTGCGGTACGTTTGATCAACTGCTGCGCCTCTTCTGTCTGCACGCCGAGGCGCAGCTGCATGAGCTGTCTCGACACCTGGTCGATAGCCTGATCGAGACTGCGTTTGACAGCTGTTGCTAAATTTTTATCCCGCTTGCTATCTTCGGTTAGAGGAAAATGAAGCCCGTGCAGCATCTCCAGGTTGGCATTGGCCCTGGCAATTTTTTTCTGCAGTCGGCGCTTGGTATCGCGCAGATCCTTGGATCTGGCATTGGTACTCCAGATCATATCCCGCATCCCAGCAAGAGTCTGTGCCTGGCCGCTGGTGGCAATCAACATGACAGAGCGTTGCGGTGGCTTCATCTTCAGGGATTTGGCCAGTTCGAGAAAGGTGGCGATAGAGGTTGCGGCATCGGCGCCGGGAGAGTTGCCGGCGACAAATTCTTCGTTATCGAAAAATGTTTCAATGATCAGCAGCTCTTTTTTTAACTGCGGATCGGTGCCGTCAATACGCGAATAGATATTTTGTGCGAGATAGTTCTCCCAGACGCTGCGGGACTGCAGTTCTACCTCGGCAAAGAGAGGCGTTCTCTGGTTATGCAGTGGCCCGAACAATTGCACAGCCTGGTCATTTTTCATCCAGAAGCAGGGAAACTGCAAGGGCGTTACTTCTTGTTTCTCGGTAAAGAAAATGCGTCCCTGGCTGTCGTCACCCTGCAGGAAAATAGCCGCTTTCACCCCAAGCGAGGCGAGCAGCTGCCAGTTTCTGCCGGAATCGAAATCGATCAGAACGATGCTGTTTTGGATATCTTTGCCGTCAATGTCCCGGAGCTGACCTTTGCCGACATAAAAGAGCGGCCCGCTCAGTTTTCCATCCGTCGCCTCCGGGGTTATCGCGTTATTGATAAAGGGGACTAAAGGAATCTTTTTGTCTCCCATGCGCAGTTCCGCCCCCAGAAAACGACGGACGGGCAGTTCATAGAAATACGCCTGCGGGTCAAGCCCCAGGGACTGCAGCTCCTGCGCGACAAATTCTACCGCCTTTTCATAGCCCGCCGAGCCGGTCGTTCTGCTGCCAAAGCTGCTGAGGGTCTCAATCGTCCGGCGCAGGGCATCGTCCGGCGCATCAGTCCCGGCGTGTGCAGGGACAAAACTATGCACAATAAGACAGAAGACGATGCCAAGAAAAAAAAGGATTTTTTTCATTGCCGGAAGAGGAGGTTCCTGGTTGAGGTTTGTTGTGCTGAACGATGAGGTGCCTCAATGTCCGTGCGCGGCACTTTCCAGGCCGCCTGTTTTGATGTCGAGCTCGTCTCTTTGTTGAATTTTATCGACCCGCCCGTCCCTGATCCAGACAACCTGGTCCGATACATTGAGCATTTTATAATCGTGGGTCGCTGAAATGACCGTGACGTTGCGTTGCAGGCTGAGTTCCTTCAACAGCCGGATGATATCTTCACCGGTCGACAGATCGAGGTTGCCGGTTGGTTCATCGGCCAGAATGATGGCGGGGCTGTTGGCCAGGGCCCGGGCTACGGCAACACGCTGCTGCTGGCCGCCGGAAAGCTCCGATGGCCGGTGGCTCTGTCTGCCGGTGAGTCCCACCTGGTCAAGCAGCTCCATGCCGCGCTGCAGGGCGGCATCATTCGACACCCCGGCAAAGGTCATGGGAATAGTGATATTCTCGAGAGCAGTCATGACCGGGATAAGGTTAAAGGTCTGAAAAATATAGCCAATCTTGCGACAGCGCAGCCAGGCAAGTTCATAGGCATCCAGCTGTGCGATATCCACCTCATCGATGAAAACCTTGCCGCTGGTTGGTTTGTCGAGGCCGCCGATCATATTGAAAAGCGTCGATTTTCCCGATCCTGACGGCCCCATGATAGAAATATATTTCCCCTCTTCAATCTCAAGATCAATACCTTTTAAGACATGGACGACTATTTTACCAAGATCGAAATCCTTGGTGACCCCGGTGACCCGGACGATTTTTTTCGCTTCGCTCATAGTGTCATTGCCTCTTCTCGTAGCTTTGCGTGCCTGAAAATAGACGCTCTATTGTTCCACCCGCATGGCATCGACCGGCAGCATGCGGGAGGCAACTATCGCCGGATAGAGGACTCCCAGCAGGCTGAGGCCGGTTCCTGTGCCTATCGCATACAGGACAATTGTCCCTATAGCACGCCACGGCATATACGCGAGTGATGACAGGCCGAAGCTGAAAAGTGATTCGGAACAGGCGACCAGAGCGCCCAGCAGGGCACCGACTATGCCACCTGCCAATCCCTGCATTGTTGCTTCCATAACAAATATTCTGACAATGAATCGGTCCAGGGCTCCGAGGCATTTCAGGGTGCCTATTTCCCGAAAACGTTCGGTCACCGACATCAGCTGGGCGTTGATTATACCGACCACACAGACCAGCAGGGAGAGAAAAACGATCCAGCGCTGCTTGGCCGAACTGCCGATATTGTCCGTACTGGTGCTATCGGCGGTTGCCGGATTGACATCGTAGCCTATTTTGCTGAGGACGGGCAGAAATGCGGGATCCTGTGAGAGGACCAGGCTTGTGGTGATCTTGTTGCCCGCCTGGGTGAAGGTAAGAAAGGCCACTGCAAGAACAAGGCTCATGGTCGTAACCAGGGAGCGAAAAAAACGGACCCGGATCGACTGGTAAGCCATCTGGAAGGATTTGGCAAACGGCAATGCGACAAGGCGTCTCATGGCAACAGGTCCCGGGGTTGAGTTGGCAACGGGCTTAAAAAGCGTTCAGGCAGAAAAGAGCAGCTCGCCATACGGACGAATCTAGTTTCTAATCAGGAGCTTGTCAACGAATGTCCCTGGAAAATTGATAATCTCGTAAAACTTAAAGCTGGGGATGTCTTTGGCCTTTTACGGTCAATACAACTTATCGAGATATCGCTCCCTGATATGCCGGAGAAAATAATCGGGATTCGTTGTTTCTCCGCTTGCCGCGTGGATAATCTCCTGGGAATCCATGGTCGAACCTTTACTCCAGATCGCCTCCTGCAGCCAGTTGCGGATAAATTTGACATCGCCGCCGGCAAGTCTCTGTTGCCAGTCCGGGTGGGTGCGGCGAATGGCGGCGAAGAGTTGCGCGCTGTTGAGTGCCCCTATGGTATACGACGGGAAATATCCGAAAGACCCATCGGTCCAGTGCATATCCTGCAGGCAGCCGTCACGGTAGTTCCCTTTGGTGGGAAGACCGAGATATTCCTCCATTTTGTCGTCCCAGATCATCGGAATATCGTCAGCCTTAAGATCGCCGTTGATCAGACGGCTTTCAATCTCATAGCGGAGAATTACATGCAGGGGGTAGGTGACCTCGTCGGCCTCGACACGGATGTAGCTTGGCTGGACTCTGGTCGCCGCTGCCCAGAGCTGGGAAGCGTCGAATACTGCGGTGGTGGGCAGAAGGTCATGCAGTGTGGTGCTGAAAAAAGCCATAAAGGAGCGGGATAAAAAAATCTGTTTTTCAAACAGCAGACTCTGGCTTTCATGGAGGCATAAGTTGCGCGCATGCCCAGCAGGCAGGTCGTCCCATTCGCTCGGCAGGCCGCTTTCGTATCCGGCATGTCCAGTTTCATGGGCGGTTGCCAGCAGGGCATCGAGGAAATCGGTCTGTCGAAATCTGGTGGTAATGCGCTGATCGCCCCGGCAGCCGGTGCTGAAGGGATGTGAGCTGACATCAAGGCGTCCCTGGTCGAAATTAAAACCCAGGCAGCGCATCAGTTCCTGGTTCAGCAGCAGCTGTCTGTCTATCGGATACTGACCGTTAAGATCCGGGGCGACATCGCTCTTCTGTTTCTCCACAACCTGCTGCACCAGTTCCGGCAGAACCTGCTTGAGTCTGGCGAAAACCTCACCAATAAAGCTGTTGCTGTCCCCGGTACAATACAGATCGAGCAGAGCGTCATAGGGCGTCGAAAAGCGGCCGGCGGCAAAGTCGTGTCGTGCCTGAGCCTCCTCTTGAGCCAGAAGTACTACTTCGCGGAAATTTTTCAGAAAACCAGGCCAGTCGTTTTCTTTTCTCTGGCTACGCCAGTCGTGTTCGCATTTTGAACCGGCCAGGGATTTTGCCTTTACCAGATCGGGGGAAAGGCAGAGGGCACGCTGGTATTCGCGATCCATCTCCTGCAGACTGCGTTTCCGGGCGGCATCATAAACCTCATCCGCAGCCTCCAGCAGCAGATCTCCGGTCCTGGGCGAGGTCAGCAGCTCATGTCGCAGGGTAATCAGTTCGGCGACCGACTTTGCTCGAGGTTCACTGCCGCCTGGCGGCATCATCACCAGATGGTCCCATTGGAGAAAGGTGACTGCGTGGTCAAGCCGGCTCAGTTTTTGAAAATGTTCAACAAGTAGCAGGTAGGCGGAAGGCATATATATCCTCGTTGATATGCAAAAGAATCATTGTTGGAGCAAATCGCCAAAATGTACGGGGAGCAGTGTCCGGTTGTTGTGCAGCAAATCAAGCAGGATATCCAGCAGTTCGAGGGCGGCTCCAGTCATTCTCTGGTGATGGAGCATAATACCGCACAGTCCTGAGGCCAGCCCCTGCTCAATTTCTGTGACCAGGTTTTGAAAGCCGATATGCGGTTCGGCTTCCTTTCGGGTGTGCAGATCGACGTTCACCTGCAGATCAGGGAGTTGCGGAAGCGTCTCAGGTCGGGCCCCTCTGCTTCTTGAAACAGCTTTGAAATCAAGATCGATGAGTGCCTGGAGGGTGTCGCTGCTGCACCTGTTCCATGGCGGGGTGAAAATCGGCTGAAAATCATGGCCAAGGAGCCGCTCCAGTCTGCTCCTGCCTTTGGCGAGACTGGCATGTATCGCATTTTTTGTTCGAGCCGGACCAAATTCCTGTTTCTTGCCGGCAGGTTCGAAGTTTCGGTGGAGGCGGCCATGCTGGTGCCAGCACCATTGTGCACTGTTTATTCCGGTCAAGCGGCGCAGCTCCTGTAGACGCGCGGTGGTCAGCCAGGCGGGCACGGTTGCCAGACAGAGGGGCAGCCGGTGCTTTTGAAAACATTGAATCATTTGGGCGAAGGTCTGTGAGGCAATGCCGATATCATCGGCGCGAAAGAATACCCGCGGACGGTTGACTGACAACTGGCAGCCCCGGTCGATATGGCTGGCAATTGTTTCACGCATGCCAGAGTGCCTGATGGTGTAGAGTCTTGATGCAGGTTTAGTCATAAGTCTAACCTTCCGAGTGGGTTTAAAACATGCGAAGTAGAGCAGTGCTCATTTTAGTCATCTGTTGTTTGAATGTTCCATTTTCATTTCCTTTTTATGTTTTGATACGGAAATCACCTCTTCTTTTTTCTCTTTTTTTTGGAAGTCTGAAAGGGTCTTTTTCGAGGTGTTTTGGGCTTTTCTTCGTAATACCAGCGCGATTGTACACAGGGCGGCAACATATCGTAAGGCAGCCCTATCTCATGCAGTTTTCTCCATGTACCGTCTGGTGACAAAATGGAGCTCATCTGACCATCTATGATGACTCTCGGAGTGACTATGTCTGGGAAAGCAATAATTTCTTCAGTGAGTATTTTCTGAAGAAACGAGTCAAAATATCGGCACGAAAGGTCAAGGACGTGCGGGAATGGATCATACTTCGCCTCCAAGTCAGGAGGGTACGGAATAACTCCTGGTGGATGCGAGAAGGTACACATTGTTGCACCCTCAGGTATAACTGGCTTTTTTGATCGATAGCCAAATGTTTCTGAGATCCAGAGAGCGAGAGGTCCGGTGTTTTTTTCTGCTTCTTTGACTCTCCGGTACGGCTCTTCGGTTATGATATCTCCTAACTGAAAGGTGAATTGTATTTGGTCTTTATATCTGCTTTTCTTTTGCAGGATTTCAACAATTTTCAGCGAATCTTCGTGGGATTCCGGCGATTGCTCAAATGCATGGACGTTTATAAAATTGCCATTATGTACGAATGGAATGCTGCCGGCGATAGCCAAAATGCCGAGTCCTGCGCCAAACTCACACCCTACTACTTTTCCAGGCAGATTATCAGATGGCTGCAGGTTAACTAAATGGTGGACCAGGGCTGCTGTCGCTTTAACGTCCAGGATGCAATCCAATGCACCGAGATGTTGAGAATATCGTTCAAGTAATTTTCCAAGATCGTCTTTTTCCAGGATTTGTTGTCGTAACAAGTCATAGGGATTTTTCCCCTGACGTTCAAGTAGGGCAGCTTTTGTGTTTAATTCTCTGTTTTTGTCGATGATACTCCTGAACTTGGAGTCATCCAAGTGAAAAAGATTCTGGATATAGAGCTGAGTGAAATTTGCAACCAGTGAAGCTTCCTGTGTAAAAGATAAATCAATCTCGCGTGAATCAACAAGATTGTCATAGGCTTTAGCCAGCAAGATTTCTATCGAGTATTCCGTAGTCATAAGTATCACTTAAATTATGCAATTATTTCAACGCAGGACAGGTTTATATAAAAGGATTTTCACAATGATTTTAAATGTTCCGTATACCATCTAGCGAGGTGTTTGGCTGTCTCCTCCGCTCCGTCCATATTGATGGCTGCAGAATACCTCATATTTTCTAACAGTTGAACCATCTTTTTTGCGAAGAGAAGGGGGGGCAGGTCTGTATCTTCCAGGATGGTCATCGGCACTCTTTTGCCCAGTTTCTCTGCCCGCAGCCGTTGTTCCCGGTTTTGTCTGAACGGGTACACGAGAGAAGGAATCCCGGCCTGTACCAGATTCATGCAGGTGTTATAGCCGGCCATTGAGATGGAGAGATCGGCTGCTGCCAGCCATGCCGGGAAGTGGTCGGTGAAACGGTCAACGGTGATATCTCCCCGGCTGCTCTTGAGTAGAGCCTGATAGGTGTTGTCATCGCAGTACGGGCCGCAGAAAATCTGCAGATGGGCGGATATGGAATCGCGCAGGATTGTAAAGGCCTCGGTTGCCGCATAAAGTAATTCGCTCCCTACATTACCACCGCCGATACTGGCAACGATCAATGTGTCGGTGGCCGCTAAGGCCAGTTTTTTTCTGATCATCTCTCTGCTCAGATTCTTGCCGGCAACGGGTTCCGTTGTGGTAACAAAACCGGTATAATACAGCGGGACATGGAGCGCATCAATTTGGCTGAAGGTCTCATTCAAGGTGATAATTTCCGGGTCTGCATGGACAAGAATGCCGTCAAAATAGTCATTGATGAGTTTTACCGCGCGCTGCTCGAATTTTTCCCGTCCGCTTGTTTTTTCCACCAGGATATCCCGCACGCTGCAGAAGCATAAACAGTCCGGTAAGGACCCATTGTCGATTGCTTCAAGCAACGGGTCGAGCTCGAACCGGAAACCCTTTCGGCCAAAAGGGTACAGCTCGGTAATGAAAATATCCGGTCTGTTGTCCCGGAAATGGGCAAAAAGCTGGTCCTTTCGTGCCGCTTTCACGGCATCCAGGGAAAGGCCGGTGTCGCAGGGAACCATGTTATGGAAGGTACTGTCCATCTGCAGACCCGGCAATCGCAAGACCTGGATGGAGGGATGATCGACCGCAACAGCAGGGCCGCCGATAATGAGGGTCGTGGGGTGATGACGGGCGATTGCCCGGCAGATTTCCATGCTGCGATGGAAGTGACCGATGCCAAGGACATGCTGGCAATAGTACGACACCTTCATGTTGTTGGACGCGCTATATTGAGTTGAAGCGGGGCGAATCCCTGTCCGGTACAGCTGATCAGGTGCAGCCGATTGTGCTGCAGCAGCGGATCTTCGCCGGGCAAAAAATCCCGGTGGTCGAGCGAGTAGAGAACCGACTTCACCACGCCCTGATGGCAGACGATCAGAATTTTCTGGCCAGGCCATTTTTGCGCGCTTTCCAGAAGTGTCGTCAGCACCCGGTCTTTTACCGCCCGTCGGGTTTCGCCGCCGGGGGCGGCAAAGTCCCAACCCATTGCTGTCCGGCGGGCCAGCTCTTCTTTGAAGTTCTGCTGGATAAAGGGAATGGTCAATCCTTCCCAATCACCCCAGTGCTGCTCGCGGAGTCGCGGATCGAAACAGACGGGCAGGCAGAGCTTTCGATTAAGAATATCGACAGTCGCCCGAACTCTTCCGAGATCACTGGCAATAATTCGGTCCCAATTATAACTTTTCAAGGTATCTGCCCAGGCATCGGTTTGTTCTTTTCCCTGCGCAGACAGGGGGGAGTCTGCCGATCCCTGAATCCTTTTCAGGATATTCCATTCTGTCTGGCCATGTCGTAATAAACCGAAAACAGTGACAACGGCAGGACCATTGGCAGAGGGTTCCATGGCGGATGGGGTAGTTTGCGACATTATCGAAAAGTTGCGTTATGCCGGCGAAAGATCCCAGCCAGTTCCTGAATCCACCGGCTATTGTCAAACTGGTCTTTGACCAGCTCCTGCCCCCCCGTAATCAATTGGTGTCGCAGTTGTTGATCGGTGAGGATACGCAGCATTGCCGTTGCCAGTTGCCCGGGTTGGGATGGTGGCACAGTTATGCCGGTTTTACCGTCGATGAGGATTTCAGGTATGGCCGAGACCGTTGTGGATAAAGCCGGAACACCCATTGCCAGGCTTTCGACCAGTACGTTGGGGATACCGTCCCGATCGCCGTTTTCGGCGATTTCACAGCCAAGCACAAAAAGATCGCTGGTTTTAAAATGACGCAGCACCTCGTCATGGGTCTGGGTACCGATCCACCGGCAGGTCTCCTGCAGTCCAAGAGATGATATCAGCCGAAGAATCTTCTCCCGGTCATCACCATCACCGATAAGAGTGTGTTGAAACGCGATGCCCTTTTTCTGTAATTCGGCCAGCGCCCGGTAAATAGTCGGCAGACCTTTTTTCTGGGTCATTCTGGCAACGGTCAGGATTGTGTACGGTTCGTGCGTTGTGCGCTCTGCAATCGTCTGCTGGAAAAGATTCAGATCGATACCGTGATAGATGCAGTAGATCGGGGTGGGACAATCTCCGGCAATGGTTCGCAGGTACTCGGCGTTGTGCTTGGTACAGGTGACGACAAACCGGGCCTGGGTAATTTTTTTACGAAGTTTCTCCCGGTCAGAGGTGTAGATGTCTTTGGCGTGGGCGGTAAAACTGAACGGGATGCCGGACAGCAGGGAGGCAAACAAGGTTACCGAGGTGGGAGAATGGGCAAAATGGCCATGCAGCTGGGCAACACTAGGGTCTTTTTTAAGATGCTCATTGGTCAGGTAGCCGGCCTGCAGAAGATGTTTAAGCGTGGCCAGTTCTTTGCCTTTGCTGATTCCCTGGGATGCTGTCGCAATGGTCTTTTTGAATTCCTTTGGTCTTTTGGCGGCCAGAAAAATATTTGGCCGGAGAAGGCGGAAAAAATCGGCAAACAGTTCGGTGGGTAAATAATCGACTCGTGCTTTGATCTCTTTGACTGAGGCATGGGAAAACGACTCACGGGGCAGGCGCATGGGAAAGAGGCGCATGGTAAACCCCAATTTTTCCAGCAGGAGGATCTCGTTGGAGATGAATGTCTCGGAAATCCTCGGATACCCTTTCAAGATATAGCCGAGAGTCGATTTTTGTGGCTGACTGGTCATGTGAGATTAATACCCTTCCCGGTAGCGGACATCTCTTTCTTTAAAAGAGGTGAGCCGGCCTTGCATTACATCGAGCCCTGAAAGTTTAAAAGAGCCGATAGTCTTCATATATTGCTCCTTGTTCTTGAACAGGGTGAATATTTTCTCCCGCAGCAGCTGCGGGGTGACCTCCGTCCAGGGGATAAAGTCAAGGAGTCCCTCACTTTTCAGTCTTTTGGCTCTGATGAGTTGTTCTTTACGGGGAGTCTCCCGCGGGATGATCAGGGCGGGCGTATGCTGCGTAAGTATCTCGCAGATGGTGTTGTAGCCACCCATGGAAATCACCAGGTCGGCGGCCGACATCAGTTCTTCCATTCTGGGATGAAACGGGAGGGTTTTTATGCCGAATTTCTTGGCCCTTTTCGAAAAATTCTCTCGGATTTTTTTGGGCATGAACGGCCCGGTGATAATGATGGATTTGAACGGCAGGGAGGTCGGATAATAATCATGCATGGCCAGGTAATGATCGATGACTTCCAGGCCGTCGCCGCCGCCGCCGGTAGTGACCAGAATGAACTTGTCGTCGTCCAGTATCCGGTATCTCTTCCTGACGCTCTGCTTCGCTTTTGTTGACAGTGTCTTGCGGGGGATGTAACCGGTGAAGATAACCCTGTCCTGGATATACGCAGGTATCTTGTACATCTCAATCGGATCGTAGATGTCTTTGTTGCCATAGACCCATATTTCATCGTACAGCTGATCCAGATAGGAATAGACTTTTTTTTCCCGCCAGTCGTCTTGAATAACCTGTGCATCATCGAGGACATCGCGCAAGCCGAGTACGGTCGTCGTTGATGGACTGGCTTCCTTCAACCATTCCAGGGTCGGCAGCACCTCACGTTTCAGGCCAAGTGGTTCTTTGTCGACAATAAAAAGATGGGGCTGGAAGGTTTTCGCTGTCGCCAGGATGATGTTGGTGCGAATGGATAACGCCTTCTGCTCATCGATACGGATAGACAGTGACTGGTAGTCGTCGTTGGTCTTTTTGATCATGCCGGGGATCCGGACAAAGTCAACATGCTGGGAGAATTGAAAACGCCCGGCGATCGGTGAACCGGTCAGGATGAGGACATTGGTGTTGGCATCCCGCAGATGGTTGGCGATGGCCATTGTTCGGCGGATGTGTCCCAGTCCATAGGTATCATGCGAGTACATGAGAATGTTATAAGCAGGCGGGGAGTTGTGCATGGGCATGACCGGGATTTTGAGGTGCGCAATATTGCTCTGTCGGTGTCGCTTGCTGCTACCGTATGGTGTTAATATTCCAACGCGGCGTACTTGTCAAGTTGAGGCCTGCAGAGCAAAAAAAAATCCCCGTAGAAAATCAATTCCACGGGGAGGGATAACAGAATCGATCCGGAAGCAAAACTAGAAGCTGAGTGTGATTTTATTACTGATCATGATAATACTTTCGACATTGGAATAACTGCTTCGGTCCCTGAATACGTTACCGGTGTCCATATAACCAAAATGGAGTTCGTAGGAGAAGTGGTTGAGGAACCTGTAAATTACGCCTAAATTGGCTTCCCAGCTTGACCCGTTCAGGTCGCCCATCAATTCGGGCGTCCAGAGATTGCGTGTTACACCAAAGGCGCCCTGGAGAGAAATGTTGTTGGTGGCATCAATTTGCGCAGACATGGCGATACTGCTAACATTGGACGCACCGGCAGGCGATCCTCCCCCAATAACCGCTCGTTCATGCTCGCTGTTCAGTATGTCCGCTACCGTGCTGGTTATCAGCAGTGGCTGAAAGTTACGTGAGACCGCGGAACCATTACTCCGGAAATTTTCAATGGCACCCAGGTCATAGGAAGTAACCTTGAAGGCGCGATGGGTTTCGAGATCCTGAGCGTAAAGCACACCTCCCCCACAGAGGAACTGGAGGACAAGTAGTATCGGCAGAATAACGTTTTTCATAAATGGTATGTCTGAAGAGATCCAGGGCAGTGTTTTGCCAGGGGATAAATAAAAATTTCCTATAGTTATATATTTCATATCTTCGGCGGAAAAGTCAAGGAAAAAGGTAGATCTTGCGGCCAAGATACTTGTCTTGCTTGTCTCCCTGATTTGCGATATAGATAGCTTTTTGTATAAGGTTTGGTTGATGCATTATTTATGCACGGTAAGCTGTTTGGTATGTGTGGTATGGATGCGCTCATTAAAAAATTGGGAGAATGTATGCAGGCCAAAATAATAGTAGTTTCTCTGTTGTATTTTTGTTTGACCATGGTTCATGTCGGCGCTGTGTCCGCAGAAGAGGGTAAAGCAAAGCCGGAGTCAACAAGACAGTATCAAATTGTTTTTTCGATCTTTGATAAAAGCTCCGCCGGGAAATATGCCTACCTGAGAGACAGTGTGCAGGCCATGCTGGCCGGTCGTCTGGCGGCAAAAGATCGAGTCAGGGTGATGGAAAAAACTTTCAGTGAAGGCGAGCTGGTCTCCTTGAAAAAAAAGGGCACCCAGAAAAATCTGTCTATTGGTGGCGTGAATGCCGATTACCTGGTTACCGGGGCACTCTTTGCTCTGACCAGCGGCCTGGAAATCCAGGTGGAGCTCTATCCACTGGTGCCGAAAGAGGAGATCCTTAATTTTTCAGTACGTTCCCCAACGCCTGATACCCTTATTGCCGATATTGACAAACTGTCCGAGGAAATTTCACAAACAGCCTTTGGCTATCGTGCTGTTGTGCAGGGTAAAGAAGCAAAGACTGTCGATGTCGAAGGCAACAGAGGCTTTGTGACGGTGCATCCCGAAGAGGCTTATAAAAGAAATCAATATAGCGGAGCGATTGTTGGTGTCGCCGGCAGCGGCGTAATTACCAGGGGTCGGGGGGCCAAGATGACCACGACTCTGCCGGTTGACATGCGGATCATGGCGGTGGGGGATGTCAACGGTGATGGTCAAAAAGAGATCCTGTTGCTGGCAGGACAGAACCTCAAACTTTTCGGCACCAGGGACAATGCCATTGTTCAACTTGCCGAGACCTCGTTGCCGGCAAGTCTTGTTTTTCATGCGATCAATCTCGCCGATCTCAATGGTGACGGAAAAGACGAAATATATTTGAGCGGCACGGATGGGTTGTATGTTTCGTCGACGATAATGCAGTATGACATTGGCGTTGGTTTTAAGGCCATCTCGCAGCATATCCCCTGGTATCTGCGACCCCTGTTTGTACCGGGGAAGGGATGGCAGCTTGCCGGGCAAAAAAGAGGTTTGCAAAAAATTGATCTGGTAAGTCCCGGGGTGTACCTCCTGACCCTGGATAAAAACTACAACATTGCCAACCAATCGCGGTTGCCCCTGCCGGCCTCCATCAATCTCTTTGATTTTGTCTATGCCGACCTTGATGGCGACGGATTTTATGAAATAGTTGCTGTCGATCAAAAAGAGAAGCTGCGCATCTACAATCCGGGCAATGAATTGATGTGGGTAAGCCAGAAAAATTTTGCCAGCAGCAAAATCTATCTTGGCCCAAGCCGCGGGGGAGCGACGTCGAAAACCGATACGCGCAATTTTACCGTGGAAGAGGACGAAAACCGCGACCTGATATTTGTTCCATCCAGAATCGTCGTCACTGATATCAACCAGGACGGTAAACAGGAGATTATTGTCAGCGAGGGTACCAAGACCGGATTCAGTTTTTTTAACCGGTTGCGCCTCTATGACAGCGGAGCGGTTGTCAGCATGGCCTGGAATGGCTCAGGACTTGTTGAATCATGGCGAACGGGAAATTTTAAAGGATATGTTGCTGGCTATGGATTTGCATTACTGGACGGGGGGCAGGCATCTGAAAGACAGGGAATAAAAAATGATACTGCAGTGAAGAATAAAGTGTCGGCAGGCCGATTATTTATTGGAAATCTACCGAAAAGCGGCTCTCTGGCCGATCTTTTACCGGGTGGGGCGGAAACTGATTTAACAATTTATGATATTGAATTTACTCATCAAATAACAGATAAGTAACGGGCGCTTGGAAAAAGTATAAAAAATTATACTTACGGGTCAAAAAATCTTGACAAGGGGCTGGACCGAGTGTATTGTGCAGTCAGAATCGTTAGTATCTTTGTCAGTTCACTTCTTTTGTAAAGAAGTCACAGCTGGTAGTCAGTCTGTTGATCGGGCAAAGAAAATGGCCCTTGGAAAAGGGTTAATTCAGTTTTTTCAGGAGAGAGAAAATGAAAAAGATAATAGCTACAGCATTAGGTTTAGCGCTGGTTGGTGGTGTTGCAGTCACTACCGCCTCCGCAGTGGAGAGTCAATTTGGTGGTTACTGGCGTACCCGTATGTATTTTCAGGATAATTTCTTTCAATCATCCCCGAATTTTGATTCTGCCCAAAATGCAACTGATACCCGTACCCGTTTGTATTACACCGCCAAATTCAACGATAACTTCAAGTTCGTCAATAAATTTGAATTCAACACCATGTGGGGTGACAACAACGGTGGCGATATCGGTGCTGACGGCAAAGGTAACTTCAGGATCAAAAACTCCTATGCCGACTTCACTTTAGGCATGGTTAACACCAAGGTTGGTATCCAGAGTGCAACTATTGCTCGTGGATTTGTCTTTTCTGACGATTTCTCCGGCGCTGTTGTAACCGCAGATTTTGGAATGGTAAAAGTTCCAGTTCTTTATGCGATGGCATCAAATGAGGACAGGCAGGGCTGGGACGGTAGCGTTCCAAGTACTGTCAAGTTTGTTACTAATAGTGTTGCTGACGGAAGCCTCGATCTTGGAAATGGAAATGGAGATATTCATATTCTCTCCACCATGCCACAAATTAAAATTAATGATAATGTGACGATCACCCCAAATGCAACCTGGGCCACCGTCACCGAGCAAGACACTGATGTCTATTGGATTGGTGTCGATGCTGACCTGAAATTTGATGCTGTTTCAGGATGGATTACCGGGATTTACAACGGCGGTAGTGTTGATAAGGTGGCTTTTGGTGGCACCGACGATCAAGACATAAGCGCATGGTTGATTGCTGCTGGCGCGGATGCAGGCATCGTCCATGGTCAGGCTTTTTATGCCACTGGCGATGATAATGGTACCGATAACGATACCGATTCCTTTGTTGCGATCGGCGTACCAGGTACTGCTGGAACCTCCTACTACTGGTCGGAGATCATGGGTTACGGTATGTTTGATTATGACATTCCTGGCAACACGATGGGTGATAGAATCACCAACATCTGGGCAGTAAACCTTGGTGTAACCGTTAAGCCGATCGAGAAATTGACCTTGAATTTCGATGCATGGTATGCGCAGCATGCTGAAGATGTTCTTGCACCTAATGGTCAGATGGAAAAAGATATGGGTACTGAGTTGGATGCGAAAGTGTCCTATGAACTCATGGACAACCTGAACGCTGACGTGGTATTTGCTTACCTCTTCGCAGGCGACGCGATCGGTCCCGAAGATGTAATGGAAGGTGGTGTTCAGCTTTCTCTCAAATTCTAATTTGAGAACGACTTCGAGTTAGTATCTGATAGTCATAAAAGCCCGGTGGAGATTCTCCACCGGGCTTTTTTTTT
>AMWB02142577.1_pt6 | contig 42530 bp, 25 predicted proteins | sample 200311 | NCBI WGS metagenome assembly AMWB02 (sample SAMN02737377, study PRJNA173069) | bioreactor metagenome | biome: anode biofilm in microbial fuel cells | place: USA: California | collected 2010-12-16
TTGCCTGTGGCGGGTCGGAGTCTGCCGACACGCGCATCGGAAAGCCGTTGCCATGAGCCAACGTGAGTCTTAACTTAAGGAACTACGTGTCCGACTTGTTTGACGACCTACAGGAGTAGAATCATGACATCAGCGGTGAACGTAGCCGCATGCTACGAGAAGTTCGCCGACACGTTTTCACCCAAAATCGTCGGGGAATTGAACGGACAGCTGGTCCTGCTGGTACGATGCGAAGGGGACAAAGTCCCCTGGCACACGCATGACGGCGAAGATGAGATGTTCTTCGTGCTGGACGGGACGCTCGAAGTCCAAATGCGGGACGCATCGGTCAACGTGCACAGTGGGGAGTTCCTCATCGTACCCAGAGGCGTAGAACATCGCGTCGTGCCGCAAGGTCACGTCAAGCTGATGCTGTTTGAGCCCGCTCAGATCTCGCATACCGGAAGAGTCCGGTCGGAAATCACCAAGGATCGGTTTGACCGCCTCATTCCTTGATGAATTCAACATCGTAGGTCGCGTTTTTCCTGTCGGACTCGACATCGGTTTCTCCTGACGAGAGAGCCGGCTTGGGCCGATGGTCCCGATGTCCGCCATTATCTCGTGCAATTATCATTGACAGAATGGTCCTGATTGCCTATTCCATACGGCGATTAACATCAATCTGCGGAGTGACTATGAACAAAAAGCAATTGCTGGAGGCCGGTCGGCGCCTCATGCAGACATCGGCGTCAGTCTACCTCACTACGGTCGGCGGCCATGGCATTCCCTTCACCCGTGCCATGCTCAATCTGAGAAACCGGAAGAACTACCCAGCGCTCGTCAAGTTCTTCACCAATCAGAAGGGTGAACTGGTCGCATTCTTCACCACCAATACCTCATCGGACAAGGTGGAGCATGTCAAGAAGCACCCGTATGTGTCCGTCTACTACTGCGACCCAAAGAAATTTCACGGTCTTATGCTGGGTGGCAGAATTCAGATTGTCAAGGACCTGAAGATCAAAAAGGCGCTCTGGCAGAAGGGCTGGGAGCGGTATTATCCGGGTGGATTCGATGATCCCGACCATACCGTGTTCAAGCTGGTGCCCTCGGTCGCACGCGGATGGTACAAATCAGCCAAGTTCACGTTGCCGCTGAATAGGAAGCGCTGAAAGGGACCTGTATTGCAGGTGCTTTAAAGAAGCCGGATTCTGGGCCTATTTGCTCGGATGGCTGCGGTCTGAGGCGAGGGATGCAGCGATACGCTTGGATGACTTCACCTACGAACTCCTCGATGTCACTGATCCCCCTCGCTAGTAGGCGGCCGCTACTCGCCATTACATTGCATGGGCGGCCTTCTCGCTGCCTCTGCACCCCCCCGTGGCGGGTCGGGCGGTCTAACGGAGACATCGCCGTCCGAACGACCATGGTGGCGTATCGCTCAGCTATCCCCTTGCCAAAACGCCGTGAATTATGTATCCTACTATCGATATTAGGATAATTCTCAATCAAGACTGGACTGAGGAGGCAATGTGAAACCGATTGCTCTCACTCTCTGCGTGCTGCTCACACTGGCCCTGTGTAGTGCGGACGCAGATGCAGGTGCGGCCGAGCCCACTTCCAGTGCCGCAGTTGTAGACAATCTCTCGGGCGCACCGTTGGCGTTTACCAAAAACATGGGCCAGTGGCCGGACAGTATCCTGTTTCGGGCTGATATCGGCTCAGCGGTTATGTGGGTAGTTCACGACGGCATTTACTATCAGTTCAACCGTCGCATACCCCGTCCGCAGTCAGGTGAAGAAGCGCAGGCGATGGGTCTTGGACCTCGCCGGATCGATCGGGCAGGCCGACTCCGCCGGGAGTCGGATTCAGTCGAGACGGCGCTGATCAAGGCGGCGTTTGTTGGGGCAAGTAAGTCAGTTGAACTCATTGGGCTGGAACAGCTCGAATACAAGTGCAACTTCTTCATCGGCCATGACCAGGCCAAGTGGCGCACGGATGTCCCCAATTACCGTGGCATCACGTTCAAGGAGCTGTATCCCGGGGTAGACGCCTCACTCAGCGCCCGGCAGGGGCGGCTCGAGCATCGGCTGACGGCGTCGTCTCCTGAGGCACTGGCACAGGCAGTGACCAAGTACTTGGGAGCAGAAACGGTGACTGTGGGAACTGAAGGTTCTGTCACAATTCGGACGCCGCTCGGCGAGAAGCGATTTACGGGGATATTGCTGACTGAGAAACCAGAGCAGATAAGCGTCAGGACCACTGCACAGGAGTCATCAAGTGCGGGGGTCAGCCTTGTCTACAGCACTTACTTAGGCGGGCCGGAAGAGGATTTTGGCACTGGCATTACAGTGGATGGGAGCGGCAATGCCTATGTGACGGGGGCAACCTGGTCCACCGACTTCCCGACTCAGAACCCCTATGATGCCAGTCTCACTGGCTTGCATGATGTTTTCGTGACCAAGCTTTCGGCCAGCGGGAGCAACCTGGTCTACAGCACCTACATTGGTGGATCGAGCCAGGATTATGGCTATGCCATCGCCGTGGACGGAAGCGGCAATGCCTATGTGACCGGGGAAACCTGGTCCACCGACTTCCCGACCCAGAACCCCTATGACGCCAGTCATAATGGCGGCTCTCTGGATGTTTTCGTCACCAAGCTTTCGGCTACCGGCAACAGTCTGGTTTACAGCACCTACCTCGGCGGATCGAACCAGGACTATGGCAATGCCATTGCAGTGGACGGGAGCGGCGACGCCTTTGTGACGGGGGACGCTTGGTCCACCGACTTCCCGACGCAGAACCCTTATGACGCCAGCTACAATGGAGGCTATGCGGACGTATTCGTGACCAGGCTCTCGGCCAGCGGGAACAACTTAGTCTACAGCACCTACCTCGGCGGATCGGGTACTGATGGTGGCTCTGGCCTTGCAGTGGATGGGAGCGGCAATGCCTATGTGACCGGGGAAACCTGGTCCACCGACTTTCCGGTCCAGAACCCTTATGACGCCAGTCATAATGGCTCTACGGATGTTTTTGTCGCCAAGCTTTCAGCCACCGGCAGCAGTCTGGTCTATAGCACCTACCTCGGTGGATCGGACATTGATACCGGCGATGGCATCGCATTGAACGGCAGCGGCAATGCCTATGTGACGGGGTATACCACCTCCACCGACTTCCCGACCCAGAACCCCTATGACGCCAGTTATAATCGCAATCACGATGTTTTCGTGACCGAGCTTTCAGCTGCCGGCAACAGCCTGGTTTACAGCACGTACCTCGGTGGATCGTACATTGATGAGGGCGCGGCCATCGCAGTGGACGGGAGCGGCAATGCCTATGTGACCGGGTATACCACTTCCATCGACTTCCCGACCCAGAATCCCTACGACGCCAGTCATAACGGTGGCGATCAAGATGTTCTCGTGACCAAGCTGTCAGCCACAGGCGACAGCCTGCTCTACAGCAGCTACCTCGGTGGATCAGGCGGCGAATATGGCGATGGCATTGCTGTCGACGGGAGTGGCTCTGCCTATGTGACGGGGTATACCTATTCCACCGACTTCCCGACGCACAGCTCCTATGACGCCAGTCTTAACGGCGACGCCGATGTCTTCGTGACCAGGCTGTCAGCAGCGATTTTCTGCTGCGTCGGGATCCGCGGCAACGTCGACGGTGACCCCGGTGACATTGTCGACATCTCCGACCTATCGGCCATGGTCGATTACCTGTTCTTTGGCGGCGCCATTTCAGGTTGTTTCGAGGAAAACGACGTCGACAGTTCGGCTTCGGTAGACATTTCCGACCTGTCGATTCTCGTGGACTTCCTGTTCTTCGGGGGCTCGTTGCCAAGTTGCCCGTAGACATGATTCAGGGAACTATCCCCAAACCCGATCACTCAAGGGCCGCCTCACACGGGGCGGCCCTTTTATCGCCTCTCCCCTGTTCCTTTCCCCCGTTGCGGGTCATACGGCAATCCGGCTGACAAAGAGCCAGTCAACGCTTGAGTCCGGGGTCCATCCCGGCCTCGGCCAGAACTCGGTACATGTTATCCTGTTCTTCGACTTGGCCTCTCCCCTTGTTTGTATGCAATTACATGTCTGCTCGTGACCTGCGCGAGCAATGCGGGGCCGTTGCGATGAGACAATTTGCATCTAAGAACCAACACACACCATGTCCGATTGGTTTGATGACGCATCGGGCACCGCTCCCGAACTGTCCGTCATGGCTGTCGAAGGATAACCTCTCTACCCTTCGGTGGGCAAGGTTGCCTCGCGCGGAGCGGCCCTTCAGTTGCTGATTGTCCGATCGACGCTCGACGGTACCACTGGTTGCCGTGTCAGGTCGTTATCCGTTCAATTCGAGCTTTTGCCCTGTTCCAGCCGTTCGAGGCGCCGACGGGCGTCGCTCACTGCCGGGGTGGCAGTCTGCCCGTTCAGCCTTGCGGTAAGGAAGCTCCGGTATTCGGCCTTTGCCTCGGCATACCAGTGTGACTCCTCGTACGCTATGCCCAGCCAATAATGCAGTTCCACGCTCCAAACGGTCCAGAACATCCGCGACGATGTGTAGCAGTCAGTCAGTTTGGTCAGCCGCTTGACTGCTTCGCCCGGTTGGCGGTTCCGGACATAGGCCTGCGCAAGCAGGTAGCTGTCGTAGAAGCCATTTGACTGTGCGGCCTGTTGCAGCCAGTAGCAGGCCGAATCCGGCCTGTCTTCAGCCAGCGCGATCGAGCCCTGTGCGGAGTAATAGGAGTTGAGAGTTGTCTTCAGGCTGTCGAGGTGGCTCTTCAACCTACCGGCTTCCCGATTCGCTTCCTCACGGCGCCCTGCCGAGACCAGCAGGTGGATCAGATATGCCCAGCGCCGGTTCACATCGTTGGGGTCGGCTCCGAGACCGGCCTGAACGCTTCGATGCTGGCAGGCCAAGGCATCGTCGGATCTTCCTGCGGCCTGGTGCAGAATCGCCTGGTAGTTGTAATGAAAAGCCAGGTCGGGGCTTGGCTGGTCAGACAAATAATCGTCGAGGATTTCGCCCAATACCAAGAGGCTCGAATCGAATTGCCCGCGACAAGCCGGCAGATAGGCTCGATAGAGGAATGACGCCTGGCGGGCATCAGCGATGGGACAGGTGGAGAGCGCGATGAAACAGCTCTCGGCGGTGGCAAAGTCCTCCCTGAAAGCATACATGATACCGAGATAGCTGAGCGATGCGTACAAGTCCGGCTTGATTTCGAGCGCCCGACGATACGAAGCAATAGCCTGATCCAGATCGCCGTTGCGGGCATAGATTTCGCCTCGGGAGTCGTAGGGATTGGCCTCACCGGGCCGCAGAGCAGCGTAGCGGTCAACGGCGCGGAAAGCTTCGACGACGTTGCCGAGGCAGTCGTAGACATAGGCCAGAGTGTTATAGGCATCGGCAAAGGAGGAGTCCAGCCTGATGGCGGCCGTCAGGCGATCTCTCGCGGCATCGCATTGCCGCAGGCCGTACAACATCCTTCCAAGTGTCAGGAGCGGTTCTTTCTCATCGGGGAATCTGGCGACGAAGTCTCTCAGTATCTGCAAACCCTGTTGGGTATCTCCGTTTGCGATAGCAGCCCGACTGCGGATAAAGTACTTGTCCCTCTCCCCTGCCCGATCGAGGTACTTCACCGAATGGGCGATCATGGCGCGACGCTCCGGTCCGGCAGTCAATGAGGACAGGTAGTAATAGGCCATGGCAAAGGTCGAATCATGCAGCAAAGCTCTGCGGAAGTACGGAGCGGCATCATCGATATAGGCCTTTCGCATCATGTCACAGCCTTTGACGTACTCCTCATATGCTTCGGGGGAAGTCGTAGTCACATCGGTTACCGATCGAGCGGTTGAGTCTGAAGCTGCGGAGTCCGGGCGGATGACGTGGCTGATTGCCAGGGTGAGACGATCGACCGCAGCAAAAACGTCTTCATCGATCATCGCCGTATCTCGAAACGCATCCTTCACCAGTCCGGAGCCAACATCGACGACCTGCACCGACACGGCGAGACAGGGCTGCACCTGGGTGATGGCCCCTGTCACCAGGAATCTGGCTCCGGCCGCCCGGGCAATCTCAAGGTCTCCCTCGGCCGGCGATATCCGGCGGTTCGAGGCGATACGTGCAGCAAGGTCGAAGACATACTGGCTCGACACGACCTGGAGCGACCGGTACTCGGAGAGGCCGGTGACAAGCAAATTGGCGAGTACATCACCGAGGTGGGTGGTGTCGGTTTCCCGGGTGAGATTGTCGAATGGCAGAACAGCAACGCTGTTTGTTCCGGCCATGACCGGCGATGACGGGGTAATGGTGACCTGCCAGTCCTTGAGAACCAGGAACAGGGTCAGGGCGATGGTAAGGGCGACGGGCACGACAACGCGCCATGAGATCGACGGCCGGGACGAGAGCCCAATTCGATCCTGAATCGTATCCCGTGTGGCCTCGCGGATACGGCTCCGAGCCGACGCGGAGAGTCGCAACATTCTGGTCGCCGCTGTCATCGAAGCCAGTTCCGCCGCGCAGGCATCGCACTCAATCACGTGGGCTTCAAATTCGGCTCGTTCCGGTTCACGTAGCAGACCCAGTTCGTAGGCGTGGAGCAGGCGCGCGAGCTTGCGGTTGTGGCACTGGCCGGTCATTTCACTGCTCCCGTTGCCAGACATCGTTTCAGCAAAATCCTCCCTCGGTGCAACAGGGAATACAGCGTATTCCTGTTGAGATTCATGCGGCGGCACACTTCCTCCGTGTCGTAGCCCTGGGAATGGAGGTTGAGTACCCGCGCGTAGCTGCGATTCACGCGGCCGATACGGCGGACGCATTCAACGAGACTGAACTGCAGGTCCTGGTTCACTTCGGCAGCCGGAAGCGAATCCTCCGGAGCAGACTCCTGCCTCGCCTCTCCGATCCGATTGGCGGCGATGCGCGCCAGAATGCGGTTATCGAGCACTTTCTGCGCCCAGGCGGCGAAGCTCACGGTTACCTCCAACTGGCGATACTCCCGAATCACTACGAGCAGAGCGTCCTGCACCACCTCGTCGGCATCGAGACCATCCCAAAGTCTTTGGTGGGCGATCGATCTGAATCTTTCAAGCAGGAGCATAAAAAGCCCCTGCTCCGAGTCGGCGTGGCCGGACCTCGCGGCATCGAAGAGGGCGTTGATCCGAGGTGAGGACATAGTGCAAATAACCTACGCGCTGCTGCCGCACTCCCCCTTCACTGCCCCGGGGTCGCTTCGTTTCCCTCCGGAACCGGGCCGGAACGACCGCAGACGGAGGCGAGCGGCGTGCAAGAAAAGGGCGATTCGTCGGCCAAGAGTGTAGATAGAGTCTTTTGTCATTGTTGTCAACAAGGAGAAGCTGCATGAGACCCCATACTATGATCGTGCTGTTGGCCGGGCTGGCCCTTGCCGGTATCGGCGCGAGCGCTCAGAATGACAAAAACGCGGCGTCGGACTTTGGTCTTCACGCGACGTTTTTCGGTCGGTCGGGCACGGACGCCAATCTGGCAGTGGTGGCCAGGGATGCGTCCGGCAATGTATTCCTTGCCGACTGGACGCAGTCACCTGATCTCCCGGCCACGCCGGGTTGCTACCGCAGAACGCTGGCCGGCGCGTTCGATCTGTTCGTAGCAAAGTTCAGTCCGAATCTGGATACGCTGCTGGCATGTACGTACCTCGGAGGGACCGGCACGGAGGGAGACTGGCCGGGCATCGCAATGCAGATTTCAGAGGATAACAGCATCTACATCTGTGGCGCGAGCGGTTCCTGGGACTTTCCGGTAACGACCGGTTGCTACCAGGCGGTGAAGAAGGGCGGGAACGATGGTTTTGTCGCCTGCCTCAGTAATGATCTCACAACATTGGTAGCGTCCACGTATTTCGGAGGGAGCGCCGACGAGGCGGCAACAGCGCTGGCGATCGCGGCCGACGGATCGATCGTGGTTTCGGGCCAGACCAGTTCGGCAGACTTTCCGTACACGGCCGGCGCCTATGACACAACGCGTAATGGTACGCCGGCCGATGTCTACGTCGTGAGACTGGACGCTGCTCTGACGACTGTTCTGGCATCGACTCTTCTGGGGGGAACCGGCGCCGACTATGTCGAGGATCTGCGGCTGCGGCACGATGGCGCGGTCTACCTCGCCGGATGGACTGCCTCGACGACCTTTCCCGTAACCGGATCGGCCTTTCAGACGACCTATGGTGGCCACCAGTATGACGGCTTCGTATCATGTCTTTCCGCAGACCTTTCGCAGCTGGCGGCCTCGACCTATCTGGGAGGAACAAGCTGGGACTTCGTATACGCGTTGGCCTTGGACTCGTTCGGCCGGGTGATAGCAGCCGGACACACGGCCTCCACGACCGGTTTTCCGACAACTCCGGAGGCATATGATCGGACCTACAATTCGACGCTGGGTCCCGACAATGGGGACGATGCCTTTGTCACGATCTTCGACAGCGGCCTGACGACCGTTGCCGCATCGACCTACTATGGGGGGCAGGGCTGGGAGTGCGGCTATGGACTATTGGTATACGACAGCCTGATCCTGCTGGGCGGGTCGACCTCATCAGCCAATCTTCCGACAACGCAGCAGTCCTTTGATCCAAGCTATAATGGTGGACCGTTGAAGTATGCGGGCGACGCCTATGTCGCCGCCTTCACTCCAACGCTGCATCGGTTGACGAGCGCAACCTACATCGGCGGACAAAGCACTGAGAACGGCCATGCCCTCGTTCGTGGCGCCGACAGCAGCGTGTATTTCGTGGGTGGAACAGCATCGAGCGACTTCCCGGTCTCACCGGGAGCAGTGCAGACCACGTATGGGGGCGGGGGCGGAACCTGGGGCGGCGATGACTTCCTCTGTCGGATCTCCAAGGCATGGTACACCGATACCGATGGTGACGGCGTGACCGATCAGATCGACAATTGTGTGGCGACAAGCAATCCTTTGCAGGAGGATTCGGATCACGATGGTATCGGAGACGCGTGCTGTTGTCTCGCCCTCACTGGTAACGTCGACGGTGACCCCGGTGACATTGTCGACATCTCCGACCTTTCGGCCATGGTCGATTACCTCTTCTTCGGCGGCGCCATCTCTGGCTGCCCAGGCGAAAACGACGTGGATGGTTCTGCCTCGGTGGACATTTCTGATCTGTCGATTCTTGTGGACTTCCTGTTCTTTGGGGGCTCGCTGCCAAACTGCCCGTAACAAACTTCAGAGGGGCTACCCCACGACCCTCGGTGCAGAAGGCCGCCTCACACGGGGCGGCCTCTTCGTTGCCTCTTCCCGGCTTTCTTCCCCCGTAGCGGGTCAGCTCCCCGCCCCACGAACTGCAGAAAGACCTTCCGACCCGCCGATTCTCGCGGGCCGGCCTACATCATGGCCACTTCCGGGAGTCCGCCGTGGCCAGAATGCGAGCACTCCCCAGGCGAGCTTATGCTTCCGCTCCCCATCGCGGACCCACTGAAGACATGGCGATCCAACGAGCGATGGCAGCCATATGGAACATCTTGCCGCTCGCCTGAATGCGATTGTGGCGGATCGCGTTTAGCGTTTTGGCGGCGCGCACTTCGTCGACAATCCCTCCCTGACGCATGAATTCGACAGCGGTCTGGCGCAGGTGCTCGCTCTGCCGCAGCCAACTCGCCCAGCTGTTGGCATCGCGTTGCCGTCCATGGGGATTGCCGCTGAGCCAGGGGAGGTACAGGCCGCGACCGATCAGTTGCTTGGATACTTGGTGCCTGATCGGGGCGGCTGACAAGGGTATCAACGAGGCGCCATACTTGATTCGCCCGAAGTCCGGGTAGCATCTTCCGAACAGACGCAGGATCGGGCGGTTGTAGGCGGCCTGATACGGCTTGATTCGCATTTGCAGCCGAAGAAAGGCCAGATCGGAGACGAATGGATAGTATACGCGTACAAAGCAGCGGCACATGATGCCCTGCTGTATGATGGCGTGGGCGCTCCGATTGGCCATCATGAGATTTCGGCGCAATTCGGCCAGCGAGTCATTTCGAGGCATGTACTTGATGGTCTCGCTGAGGATGTCGGCATACATATTCTCCCGCTGTTCCTCCAGGAAGCCGATGACGTCCCGGCGCACGTAGTCCGAAAGAGGATGCGTGGCATTCTTCTCTTCAAGATCCCGAAGAAACGTCCGGGCGACCTTCTCGGTCCCGATGACCGATACGCGCTGGTCCAGATACAGGGCCAGATAGCGGCAGATCCTTGGTATCAAGCCCGCATAGTGCGCGGCGTTACCATAGTAACCGTTGCCAAGGTAGACGTCGCCGCCCAAACCGTCGGTAACACCCGTAATGCCATCCTCTGCCGCCTGTCGCGCGGTGAGGTATCGATCGGGGAAAACGACAAGACCGTTGGCATCAAACATGGATTCGATTTGCCCGGCAACATCGTCCCCGTGCGGCCAGACGTGATGCCACGTGGATCTCCGTACCTTGGCCACTTCTTGAGCTATAGGGATCTCCAACGAGCCCGGGTCCCCATAGGTATAGGAGGGAAGGTCTTTGTCCAATGGCCAGGCCGCAAGGATGAGACGTGAATCCTTCCCGGCACTCAGAAGCCCCGCCATCTGAGGTTCGATATCGCTGAGATCGGCGAGACACCTGCGAAGCTCGGCATTGAGCTCATCCGTGGTCGGCGCCTTACCCGACGTGTCGTCAAAGACCGGCGTGGTACCACGATCCAGCCAGTGGGATGTACCCTGACCGCAGTCACAGACCAGGCTGACGTGCGGGTCGAGCACCCGAATGCCACGAGTCATGTATCGCGATCCGATCGTATGTCCCAGAAACGTCCATTCGGCGCACGCCGTCCAATCAATGGCGTTGTCCGCGAGTTTCGAGCGCGCGATGGCCACCGGATTCGATGATACAATGCAGCCTCCTTTCAGCTCGCTGAAGTAGAGCGGAATCGAGGCCAGGTGGTCGTTGGCGATATGCGCAGTGCCGGCATCGAAGTGGAATGCAACGATGGTATAACAGCCGCAACTGATGGTGGCGAGCGCGGCTGTTATGCCCTTTTCATCAATGAGATCGGCCAACCTCGTGAGGTGACGGCGCTGGTCCGATACCGCGGGGAGGCCGTCACACAGAAGATATCCATCGATCGACACGAATACCCGGCGGTTCCCAGACCAGGCGATCATTCGAGCGACGGAGCTGTACCTGGGAGCAAAGGTCCCGATAGTCAGGCGCGGGTTGGGAATGAAGGCATCGATCTCTGCAGGCAGTCTCCACCAGGCACGCAGGTTCTCTTCGGTGGTGTGACGGGCGATGTCGCCGAATACAATGAAGTGTCCGTACATGATGAAGCCCACGCTCCAGGCCGTGCAACCGCTTCGTGGCCGAGCATGTGAATTTAGGGTGTGCAGTACTTCATCGCAACGGATATTCGAGAAGCGGGGTTGGCTTGTTCCGGTGGTCTTTCGTGAGACCAATCATCGCTGTCTCAAGGAGCCGGGGCCAGCTGGCGCTCACTTGCCGGCTCGCGCTTCCTCTACCGCGCGTTGGATTGCCGCTCGCATGTGCTCTTCAGAATAGGAGAAGTGCATTTGTCTGATTCTCCATTCTCCGTCGATCTTCTCGAGAACACCGGTCCAACGGACGTTCTCCCAGTTGGCCGGCTGGCCGTCCCATTCGTTGAAGTCATCGAGGAAACAGGACCACCAGGCACAGTCGCCGGAATTGGACAAGTCGACTCGCAGATTTCTGCATTCCGAGCCGACCCCCTTGAATTTGGGGTTCAGAAAAACCTGTTCGGTTGTCTGCCTGAAGGCCTCGAATCCGGAGACCGTCCCCCGGTTGTCCGGCGAGAACCAGAAGAGCGTGGAGTCATGAACGAAACAGCTATACAAGAGCGTCGTGTCTTTTGTCAGCACCCACTGAATGGAATTCCTGATGACTGTTTCCACTTTCGCCTTCTCGGCACTTCTGTCCATTTTCAAGTCCGTCTGCATACAGCCTCCACTTTGTAGTACTGTCACCAGCAAGAACGATACCACAGCACTCTTGACGCAGCAACTCTTCCACTCCGAAACATTCATGGTATTCACCTACTTTCTGGTCGGACCGGCCCTTCCCTGACGCTTTTCAAAGACGTTACATCCGGGGTTTTGTGCATCTGGGCGCCAGACAAAGTAATGGAACCCGTGGCGCTGCAGCAAGGGTTGAGTGGCAGCGGCAAGCTGCTGATTCGACCCTTGAGCAAGGCCGGTTCCGGCGGGGCGGCCTTCTGTTGGCTCTCCCCCCTTTGTGCTCCGGTGTCAGGTGCCACACGGGCTCAGGTACTGAGAACCTATTGTCCGCCCGCCCCTTTTTCGGGATTCTTGAGATTGCGGTCCGGTCCTCTGCATATTAGCTTTTGGTGTCTTGTGCTCGAGCAGTTCGGCGAGACAAGGGTAGTGGTAACAGCCAATGCCAGACAGAACCGATTCACGATTACGCAGGCGACCGGCGCTGCCGAAGGCGCTGCAGGCCGAGGCAGTACGCGCGGCCGAACTTATCCGGTCGGGTTTCGACGATTACACCGCGGATTTTCTCGACATTACTCGTCGGGCCAAGCACCGTTTTGCTTCTCGGGACTGGAAGGGGCACCATCAGGACTCAATCGAGCGTTTCGATCTGTACGAGAAGGTTCTGGCCAGGGTGGCGGAAATCATTTGCCGGACGTGTGGGGCAGCAGCACAGGACAGGCGGTTCTGGATGGGAGTCAAGCGGGCCTTTGCGGCATCGGAATCCGATCGATACGACGGCGAGCTGGCTGAGACATTTTTCAATTCGGTTACGCGCAAAGTCCTCATGACGAGCGGCCTTGACCGCGACGTTGAGTTTTTTCACCTGGAGCGGCTTCAAACGCCACCGGCGCCGGCCAATCCGGTCTTCAGAACCTACGTCCTGAGAAGGGATTCGCGGTCGGTTATGGCGGATGTCCTGAAGGACTTTCGCTTTGCGGCCGGTTACGAGGATCTGGATCGGGATGCCGGACGAGCGGCAGGCGAAGTCGACCTACACCTGTGGCCCATTGCGTTGCATCGAAGCTACGACTCGGTCGATATTATTGCGTCTCCTTTTTACCGCAACAAGGTCGCCTATATTGTAGGCCGGGTGAACGCGGGCGAGCGGCACGTTCCCCTCATTCTTCCGCTGTATAACGACCGGTCCGGCATCTATGTCGACACCGCGCTCTTGAGCGAAGCCGAGGCCAGTATCGTTTTCAGTTTCGCTCATTCTACCTTCCACGTCGAGATTCAGCATCATGGCGCCGTGATCGACTTCCTGAAGTCGGTTCTTCCGGAGAAGCCGATTGCGGAGCTGTATACGTCCCTGGGCTACCACAAGCATGGCAAGACCGAATTCTATCGGAATCTGCATCATTTCGTTCACGAAGCCCAGGAGCAGTTCGTTATCGCCCCCGGCAAGGAGGGCGCGGTGATGATCGGCTTCACCATGCCGGACTTCGAATATGTCTTCAAGGTGATCAAGGACCGGCCGTGCTTCCTCCGGTCGGGGGATGTCACAACCAAGCAGACCACACGCGCTGAGATACGCGAGCGCTACGACCTGGTGGCACATCGGGATCGCGTCGGGCGAATGGTGGACACCCAGGAGTTCGAGAATCTGCGTTTTAAGAAGAAGCGCTTCTCAGCAGGACTGCTCCGCGAGTTCCGCCTGGCGGCCCGGGAGGCGGTGACCATAAGCGGCGCCTATGTCATCATCAATCACCTCTATGTCCAGCGCAAAGTGGTTCCGATGCCCCTATTCCTGCAGGAGGAACGCGATCCGGAGGAGATTCGTCGCGTTATCCTGGATTTCGGTTTCTTCCTCAAGGATCTGGCGGCGAGCGGCATATTCCCGTATGACCTGTTCAACACGTGGAACTACGGCGTAACGCGTCGTTCGCGAGTCGTGCTCTTTGACTATGACGATGTCCAGCCCCTGGAGCGAGCCAATTTCCGCACCAAGCCGCAATTCACCGACCATGTCGAGGAGTTGTTGCCGGACGAGGAGCAGATTGCGGCGAGAGCCGACGATTTCTTCATGGATGAGATTCAACGATTTTCGGGTATACCCGTACCCCTGAGAAGGGTCTTCGACTCACAGCACGCCGACCTGTACTCGCAGGAGTTCTGGCGGGCGATGCAAAGGCGAGTGAAGCGCGGCGAGATCGTGGATATCACTCCGTACGACCGGCGCCGTCGGTTTCCGAGGATTCCCTAGGATGCTGTCCCCATTGGGCCGACAGTGCTGGACGGCCCGCAGAATATCCGGTCGATCGCCTGCCGCGCCCCCTTGGGGCCACAGATAAAGGTTCAGCGACCGAACTTATCCACTCTTCCGATCCACTTTGGCCCCTCAAGAAATCGACCGACGGGTCGACATTCTTTGGTAGGACGCAAAGTCGTAACCAACATTGACAAGCCCGACGATTATTCACGATCGGAAGTTCCCGTAATTCTGGATTATCTGGGCCAGTTGCCGTCGGCCATAGTCAGTTCGAACCAGCCGGATGTCATTTGCCTGTGGAAATGGAGTACGTCGTGAACGTGGCACAATCTTGCACCTGCCGTGAACTACCTGGGGAGGGAACTGATCGAACACGCCGAGGGTCCGGAGTGGCCACTCGGGCCGCCGTAATTCGGACACACCATCTCGTCATTTTGGCCCTCTGCCTCGCCCTTTCCCTGTCAGGATTGGAGCGGGCGACTGCCGCCAGCATCAGTTCGCTCCAAAGCGGCGACTGGAATGCCGGCACCACCTGGGTGGGCGGAGTTGTGCCTGATTCCGGGGACGATGTCACGATCGAAAGCGGTCATATAGTCACGATCCCCGTGGACGCGAGTGCGGCGACTATTGTCATCGCCGGCAATTTGGGTGCAGGAAACGGCCTCGCTATCAGTCCCGGAGTCAGCCTGAAAGTCTCGGGCGCCATAACCATGGTGCCACCGACAGCCGGCAGCTCTACGATCAACGTCGGCGCCGGAATTCTGACGGCAGCGAGTCTCACCATTGCCGGAAGCAGTACGGCCGGGAGAAACTGCGTCGTCACGGTGAACACGGGCACAATCACCGTGTGGGGCTCGGTTTCCTTTACCGGAACGGCGGCGCAGGCACAGTTCATTTCCACCGGCAAGAGCACCGTCAATGTCGGCGGAAATTTCGAGAGTGGCGGCACTCTGACCACGAGCGGCACCGGTACGATTAATTTTGACGGCGCCGGTCCGCAGACGATCGGCACCTACACTACGTTCAACAATGTCGCCATCAATAACAGCTTCGGTGGCGTGGCGCTCACCGGCACGACCATCATCGGCGGCACCCTGGCGGTTACGGCGGGCACACTTACGGTGGGAGCGCATACACTGACCGTGACCGGGGCCACTACGGTGGGCGGCAGAATGGCGATCACCTCAGCGACCGGGACCAAGACCTTCACCGGTGATGTGACAATCAACAGCGGAGGTACGTGGGACAACAGCGCCGGCAACGAGGCGATTGATCTGGCGGGAAGCCTGCGAAACGACGGGACGTTCGTTGCGGGAACAGGCGTATACACGTTTAGCGGTGCCGCGAAGACCATCAGTGGGACCAGCGCGGTGGCAATACCCAACCTCACGATTACCGGAACGGTCACGAACAGCGGCACTTTGACGGTCGGTACGGCCTTGTCCGGGGTGGGAACGCTGACGAACGGAGCCAATGCAACGCTCAATATCGGCGGGACTTCGGGCATCACGACACTGACAGCGACCGCCGTACCCAATGTGGTGAATTATGACGGTGCGGCGCAGACTGTTAAACCGATCGCCTATTATCACTTGAGTTTGAGCGGAAGCGGGGCCAAGACGCTTACGAGTGTTGCGACGATCAGCGGCAATCTGGCGCTATCCGGAACGTGCAGTGCCGCAACGGCAATAGCCACTACAGTAACCGGCAGTCTGACGGTCGGTGCAGGCACGACCTTCACCGCAGCGGGTTTCAACCTGACGGTGACCGGCACAACCTCGGTGAGCGGAACGCTGGCGCACTCCTCGGCGACCGGTACGAAAACCTACACCGGCAAGGTGACCATCGAACCGGGAGGTTCGTGGACTAACGCGGGCAACTCCGCAATCACGTTTCAAGGGGGGCTGACTCACAACGGAGGGACATTCAGCTCTGGCAATGGGGTCTATACTTTTTCTACGAATGGGCAGACGATCGATGGCAGCTCCTCCTTCACGATTGCCAATATCACCGTAACCGGAGTGACCCTGACCAGCAACGCCGCCAATCTGACGGTTTCGACAGCGTTGAGTGGGACGGGAGATCTGGTTTTGGGGACGGGTGCGACGGTCAATATCGGCGGGACCTCGGCGATCACGACACTCGACGCCACGGCCAATAGCTGCACGATCAACTATAGCGGGGCCGCCCAGACGGTGAAGCCCACCACCTACCATCATCTGGCTCTGAGCGGAAGCGGCATCAAGACGCTGACCAATACCGGTACGATCAACGGAGATCTCACGTTGTCAGGGACGGCCACGGCGACTACGGCGATCACGACGATAATCGGCGGGGGGCTGTCGGTGGGGGCCGGCTCGACGCTCACGATTGCCGGCTACAACCTGTCGGTGGCGGGCCCGACGTCGGTCAGCGGAACTCTGGCTCATTCCTCGGCGGCCGGTAGCAAGACCTATAGTGGCCGGGTTACCATAGAGCCGGGCGGCGTATGGACCAACGCCGGCAATGCGGCGGTCACTTTCAACAACGGGCTTGTTTGCAATGGCGCTACATTCGGTTGCGGCAATGGGGTGTACACTTTTGGCACCAATGATCAGACCGTGGAGAGCGTGGGCCCGCTGACGATCAACAGCATGACAGTAAACGGGGTCATCCTGACCAACAACTCCGTGAACTTGACCGTGGCCACGGCGCTCGACGGAACCGGCGAATTGAGGCAGGAGACGGGGGCAAGTCTGAACCTCGGCGGGAGCGTCGGGATCAGTACGTTGTCGGCCGCGACCAGCCCCAATACGATCAACTACACCGGGGCCGCTCAGACCGTGAAGTCCGCCATTTACCATCACCTCACGCTCACCGGCAGCGGCGCCAAGGCCCTTCCGGCCAGTTTGCTCACCGTCAATGGAGACTTCACGCTGACCGGAAGCGCCGCGGCCGTAGCAGGCGCGTCAATCATTACGGCCGGGGCGTTCACCATCGGCCCCAGCGCATCGTTCGACGCCGGCGTGCACACGCTTGATTTGAAGGGGAGTTTCAGCAACAATAATCTCTTCTCGGCGGCGAGCGGCTCGGTCAGTTTCAGCGGCACCAGTGACCAGACAGTCGGCGGAACCGCGAGTAGTACGTTCAATAATCTGATCATCAACAAACTCGGCGGAAACCTTCAGATTGCTACGTCGTGCGACGTGAACGGATTGCTCTCCCTCATCCGTGGCAATATCCACACGGATACCAATCTGTTGGCGATCACCTCGTCGGGCAGCGTGATTCGGACGAGCGGCCATGTCGTCGGCAACCTGCGGAAGGCCCTTTCGTCGGGCATTGCATCGCGGACATTCGAGATTGGCGACGCAACCACGTACTGCCCGGTCAGTGTCGTTTTTTCCGACATAAGCGCCGATGGTGATTTGACCGCAAGCGTCACGCCGGGGGTTCACCCCAATATCGTAAGCTCCAGCATCGATTCTGTCCGGGATGTCAATAGATTCTGGACACTTACCAACGGCGGAATCGTCTTTTCGCAGTACACAGCGAACTTCGCATTCGCGGCGAGTGACGTTGACGCCGGTGCCAGCCCCGGTGCCTTCAAGGTGGGCAGATTTTCCGACGGTACCTGGACATACCCGACGGTCGGCGCTGCCCTGCCGGCCAGTACAGAAGCGGAGGGGCTGGCTGGATTCGGTGACTTCTGCATCGGCCAAGATCGGCCCGATCCACCGGTGCTGAACGCGATCGGTCCGCAGGTGGTCGCGGAGGGGGATTCACTTGCGATCGAGGTGAGTGCGACGGACCCCGATGGCGACAGCCTGACTCTTGCGGCAGAGGATCTCCCGAGGAACGCCAGTTTCCGGGATGACGGAGACGGAACGGGCGAGCTGACGTTCAGGCCGGATTACACCCAAGTCGGGACTTACCACGTGCTGGTGATCGCGTTTGACGGTGTGATGATCGACAGTGAAGAAGTGGCAATTGAGGTCACGGAAATGAACGGTGCGCCGGTCTGGTCGCCGATCGATTCGCAGATCGTTGCTGAAGGGGACACGCTGATCGTTGTCGTCGACGCTCTCGATCCCGACGGGGACAGCCTGGTACTATCCGGCTATGACTTTCCGGCGAATGCGCAGTTCACTGACAACGGTGACGGAACCGGAAGCCTGAGTTTCGCTCCTGATTCGACCCAGGTTGGCGTGCACGCGGTGGGATTGATCGCTTCAGACGGGGCGCAGGTCGACAGCGCACTGGTTACGATCGTCGTGACGGAGCACGATTCTCTGACGATCAGCGGCAACGTCGGCGAGGCAGGTACCGTTCTGACCTATATCACCGACACAACCCGGACTGCGGTCGCAGACGGAGTTGGGGCCTACTCGTTCCGCGTGCCCTACAACTGGAGTGGAACGGTGACGCCCAGCAGGAGCGGCTATGCGTTTACTCCTGCGGAGCGGACCTATGCCGGGATTACCTCCGACCAGTCGGGTCAGGACTACTCCGCGTCACTCGTTTCGGGTGTGGATGAGGACGGGAGCGGTAATGTGCCGCACGAATATTATCTCGCTCAGAACTATCCCAATCCGTGCAATCCGACCACGCAGATCAGTTTCGGGTTGCCGGCCAACTCCCATTCGACGCTGACGGTGTTCAATCTGCTTGGCCAGCCGGTGCAGGTACTTGTGGATGGCTACTTTGCGGCGGGCAGTTATGTGATCACCTGGGACGGCAGGGGGACAGATGGTCAGCCGGTGGCCAGTGGGCTCTACTTGTATCGGCTCGTGGCCGGAGAATTCTGTCAGACCAGGAAACTCATGCTGCTTAAGTAGTCCAATCTCACTGACGAATCGACCGGGTTTCCAAGGAAAGGGATATAGACAGCGGGTCGGTGGCAGCAGGTCGCCGACCCGTTTTGTTGTGTCCTGCTGACGAAACCTCTATCAACGGACGGACTCAAGTGCCCTCGCCCGTGTTGATCATCTTGCTGTCTCGCCTCGTTTTCTACAGCCTCCTGGCAGGACGGGCTGAAAAGTGCTTGCATGAAACCGGGGCCTTCCTATCTTGAATTGTACGCGCGATTTCGCAGTCCTCACAGCGTACACCTTGAAAGCACTAAAGGAGTCTATTTCATGAGCAGGTTGATCACTGGTTCCATGACCATCATCGCTCTTGCGTTGACTACGGCGCTATCCGGTGTGGCGGCGCCGAACCCGCCGGCCAATATCCGAGTGACGAACATACCGCAATTGAACAACGAGGAGCAGGTGTGTATTTGTCCGACGGACAGCAGTGTCATCATAGCGAACTGGCGGGATTTCCGGCTTGGTTTTCGCCAAATCGGTGTCGGCCGTTCGATCGACGGTGGACTGACCTGGGACCACGCGCTCATCGATTACGGTATGCAGTACTACGCGTATGAGGGGTGGCAGTCCGATCCCACGATGACGGTCAATGCGGCCGGCCACTTCTATATGTCGGCTCTTGATTTCGAACCGAGCGGACCGGGTTCGGTGATTTCGTTCTACAAGTCGATCGACAAGGGCACGAACTGGACGGGGCCGGTTATCCACGCCCTGACCGGACCGTGGTTCGAGGACAAGCAGTTTACGGCGGTCGACCGGACCGGCGGGCCCCATAACGGAAACCTGTATTGCTCGTGGACCCGGTTCCCGAACACCGATCCGGACCAAATTGCGTTCGTCCGGTCGATCAACGGCGGGGCCTCATTTCAACCGGCCGTGATCGTCGGTCCGTGGCAGACGTCGACCGGATGCGGTACCTCGAAGGTCGATGCCGGGCAGTTTTCGATCCCGGTGGTTACTCCCGAGGGGAACGTACACGTCTTCTGGCTCGGTATCGTTGTGGACTCCGGAGGCGCCTGCACCGGGCATGACGGCATCAAGCACGTTGTGTCAACCGACGGAGGAGCCACCTTCTCGCCGGAAGATACGGTTTTGTCCGTTTCCGGCTGGACCACGGCCTCGGGAGGGGTTCAGACCTATTCCCAGCCGGTGGTAGATGCCGATATCAGCGGCGGGCCGTTTGACGGCAACCTGTACATGACCTTCACCAATATCGGCCCGGAGGACACCAACCACAGCGATGTCGATTTCGTGGTGTCGACTGATGGCGGCGTGTCGTGGTCCGCTCGGTCTGCGATCAACGATGATTCGAACTCGGTCCAGATCGACAATTTTCATCCGTGGCTGATTTGCAATGAAGACGGGGTGGTCATCACAATATTCTACGATCAGCGTTTCGATATCCCGAATTATTATCAGTTCGACCTGCTGGCGGCGTATTCGTTCGACGGCGGCCTCTCCTTCACGACTAATCATCGCATCTCCAGCGCGTCATCGTCTCCCGACTTTCTCAGGATATCGACGGGGGCCCGCCCGTGGACGGAAAACCCGGATGGTACGCGGACACCGGTGCTGCAGAAACCGATGGCAGGGCGATTGGGGGAGTATATCGGCGTCGCCGCTTTTCATGACAAGATCAACGCCGTCTGGACCGACACGCGCGACGGCAACTCCGAGGTGTATACGGCCAATTGGTATTTGCCGCTGCTGCCGCCGCGCTTGCACAGCCCGGCCAACTCCTCGACGCCTTCCACGACGCCGTTGTTCACCTGGTCAACCTCATGGAAGCACGATCAGGACCAGTACCGACTGGAGTTGCTCGACAGCCAGGAACTCCTGATCAGCAGTGTGGTTATCGATACGCCGTTCTACCAGTGGCCGGCGGAACTGACCGACTCTGCCTATGCCTGGAGAGTGAAGGCGTTCAATCTGACCAGCGGTGACAGCTCGGAGTATTCTCCGGTCTGGCGCATCCGGTATCCGTGCTGCTTCGGTATCCGAGGGAACATAGACGGCGACCCCGGTGACATCACCGACATTTCTGATTTGTCGGCGATGGTCGACTATCTGTTTTTCGGCGGGGCGATTTCGAGCTGCATGCCGGAGTGTGATGTTGATGCGTCGGGTATGCTGGATATTTCGGATCTTCAGGTACTGATCGATTTCCTGTTTTCCGGCGGGCCAATGCCGAGTTGCTGACCGCCGTTTGGTGCAGAGCAGGCACCCGTCTCCTGGATTCACATGAAGAGAAGGCCGTCTTCTCGCAGGCGGCCTTTCGTGCAACATCTCCCCCATCACCGTGCCGGCGAACAACGCGTCGCCGGGAGCGTGATGAGGCGCACGCTACACCTCTACGGAACTTCTGATACTTCTCTCCTGTTACGTACCACCAAAGGAGAACTGCCAGTGCTGAATCAAACCCTGAAGTCTTGTCTCATCCCGGTGTGCCTGTTTCTTGCGACCCCTGTCTCGTCCGCTGATCCCCAGTGGCAGGTGATTCCCTCGGTCATGGGGCCAAAGTCTCTGGCTGTGGATACAGCCGGAGTCGTGTACGCGGGAGGTCCCGAGGCGATCTTTTCGTCCGGTGACGGCGGTGTGACATGGCAGGTCGTGACCGATGATTCCTCCATGATCGACTGTTTCGCAATCGCGGTCAATCCGGTGAGCAATCACCTGTTCGTGGCGGTGGAGTCGGGGGTGTATCGCTCGACGAATGGCGGCGTCAACTGGCAGAAGGTGGGCATTTCGGCGGTCGGAGCGTACACCCTGGGGTTTCGCGATGACGGGTTGATGATTGCAGCCGGTTCCGGCGGGGTCGTACGTTCGATTGACGAAGGGATTACCTGGACACAGGTGCTCGCCGCCACCGGGCCGCTCGGCAATAATCTCGCATTCGCGGGGAACGGGACGATTTTCATAGGAACCCTGATGGATGGCCTCTATCGGTCAACGAACGACGGTGACACATGGCAGTTTGTCGGCGGCAGTTTTTCAGATCCCGGCGCAGTTCTCGATGTGACAACGGACAAAGTGAACAACATCGTGTACGCCTGTGATTACCACCTGTTTTTCAATGAACCCACCTATTCCAAAGTGTACCGGTCATGGGATAACGGAGACACCTGGAACATCATTGACTCGGTGTCCAGCCTCACTAAGGCGCTTTTTGTCGACTCCCATCAGAATCTCTTCGTGGGACATTGGCCGGTTTCCTACTCGACCGACCACGGCACAACTTGGACCGATCTCTCGGACGGCCTCGGCCCTGAGCAAGAGATGGTGCGGTTTGTGGAAGTGCGGCCAGGCGTTCTTGTCGGTGCATCCGACTTTCTGACCACGCTCACTATGCCGTACCCCCCGGGATGTTGCGCCGGAAACTCCGGAAATGTCGATGGAGACCCGGCCGACCTGACGGATATCGCCGATCTGTCGGCGATAGTCGATCATTTGTTCTTCGGGGGCACGGTCTCCGGTTGTCCCGATGAGAACGATGTCGACCGATCGGGCGCGGTCGACATTGCTGACCTCTCGGCCCTTGTTGATTATCTGTTCTTCGGGGGTATGCTGCCAGGCTGCCCCTGGTGAAACCGGAGGGGATTACTCAGTATCGGTGACATAGCTCGTGCGCGGTGGCGACCACCTTTTCGACCGTCGGCAGGCAAGCCTGGTCACCATCGGTGCCAAAGGCCACGCGGGCATCGAGAGCTGTCACCAAGGCGACGGGGGCCTCCAGATGAAAGAGCGCCTCTCCCCTCGTGATCATGGCCGACAAAGTTGCCGCGACTCCACCCGGGAAGCGATCCTCGGTCACGATCATGACCCTGCCGCATTCTTTTGCCGTCTGGAGAATGCAGGCCTCATCGCAGGGGCGAAGTGTCCGCAAGTCGACGACGCGGGCGTTTATCCCCTGCTCGCTGAGCAGAACGGCGGCACGGCGACAGAGATGAACGGTGGCGCCATAGGTGATGATACCGATGTCACAGGCATCCGGATTGTAGACCGTGGCCTTGCCAAAGGGTATTAGCTCGTCGATCGGGGGAATGCTCGTTTCGATCGGGACGCCGTCCCAATCACGCCGGTTGTAGAGGGCGACGGACTCACAGAAAAGGACAACATCGTCGCAGGCCCAGGCAGTCTTGAGCAAACCGGCAGCGTCCTGAGCATTGGAGGGGACGGCGATGAGGAGCCCCGGGATATTCAACCAGGTACCGAGGTTAGCCTCGGAATGCCAGAAGGCACCGGCCCCCTGCTTGTAGCCGCCATAGGTCGTCCGAATGACCATCGGAAGGCGGAAGAGCCCACCCGAGCGCTGGTTGATGGTGCAGATGCGATCTTTGAGCTGCATATAGCCCGGTGACATGTAATCAAGGAACTGGATCTCCGGGATGACGCGTCTGCCCTGGTGGCAGTGGCCGGCCGCTCGACCCAGGATCCCGGCCTCATCGAGCGGTGTATTAAAGCAGCGGTCATTCCCGAAGGCGCGCTGAAGGTTCCGCGTTACCAGGAACACGCCCCCTTTCCCTTTCATGCCGGCCTGAAGGTCCGGGTTGGCCAGAAGTTCGCCCGAGAAATCGGCCACATCCTCGCCGAACACAAGCGCATCGGAACTCAGTTCCATGAGGTCGAACAGGGTGTAGTTGATGGCGTGACGCATGGTGGTGGGGCCGACCTGTTCGGGCAGGTCGCTTGCGGGAAAGAAGCCGCGATCGTGCCACTCGCGGAATTTGGCGACACGGTCTCCTGCATAGGCCTCACGGTATTTACGCCAGGTTGCCTGGATAGATGCGAAGTCGTAGCGATACACCAGTGAAGTGATCAGCTCGGCCGATTTGGGCTGAAACGTGCGAACCGCCTGGTCCGATGCGGCACTGACCTCGCGATCCATCTCGTCCCACATCGCCACAAGCTCCTGAGCTGACACGACGCCGTCCTGTATGAGTTCCTGGCAGGTCTTGAAGGTCGGATCATTGCCGACATGGCGATCCAGCTCGGGACGGGACATGTAATGGGACTGATCATCGGAACCGGAATGCGATCCCTCGCGGGTGACGCGAATGTCGAGGAAAGCCGGGCCGCGGCCCGACCTGACATACCGCTCGGCGTCTCGGACAACCGGCAACAGGGATTTGATATCGGTACCATCGGTTTTGAGAAACAGCATGCCGTGGTCGGCCAGAGCGCGGTAGGCAGCGGCCGGGTCCCCGTGAGGAAACTGCTCGGTGGAGGCGACGGAGATGGCCCAGCCGCAGTTGTAGACGGCAAAAATGATCGGGGAGCGAAAGAATGAGGCGTTGAAGAGGGCTCGTCCGAATTCGCATTCGGAGGTTGCGCCCTCACCCAGGCAGCAGAGCACGATGGCCGAGTTTGGCCAGGCGCCGCCCGGGATCCAGGATTGAGCCGACACCGACACAGGGTGTTTGAGGGCCTCGGCGATGCCGGCGGCCTCAAGGACATGGCCGGCCGTGACGGATATTTGGGGAATAATGCTCAGTTCCGGGTAACCGGGATGCGCCTGCTGTTGCCCCTTGTTGGCCGCCCGGCTGTCACCGAGCGTCTCCAGAATCTTTTCGGGAATGTTGGCACGGCGAAACAGGTCGAACGCCTTGTTGCGATAATAGCCGACGAAGGGATCGTTGGGGTGAAGGGCGTCGGCCAGCGCCACATCGGCAAGCTCCTTCCCCGCGCCGCCGATGAAGAACTTGCTGTGTCCCTTGCGCAGAAGCAGTTGATCCTCTCGCTCCAGCCGCCGGGCAAGGAGCATGGTTCTGACCATCTTCCGTAGCTGGACCGGCGTCTTACCAGCGTAGACCTCCAGGGGTTGGTCGTCGGCCAGAGTGGGGGCAGATGGATCGGGAAGGGCGCGGAGTCGTTCGATAAGAGAGAGTATGTTCATTCGGCACTTTCGTCGTTCAGTTACGCCACAGTACGGGATTCAGCGTACGAAACCGGCGCGAGACGGGTTTCGTTCTGGCTTTTTCGGACTTTATTGGACTTAGCCCCGCCGCCTGCCGGAGGGTCGGTACCACGGTCTCCAGCAGAGACCGCAGGCCCTAAGTTAGGGATTGCGACGGAGTTGTCAAAAGGTAAATGAGGACCGAATGGGGCGTTCTTCGGATTACTCGTTGCGGAGGGCCGCGACGGGATCGACCCGCGCCGCCCGGGCCGCCGGATAGAGCCCCGCCACGAGGCTAACGCCGATCCCCAGCGCCAGAGCGATCAGGATGAGCCACCAGGGTATGGCGAACAGGTCGACTTCCGGAACCCCCTCTTTCCTCATGAAATAGCGCGAGATGACCGATGCCGCCTCCGTGATCCCCCAGCCGAATAGCAGCCCGACCCCCGCCCCAATCGCTCCGATGACGGACGATTCGACCAGGAAGAGGGCACGTATATCCCGGTCGTCCGCTCCGAGAGACTTGAGCACACCGATCTCACGCTTTCGCTCGAGAATCGACATGACCATAATGTTGATGATACCCAGTGAGGCGGTCGTCAGCGCAATGAGGCCTACCAGGCCGAGCGCCAGGTCGAAGTACAAGAAGAACTTCCTGATTTCCGCGAATTGCTCGGCATAGCTGAAGGCCCGGAAGCCGAGATTCTCAACCTGTTTGCGGACGTTGGTGTGGGACGCTGTCGGATCGAGATTCAGCGTTACCTGCGAATAGGTTCGCGAATCGGTTGCTTCGTATGATGGCAGCAGCCCCTTGCCGGCCAGCAGACCGGCCAGATCGGTCAGTTCTCCGGAGAATCCGGCGCGCGTAAAGAGCCCAGCCCGCGAGGCCGGTATTACGACCGATTCCAGAGGAAGGCGACGACCATGCCCGGCCTCGAGTATGCCGGAGATAACAAAGGTGTCGGCGACCGGCTGGCGGGCGTTGAGATAGCCGTTGATGAACCGCTTGAGGGCGGCGTTCCCCTCCTGGCTCAGTATGCGCTGGCGGTAGGCCGGCTCGCGAAGCGAATCGAGACTGATCTTCTTTAGGCGGTCCTGAATCCGGACGCCGTTGTCTTCCAGAACGTGGGCGAGGCCGCTGTCGAGGGTCGACACTTTAATCGTGACGACGATGGTGTCCCCGAGCAAAGTTTCCACCGAGTCCTTGCGTAACGAATTGGCGAATTTCTCTGTGATGAGGACGTTACCGGAACTGTCGTTGTCGAACAGCGAACCGCACTTCAGGCGGGAGTAAAGTTTCAATTGGGTGGCTGCCACGGAAAGCGCCTGGGCTTTGGACTTCAATGTAGAGTCCTTCCACGTCACCCAGACCGTGACCGGCTCGTACGGCAGGACGAAATTGACTCCAGGGATGGCGGCCAGCGTGTCGAGGGCGGCGGCATCGAGCGGCGGATGCGGCAGGGTATCCCGGGTGCCAGTGGTGTCCCGGGGGTACACCTGCATGGTCGTGAACAGACCGAGTTCAGTGAACTGGTCGGTGATCAGACGCTGGTTGCCGGCTCCAAAGGAGAGCATGGCTACGAAGGCGGCAATGGCGATCACGACCCCCGAAGTGGTGAGAAATGTCCGGAGCTTCATGCGCCAGAGGTTGCCGGCGGAGATAGCCAACAGGTCGCGCCACATCATGGGTTGGCTCTCCGAATGACATCATCGCCGACGATCTTGCCGTAATGCATGCTGATAATGCGGCGGGCGTGCTGCCTGGCCAGATCGAGGTTGTGCGTGATCATAACGACAGTGAGTCCGTCCAGATTGAGGTTCGAGAGGATTTCGAGGATATCCCGGGCGTTTTCCTCATCCAGATTGCCGGTTGGCTCGTCCGCAAAGAGCAGTTCCGGTTGCTTGACGATGGCTCGGGCCAGAGCCACCCGCTGTTGTTCCCCTCCCGAGAGGTCGGCCGGTCGATGCCCCATGCGGTCGGAGAGGCCGAGTCGCTCGAGGATACTACAGGCTCTCGCGCGCCGGTTTTCCCGCGGCGTGTCATTGAACAGGAGAGCAGCTTCCACATTCTGAAGGGCCGAGTAGTGGGCGATCAGATTGAACGATTGAAATACCATGCCGACACGGTGCGCCCGATAGGCCGACAGCTCGCGGCGGGACCGGGCCTGTAGGGAGGCACCATCGACTTCGATATCACCACTGGTTGGGGTGTCCAGACCGGCCAGCAGGTTCAGGAGAGTTGACTTGCCCGAACCGGAGGATCCGGCCACCGCAACAAACTCGCCCTTGCTCACGGCGATGGAAACCGCGTCGAGGGCCCGAATCTCATGCGTCCCGCTTCGGTAGTACCGGCAGAGTGCTCGGGTTCGGATCAGCGGAGTATCAGGCATCGTGTTGTCCATTCTGTCACATTCGGAAAGTCCGACAGGGTAACCAGCAGCGGCAAAAGGACAGTGTCAAGGGGGATTTGGGAGTCCGGGGCTGTATCACACGGGTCCTGAGCCCGATTTGGAGCGCCAGAAAAAGGAACCCACGGGCGTCTGGACACCCGTGGGTCGGCAAGAAAACGGTACGTCGTATTGCCCGCAATGACTACATGGTCACCGAGACCTCGTCACAGTGTCCCGGACCTATCAGGCCATTGTTGTAGTTGTCGAGAATTCCAAGCCAGTAGCTGACCCGGTTTCTCGTCGTCCGAGAGAGGCCGGACCAAGCGGTCCAATCGTAGTTAGCGAGGAAGGCATCGGCGTCCGCGATGGTTGCGGCGATCACCGAGCCGCTGGCGCCATCGGCCATACTCAGCTTCGCGCCAAGCAACTGGGCATACAGCTTCGTGATGCCATTGGAAGGTTCACCATAGACATTCTGGCTGAGCAACTGCACCGCCAGAGCGGCATTGGTGACATTGATGCTCCTGGCTCCGCCGGGGGTGCCCAGCCAGATCGGCAGGAGCGGGGTCACGACATCCGCCTGCGGGCCGAAACCGGCGTGAGTCTTCCAGTAGCCGATCGTGTGACTGCAACCGACGGCAAAGTACATCCCGGCGTCCCACGTCAGATCGGTTTCGCCGCCTTCAAGCGTTGTGCAGATGGTGCGGCCGGTAGTGACATCGGCGTCGCTGTCCAGGGCGTCATCGGACCCCTGATCCTGCGGGCTGAAGGAATAGCCGTCCGGGAGGACGAATTCAACATAGTATGAGCCCGGCTCGAGTTCATCGAACAGGTAGAGGCCGGAGCCGTTCGTTGCCTGCGTACCGAGTAATTCACCGGCACACGAGTACAGCCGGACGGTCACCCCGGGAATGCCGGGTTCGCCGGCGTCCTGAATACCATTGATGTTCAGATCGTGCCAGACATAGTCGCCGATGGCGGCCAGCTCGGGAATGACCGGCAATTCGAAGCGGATAAGCGTCTGCTTCTGCAGGTCGCTGACTTCACCGGTAACCAGTTCCGGCTGGGCGCCGAAGCGGGTGTTGGGGTAAATAGCAATAATGCCGGCATCGTTCACCGTGCCGAACAGATCGCGCTGGATGGTCACGCAGTCGGGCGTACAGATGACCAGCTTCGGACGAAGGGTCGGATCGGTCGCTTCGCTGCTGTGATACCAGGCGAGGCCCGAGGCGCTTTCCTCAAGCAGGAAGCCGTAGTTCGGATACGTGCCATCCATCCAGGCCTGGACCAACGCCGTAACGTCAATAGACTTCCAGCCAAGGGTGTTGGGCGTGAACGTGCCGAAAACTTCCGGGGCGTAAGCGCCTGCGAAGCTATTCCAGGTCACGGTCGCCTCATCCCACGGTGAGGTAGCGCGATGGACCCGGACTTCTTCGAGGGCCGGGTCGAACACGTAGACCCACAACGTGGCCGAGTTGATGGTGACAGCATTTGACAGACTGCGCGTCCAACCCGCCGGGAGGTTTGACTGAGTCGGCTGCTGCGAGCAACTGGCCACCAAAAGTGCGGCGACCAGGGTCAGCCAGACGAGTCTGTTGAGCTTGAACATAGAGTTACTCCTCATGTTACGAGATCAGTTTTTCCCCAGTCCAAGCCGCCAGTCGCGCACATGAGCGGACCTGAGGCAGACCGAGCGTATTCGTGGTCATGCTTCAATCCAACACCAGTTTCCGCGACTGTTATCGAGAGAACGCCCCGATTTGGGCTCGGCAGCAGTCTGCCGCCGATCCACTTTCAATATCATACAAATCGTAGTTCAGACAACAAGTTTCTTCGCCGGGCGATCCCGGCAGCGGCATACTAAAACGCCGCCAACCGAAAATGATTGGCGGCGTTCCCTGTAAGACGATGTCTGAATACTACTTACCGTGCTTTGCCAGCAACAGTGTTCGCGTGTAGGGGACAAGTCCGCCGGCGTCGATGATAACCTGCCGCGCTTTGGGAAGCGGGATAGTCGGGAATGATTTGCCGGAGGTGACGTTTCTCAGCGTTGTCCCTTCAAGCGCCAGCTCGTCCCCCTCACTCGCCTCAACATCGGGACAGATGACCATCTGCAGGCCGAGGTTGATGGAGTTCTGCATGAAGATGCGCGAGAAGTGCTTGGCGACGACAATCAGGTCGTACCCCTTAAGGCAGGAGGCGGCCTGTTCGCGCGACGAACCACAACCGAAATTCTGTCCGGCCACGAGGAAGCTGCCCGGGGGCACCTCCCCCGCCTTCAGCTTCTTGTTGAAATCGGTGGCATCGGCAAACGCAAAGGCCGGGGTCTCGGTCGGCAGAACGGTCGCCATGAACCGACCGGGATAGATGATATCGGTGGAGATATCGTTTCCGAGTTTGTAGACGACTTTACCCATTTCAGTTGCCTCCCTTTCGCGGATCGGAGATGACGCCGGTCAGGGCGCTGGCGGCGGCGACTTCCGGGGAGCTGAGGTAGACTTCAGCGCCCGGGTTCCCCATCCGACCCTTGAAGTTTCTGTTCGTGGTCGCAAGAGCGACTTCCTGGTCGCCGAGCGCTCCCTGATGAATGCCAAGACACGGGCCACAGCCGGGATTGCAGACAACCGCTCCGGCATTGACGAGGTCGCCGAGATACCCCTTGGCCAGGGCTTCTTTGTAGATGCGCCAGGAAGCCGGGAACACCAGCATACGCGTGGAGCGGGCGACTTTCTTGCCGCGGAGGATGTTGGCGGCGGCCTCGAGATCATCCAGCCGCCCGTTGGTGCAGGAGCCGATGACGATCTGGTGCACCTTGGTACCGACGACCGCTTCGATCGCTTTGATGTTGTCGACGGTGTGCGGGCAGGCGATTTGCGGGCTCATGTTCGAGACATCGACATCGAGGACCTGTTCGTACTCCGCATCTGTGTCCGGGCCGTAGGTCTCGATCTTCTCGGTCACACCGGCCACGGTACGGAGATAGTTAAGCGTCTCGTCATCCGGCGGAACAATGCCGCTCGTGGCGCCGGCTTCGACCGACATGTTGCAGATGGTGAGACGTCCCGAGGTGGGCATGTTCCGGATGGTGTCGCCGTGAAACTCGAGGACCTTGAAGTTGGCGCCCTCGGCGGTCAGTTTACCGATAACGTGAAGGATGAGGTCTTTCGCGCCGACGAAGGGAGCGAACTTGCCGCGCACGTTGATCTTGATCGTGCCGGGGACTTCCACGTTGAGGATATTCCCAAGTGTCCAGACCGAGGCCATTTCGGTGGCGCCGATGCCGAAGGCGAAGGCGCCGAGCGCGCCGTGACTGGTGGTGTGGCTATCGGTGCCGACTACGACCATGCCGGGGCGTACGTAGCCGTTCTCGGGCAGAATCTGGTGGCAGATGCCGCCCTCATCGCCTCGGACATCGTGGAATTTGGTGATTCCCTGCCGCTCGTTGAACTCGCGCACTTTCTTCTGGTTGGTGGCGGTCTTCGAGCTTTCGGCCGGCACCCGGTGGTCGAAGATGATCGCGATCCGGCTGGGGTCCCAGACCTTCGCCGCGATGCCGGTGTCCTTGTAGATCTCGTTGAACTGATTCATGACAAGGGCGCCGTTTTCATGTGACATCGCCAGGTGGACTTCCGGCTCAACCACTTCGCCAACGGCGACGGATGGTTTGCCGCAAGCTCTGGCGAGCACCTTCTGTACGTACGTCATGCCCATCGCATTGACTCCTTCTGTATGTTCATTCGCATAATCCTGCGTGTTCAGATTACAGCTTTCTCCTTCAGCGCCTTCAGGTCGTCGGCCGAGTATCCCAAACTGGCCAGGACCTCGGCGGTGTGCTGGGAGAGTCGCGGCGGCGGCGCCTCGACCACGGCGGGGGTCTTCGAGAACTTGGCCGACAGGTTGAACACCTTGATATCGCCGATCTGCGGTTCCTTGACCGTCACGATGGTCTGGCGATGGGTGATCTGCTCGCTGTTCAGCGCTTTGCCGAGACTCAGAATATCCCCTGACGGTATTCCCCTGGCATTCAGAACCTCGACCCAATGCTCGGTCCCCATCTGGGTGAGCTTCTCTTCCAGGATCGGGGTAAGGAGCTTTCGATTGGCCTTGCGGGTATCGCGTTCTATGAAGCGAGGGTCAGCCTTGAGGTCGGGCAGACCGACCGTGTCGGCAAGGTCTTCCCACTGTTTCTGCTGGTTGGCCGCGATATTGATGAAACCGTCTTTCGTCCGGAAGACGCCGGAAGGCGCCGCGGTGAAATTGTCGTTCCCCATCGGGACGGGGTCCTTGCCGCCGATGAGCAGATTGGCCGCCACCCAACCCATCAGGGGCATGATCGAGTCGAGCAAGGCGATATCTATGCACTGCCCCTGGCCGGTCTTCTCACGATAGTACAGGGCGGCCATGATGGCAAACGCCGCATTGAGGCCCCCGACCGTGTCACAGACCGGGAAACCGGCGCGCAGCGGATGGAGGCGCTCATCACCGTTAACGTCCATCTCACCGGACAGCCCCTGGATGATCTGATCGTAGGCGGGTTTGTGGGCATCGGGGCCGGTCTGGCCGAACCCGGAAATGGCACAATAGACGACGCGGGGATTGATCTTGCACATCTCATCATACGAGAAACCGAGGCGCGCCAGTACACCGGGGCGGAAGTTCTCAACGACGACATCGGCCGTGGTGAGGAGTTTGCGGAAGATCTCCTTCCCCTCATCGAATTTCATATTGAGGGTGATCGACTTCTTGTTGGCGTTCTGGGCCAGGAAGCTCGTCCCCATGAGGTCCTGGTTCAGTTTGGGGACATTGCCCAGTTTGCGTGCGAGATCGCCACCATCAGGCACTTCGATCTTGATCACTTCAGCGCCGAGCAGAGACAGATGCAGGGTGGCGAAGGGGCCGGAGAGGACGTTGGTCATGTCAATGACGCGGATATTCTCGAGCAGTTTCATACGATGCCTCGACGTTCAACCTTTCTTGAAATCGACGATAGAACCGGACTTGAGCACAAGGCCGGGGAGGTCCCGATTGAAGAAAGCAGCAACTCTCTTTCCTATCTCGACCAATCCGGCCAAATTGATGTCTTTACGATACCCCATGCGCTGGAGGGAATGGACCAGGTCTTCGGTGCTGACGTTTCCGGCCGGAAGCTTGGTGAACGGACAGCCGCCCAGGCCGCCAAAGGCCGATTCGAACGACGTGACGCCGTGCTGCAGCGCCGAGTAACAGTTGGCCAGCCCAAGCCCATAGGTGTTGTGGAAATGACAAGCGAGTTCGACGGTGGGGTCCAGTTTCCTGATAGCGCCGTATAGCTCTTCCACCTGGAGGGGATGGGCATGACCGGCCGTATCGGCCAGGCTGATGTTCCGGAGGCCAGCCTCCAGGTATGCCCTGACGATTTTGATGACGCGGTCGGCGGGAATCGGTCCCTCGAAGCCGCAACCGAACGCGGACTGCACGGACACCTGGACTTTCTTGCCGGCTTGAACGGCGGACTGGGCCATCGGGATGATTCGCCCGAGTGCTTCGGTCGGGGTCATGCCGGTGTTCTTCATGCTGTGCGTTTCACTGGCGGAGACGCCCATGCAGAACATCTCAACACCACACGCCATGCCCCGGTCAAGCCCTTTCTCGTTGAGGACGAGGCCGGAGAGAATCACGCCATTCGGGTGATTGACGGCAGACGAATAATGGGCGAAGAGCTTATCGGTATCTGCCATCTGCGGGACCTTCTCCGGATTCACGAACGAACCGAGCTGGATGATGTCGACGCCACAGCGGGCGAGACTATCTGTCCACGCGATCTTGTCCTGCGCGGGCACAACCTGCTTTTCTACCTGGAGGCCATCACGAGGTCCGACTTCATGAATGATTATCTTTTGTACAGTCATACGACAATCTTCTCCATCCATACGCAACGCTTCAACTGCAGGTCTCTCACCACAAGTGAGACACCTGTTGAGGCGCTAAGGTAGGGATTTTCTTTTCAGCGAGCCAGTCCAAACTGGCGGCGGCGGAGAAGGCCGGTGAGGTGCAACGATGGCAGTCGGACGGAGAGCCGGGCATAAGAAGTTGCCCGGCAAGCAGAAGCACGGGCGGGACGATTAGCAGGGCCCGCCCGTGCACGATCGGATGACAAAGCGGACTATAGTGTGTCCTGATTGATAATAATCACCTCGCCGAGGTTCAGGGCCTTCAGGCCGGCTTCGATCTTCTCCCTGTCCCCGACCACGACGATGAGCAGTCTGTCCGCGGGCAGATACTGCCTGGCGGTAGCGGTGACTTTTGCCTGGTCAACGGCTTTGACCTGTCCCAGGTAGGTTTGCCAGTAATCAAGGGGAAGCCCATACTCGACAATGTCCCCCAGATCATCGGCGATCTGATAGATACTTTCGAATGACTGTGGGAAGCTCTTGCCGAGGTTGGCTTTTGCCTGCACGAGCTCGCTATCGGTGACCGGCCGGGCGCCGCCGATCTCCCCTATTTCCTTGACTATCTCCGCCACCGACTCGGCGGTGGACTGAGACTGCACCGGCGCCGAGCAGCGATAGTACCCTATCCCCTGTCCGGTAAAGGCGCGAACATAGGCGCCATACGTGAAGCCGCGCCGTTCGCGGAGGTTCTGGTTTATTCGGCTGGTGAACTGGCTCCCGAGGGTCGTGTTCATGACGTCAAAGGGGACGAGGTCGGGGGACGTTCGGCCGAACAACAGAGATCCGGCCATGACATGGCTCTGGACGGCCCCCGGCTTGTCGACCAGATAGATGGTGGTCTTGGCCGGAGATTGCGGTTGAGCCACCGTCTGGGCCTTCTTAACACCGGGCTGCCACTTCTTGAAGGCGCGCTCGAGACGGGCTGTGGCATCGGCCAGCGTGATATCGCCAACGACCAGGGCCGCGGCGTTATTGGGCATATAGTTGGCCTGATAGTATGTCACCAGATCGTCCCGCGAAATGCTCCTGATCGAGGATTCGGTGCCGAGGCCTGAGGATGGCTGGGCATACGGATGCCCGGCGCCAAAGAGCAACCGCTGGAAAGCGCGATCCGCCAGGCCGCGCGCCTCCCGTTTCTCCTGCGTGATCTGCCCCAGATAGATGTCGCGCTGGCGCTCCAGTTCTTCGCCGGCAAAAGCCGGGTTGATGACGACATCGGCCATCAGGTCAAGGGCCGGGTCGAGGTTCTTGAGCAGTACGTTCAGACTGACGCGGGAATCATCGCGCGTGCTCCAGGAACCGAAACTGGCGCCCAGCCGCCTCGCTTCATCGGAGATCTGAAACGACGACTTCGTCTTCGTGCCCTCGTCGAGGAGTTCGGCCGTCAGACTCGCGGCTCCGGGGGTGCCGGCCGGATCGGCCGACCAGCCGCCCTTGAACACGAGGTTGGCCTGAACCACCGGCAGACGGTGGTTTTCCACCAGGTAGAGCTCGAGGCCGTTCGACAGGGTGGCATGTTGGACATTCGGAGCATTGAAGGACGGCTCGCCCGTGGGGCCCGGATCAACCGCCCGGTTGACGGTGTCATCGGCAGCCGTACGCTCGCCCCGTGGGACGATCGACAGTATGACGCAGTTTTCGGGGACGAGGTATTTGGCCGCGACCTGTTGGATGCCGGTCGTGGTGGCACTAAGGTGGCGATCCAGGTCCCACTGGAACCGATTCGGATCCCCCAAATAGGTATTGTAGGCGTTGAGGGCATCGGCCCGACCGCCAAAGCCACCAACCGGCTCGAGGCTGCGAACGAAACCGGCTTCAAACGAGTTCTGTGCCTGCAGCAGCTCAGCAGGAGTGACACCGACGGTCAAGACTTTCTTGAGCTCGGCCGTGATGCTCTTTTCCAGTTCGTCGAGGGAATGACCGGGACGGGCAGTAGCAATGATCCAGAAGTCACTGCACAGTTCTTTCGAATCCTGGAAGGCAGCGACATCGAGCGCGATCCCCTGCTCGTACACCAGGGCCTTATACAGGCGCGAGGAGGTGCCGTCGGTGAGGATGGAACTGAGCAGACCGAATTCGGCGTCTCCCGGCTGGTACAGATTCGGCGTGGACCAGGCCATGTAGATTCTCGGGAGTTCGACGTCGTCCTCGGCAATCTGTCGCTTGGTGCTGTTGCGAACCGGCCGGGAGTAGGTCAGACGATCGATGGCCGGGCCGGGTGGAATTGGCCCGAAGTACTTTTCGACCAACTGACGGGCAACGACCGGATCGAAGTCACCGGCAATGCAAAGTGAAGCATTGTTGGGAGAGTAGTACATCTTGAAGAAGTTCTTCACATCCTCGAGCGAAGCGGCCGAGAGATCGGCCATGCTGCCGATGACCGGCCAGGAATAGGGGTGATCCGGCGGATACAACATCGGAAGAAGGAGATCCTCTACCTTGCCGTAGGGCTCATTATCGACACCCTGACGGCGCTCGTTCTTGACCACGTCGCGCTGATTATCCAGACGCTCCTGCGTTATGGCCGGGAGCAGCCAGCCCATGCGATCCGACTCCAGCCAGAGGGTCGTCTCGAGGTAGTTGCTGGGCATGTTTTCCCAGTAGTTCGTGCGGTCGTTGGCGGTCGAGCCGTTATTGCGGCCGCCTGCTCCCTCGGTCTTGGCATCGAATACGCCGGTGGGAACGTTCAGCGAACCCTGAAACATGAGGTGCTCGAACAAGTGAGCGAAGCCGGTCCTTCCCGGTTTCTCGTTCTTGGAACCGACGTGGTACCAGACGTTGACCGAGATCACGGGGATGGTGTGATCGACGTGCAGGATGACATCGAGGCCGTTGGGCAACTCGAATTTCTCGTACTTGATTTCGGGAAGTTTCTGGGCGACGGCGCCCGAGACCAGGAAGGCCAGAACGATCATGGCTCCCAGCCAAAGCGACCATTTCACTCGCATGTACAGACTCCTTTCGCAGTTTGAGCGAATCTCGTGCTATGATATGGCAGTTGCGCCGATTCGGCAACAGCCGGAAGCTCGATTCCCGCGGCCAGCCGGCCGCAAGATTCTTCGCCGACTCTCTAAGAGGCCCGCGGGACCAAATCGCCGGGAAAGTGTATTGACCCTGTCCGGTATTCTTTCTACATTGGCCCGGCGCATAGCCCCGGGGCGCGTCTTGTTTTCAATCCCAGATCCGAAGGAGTTAGTACCGTACTGTGCCAGACGAGCGATACAATGCGAAACTAGTCATGGAGGATGGCTCGGTCTATTCCGGGAGACGGTTTGGCGCCCGAATCGATGCGGTCGGGGAGGTCGTCTTCAACACCGCCATGAGCGGCTACCAGGAAATCCTGACCGATCCCTCCTACGCCGGGCAACTGGTCGTGATGACGGCGCCGCAGATCGGCAATTACGGGATTGCGGCCGGAGACTCAGAATCGCGGCGGCTCTTTCTGGGGGCACTGGTGGTGAAAGAACTGAGCCGCATCGCGAGCAACTGGCGGGCGGAACAGACGCTCGATGAGTATCTCAATGGGGCGGGCGTTCCCGGTCTGGAGGGGATTGATACGCGGGCGCTGGTGCGAAGACTTCGTACGTTCGGCGCGATGCGTGGGGTGATTGGCGACGTGCAGGAGGCGGACGGGGAACTGGTGGCGCGCGCCTGCGCCCACCCGTCCATGGCAGGAGTCGATCTGGCTTCGGGAGTAACCCTGGGGCGCAGCTATGAATGGGATGCGCAGGAGAGTCTGCTGAGCGGCCGCTGGCGCCAACAAGACCTGTTTGCAGCGGGGCAGCCGATCCCGCTCCATGTAGTCGTTTACGATTTCGGCGTCAAATGGAATATCCTCCGATGTTTGTCTCGTCGCGGCTGCCGGGTGACCGTGGTACCGGCGACGCTCCCGGCGGAGGAGGTGCTGCGTATGAAGCCGGATGGCGTGCTGCTGTCCAATGGTCCGGGGGATCCTGACCCGCTGACCTATGCCGTGGGTCATATCCGGTCGTTGCTCGGAAGAATTCCCGTTGGCGGAATCTGTCTGGGGCATCAGCTCCTGGCGCTCGCCGCCGGTGGCAGGACCTACAAGCTCAAGTTTGGTCATCGCGGGAGCAATCATCCGGTGATGGAGCGTGGTACCGGCCGGGTGCAGATTACTGCACACAACCACGGATTTTCGGTCGAGGCCGACTCTCTCCCGTCCCGAACGACCGAAATCACGCACGTCAACCTGAATGATGGCACGGTGGAGGGGCTGGCCCTGCGGGATGTCCCGGCCATTGCCGTGCAGTTTCATCCCGAGGCATCACCGGGGCCGCACGATGCGGCGACGTTTTTCGATTCGTTTCAACGGCTCATGGCCCAGTGGCGAGAGGCGCACCCGCATGCCAAAACGTGATGATCTGAAGCGCATTCTGGTGCTTGGCTCCGGGCCGATCGTGATCGGTCAGGCGTGCGAGTTCGACTACTCCGGCACGCAGGCGATCAAGGCGTTGAGATCAGAAGGGATCGAAGTTCTGCTCGTCAACTCCAATCCGGCCACGATTATGACCGATCCGGAATTAGCTGACCAAACGTATATCGAGCCGCTGACGGTGCCGTTCGTGGAGCAGATTATTCGTCGGGACCGCCCCGACGCCATCCTGCCCAGCATGGGCGGGCAAACCGCGCTCAATCTGGCCCTGGCCTTGCACGACGCAGGAGTACTGGAGCGCTATCAGGTACGATTAATCGGGGCGAGCGCTGAGGCCATTCGCCTGGCCGAAGACCGGGATCTGTTCAAGCAGGCCATGGTGGAAATCGGCCTCGATGTTCCTCGGTCGGTACTGACCTCGACATTGGCGCAGGCCAGAGCGTTCGCCAAACAGTACGGCTTTCCCGCGATCGTGCGGCCATCGTTCACGCTGGGGGGCTCGGGAGGCGGAATAGCCTATAATCTGGAGGAATTGGAGCAGATTGTGGCGCGCGGCCTGGCGCTCTCACCGGTGGGGCAGGTGCTGGTGGAAGAGTCGCTGCTGGGCTGGAAGGAATATGAGCTGGAGGTCATGCGGGACTGCCGCGACAATTTTGTGGTGATCTGTTCGATCGAGAATTTCGACTCGATGGGAGTTCACACCGGCGATTCACTGACGGTGGCCCCGGCGCAGACGCTCACCGACAAGGAGTTCCAGCGGATGCGGGATGCGGCGGCGGCCATTCTTCGGCGGGTGGCGGTGGAGACCGGCGGCTCCAATGTGCAGTTCGCGGTGAACCCCACGACGGGACGTCTGGTGATTATCGAAATGAACCCGCGCGTGTCACGCTCCTCCGCCCTCGCGTCCAAAGCGACCGGCTTCCCGATCGCCAAGATCGCGGCGAAACTGGCGATCGGGTATACGCTCGATGAGATCACCAACGACATCACCCGCAAGACGCCGGCGGCATTCGAACCGGCCATCGACTATGTCGTGACCAAAATTCCCAAGTTCGCGTTCGAGAAGTTCCCGGGCGCCGATGCCTCGCTCGGTATCCAGATGAAGTCGGTGGGCGAAGTGATGGCGATCGGCCGGACCTTCAAGGAGTCCTTGTTCAAGGCGTTGCGCTCGCTCGAGGCGATTCGGCCGTTCCGCCCGGGAGAGATGTCGGCCGAGCTGATGGCCGCCTCCCTCTCCACACCGAACGAGAATCGCCTGCATTTCATTGTACATGCCCTGGAAGAGGGGTATGCGGTAGCCGAGATTGCCCGCTTGACCGGGGTGGACAGTTGGTTTCTGGATCAGATCGAGCAGTTCGCAGCGTTGCAGAGACAGCTGCGGGGGCGACCAATCGAGAAGCTGACCGATCGGGAAACTCAGCAGGCAAAAGAGTGGGGGTTCTCGGATCGGCGACTCGCCTACCTGACGGGCGCGGACGAGGGAGCGGTGCGTGCTCGGCGTATACGAAGCGGTATTCGCCCGGTGTACAAGCGAGTCGACACCTGCGCCGGCGAGTTCGCGTCGCATACCCCATATCTCTACTCAACGTACGAATCGGAAGACGAGAGCTATCCGGAGACGGTCCGCAAGGTCATGATCCTGGGGAGCGGGCCGAACCGGATCGGACAAGGAATCGAGTTCGACTATTGTTGTTGTCATGCCTCCTTCGCGATGCGCGATGAAGGAGTCCAGAGCATCATGGTCAACTGCAATCCCGAGACCGTCTCCACCGACTACGATACCAGTGATCGACTCTACTTCGAGCCGCTCACGCTTGAAGATGTTCTGGAAGTGTATGAAAAGGAACGACCCGACGGCGTGATTGTGCAGTTCGGCGGGCAGACACCGCTCAAGCTCACGATGCCGCTGGCCGAGGCGGGCGTGCCGATCCTTGGAACCTCGCCCGATTCCATCGATCTGGCGGAGGATAGGGAGCGGTTCGCCGATTTCCTGGACCGCCTGGGGATCCGACACCCGGACCACGCCATCGCGCGTACCCTCGCGGAGGGGGATGCCGCGGCCGAACGCCTGGGGTATCCCCTGCTCGTGCGGCCATCGTATGTGCTCGGGGGGAGCGGAATGGCGATTGTCTATGGACGGCAGTTTCTTCACAGTTACCTGACGACGGCGTTCGAGAATGCGCCTCATCAGCCGGTGCTGATCGACCGGTTTCTCGAGGATGCCTATGAATTCGACGTGGATGCGCTGTCCGACGGCGAAACCTGCATCATCGCCGGAGTGATGCAGCATATCGAGGAGGCCGGCGTGCACAGCGGCGATTCGACCTCGGTACTCCCCGCCTTCCTGATTAGACCCGATCAGTTAGAGCAGATTCGTGCGGTTACGCGGACGATCGCGCGCGAGCTCCGAGTGGTGGGCCTGATGAACATCCAGTATGCCATCGCCGAAGGGGAGCTTTTTGTCCTGGAGGTCAATCCGCGGGCATCGCGGACGGTGCCGTTCGTGGCGAAATCGACGGGGGTGCCACTGGCGAAGATCGCGACCCGGCTCATGCTGGGCCGGACGCTCCGGGAACTCGGGTTGACCGAAGACCTGACGGTCGACCGTTACTTCGTGAAATCGCCGGTGTTCCCGTTCATCAAATTCCCCGGCGTCGATCCCAAACTCTCGCCCGAGATGCGGTCCACCGGCGAAGTGCTGGGTATCGACAAGAGTTTCGGCAGTGCCTTCTACAAGGCACAGTTGTCCGCCGGCATGCAACTCCCCAGAGCAGGGAGCATACTACTCAGCGTCAACGATCGCGACAAGAAGGGGATTGTACCCATCGCCCGCCGTTTCAGTGCGCTGGGATTCGCGTTGCACGCCACCACCGGCACGGCCGAGTTTCTGCGCGACATGGGGCTCTCAGTGGCATCGGTCCTGAAAGTTAGCGAGGGGCGCCCGAACTGCGTGGACCTGATCAAGAGCGGGACGATCAGCCTGGTCGTCAACACGCCGCTTGGGGCGACCTCGGCCAAGGATGGCTGGGGTATTCGCACCGCAGCCATCCAGCATGGGATTCCCTGCATCACGACCCTCTCCGGCGCCACCGCGGCAGTGGATGCCATCACCGCGTTTCAGCACGATCAGGTCTCGGTCGTTTCTCTGCAGGAGATTCACGCCGGAGTCCCGCGGCCGGCCCCGGACCAGTCGAGCCCCTGAGCGCTCTGTCGAATTGACCACCGGCCCACGCCCCTTCACACAAAAGTTGCGCAGCGCCGCCCTCGGCATTACATTATCGGCCTGTCGCTCCAGATTGGACAGCTGCAGCTTTTGGTTATATAGAACAAAGCAGAGGTGTGCTTGAGTAGTACCGTTGCTTCTCCTCGCAAGTCCGCGTTTGATATGATGCGGGACTATTTTATCGACTTCAAGGTTCTCAAGGACTGCCGCATGGAGTACTGGGCGGTGCAGGTCATCAATCTCCTTGACAGTCTCGCGTATTTCGCCTTCCTGAATATCGCCGTGGTGTTTCTGTCGGAGAACATCGGGTTCTCGGATGTGAGCGCCGGGTATGTGTTCGCGGTGTTCACCACGTCCGTGACGCTGATGTTGTTCTTTTCCGGGTTTATCACCGACTCGCTGGGGATCAAACGCGCCATGTATCTGGCGATGGCTTTGCTATTGATATCTCGAGGCGGCATTGCGGTGTGCGGCATGGTACCGGACCTTCCCTACCGAACGACGCTCACCTGGATATTCTTCTTCCTGCTGGCTCCCGGAGCGGCTATGGTGCAGACCATCTTCCAGTCGGCGATACGACGGTACACCAGTGGCCGCTCGCGAAGCGCCGGTTTCAGCATGTGGTATCTGGTCATGAACATCGGCGCGGCGCTGGGGGGCTTCGCGATCGATTTCGTTCGTCTGACGCTCAAGATGGACAACACGTGGATTGTCAATATCGGCGTCGCCACGGCCGTCCTGTGCACCATCCTGACGCTGTTGTTCATTCGCAACGAGCTGCAGGTGTATGCCCCGGGAGAAACGACCACCGACGATGAGCGGCCAAAGGAGCGGAAACTGCCCTGGCAGATACTCCGCGAAGTGGTGACGCAGACCGCCTTCTGGCGGTTTCTCGTCCTGGTGAGTTGCCTGATCGGGGTACGGGCGGTGTTCCTGTATATGGCGCTGTTGCAGCCGAAATACTGGCTCAGGGTTATCGGCGACAGCGCGCCGATGGGGCTCTTTCAGGCGATCAATCCGATCCTGATCGTGGTGGGTCTGATTCTCTTCATCCCCATCGCCAACAAGTTCAATATCTTTCGCATGCTGGTACTTGGCGGGGTGATTTCGTCCCTTTCGATGCTGGCCCTGGTGCTTCCCTGGAGGTGGTTTGGAACCGACATGGCCGCAGCGTATTCGACCATGACCGTGATCCAGCTCATCATCCTGTCGGTTGGAGAGATCATCTGGTCGCCTAAACTTCAAGAGTACACGGCCGCGGTAGCACCACCGGGGCAAGAGGGATCGTATCTGGGGATGTCGCTTCTCCCCTACTTCTTGGCGAAGACGCTTATTACGCTGGTCTCGGGGCACCTCCTGCTTCGGTTTTGTCCCGAGGGAATTCAGCCGGAGATCCTGGCTGGAACCCTGCCGTTCTGGCGCACACCGGAGGCGATGTGGCTCATTTTAACCGGGTTTGCTCTGCTCGGGTTAGTGGTCGCGATGGTCTTCCGGCGATGGTTGACGCAAGGAGTGAATCTCGATCCGGTGCAAGCCGAACCGGCAAAAGTGTAAGGACGGCCATCTCCAGGGATCGTCCATCGAACTGATCGCAATCGAGAACACGGGGCCGCCGCGCCA
>AMWB02158523.1_pt3 | contig 42461 bp, 35 predicted proteins | sample 200311 | NCBI WGS metagenome assembly AMWB02 (sample SAMN02737377, study PRJNA173069) | bioreactor metagenome | biome: anode biofilm in microbial fuel cells | place: USA: California | collected 2010-12-16
GTCCCCCAGTTCCCCCCAGTTGCGCGCGTCTTGCTTGCTTGTGAAAAGATTGTCGGCAGAGAAGAACTGCAAAAAAGGCTTGGGATTAAGAATAAAAAACATTTTCTCGAATCGTACCTGAAGCCAGCTATAGAGAGTGGATTTCTTGAAATGACTATCCCCGATAAACCAAATAGCCTTTTACAGCAATATCAGTTAACTGAAACGGGCAGACAATGGCTGAGGGATAAAGGGTAAATGAAAGTGGGCTGGCCATCAGTGTGGATGAGGGACTGCGCCGAACAGCGCAAGGGATTTTTGCATGAAACGACTGTTTGATCTGATTCTGGCCGTTTGGGTGGCGCTTGTTCTGGGCCTGCCGATTGTGCTGGTGGCCTTGCTGGTCAAGCTGTCATCCAAAGGGCCGGTCCTTTATTGGTCCGACCGGGTGGGTCGCAATAATAGTATCTTCAGGATGCCGAAATTCCGCAGCATGCGGGTGGGTACCCCGGCGGTGGCCAACCCATCTGCTTGCTGATCCGGCGACGCACCTCACGCCTGTTGGTGGCTTTCTACGCAAGTCCAGCCTGGACGAGTTGCCCCAACTGTATGACCTGCACGACCCTGCAGGAAGTGATGACACGCTGCACCTGCATTTGATTCAACTTTTGGAAGACAAGATGAAAGTGAAGAGCTATGGTAGGCGTATCAGGCCGTTTTCAAATTTGAAAGAGTGTTCTTGAGGGGGAGTAGACATGCCGCAAACCTATCTGCGCAAACTTTTTTTTAATCGCTGGGCCGCGTTATTGCACGATCTGTTCTGGATTCCCTTGGCCCTTTTCTGTGCATACTGGATTCGTTTTAACTTTGAAAGTATTCCTTCGCGCTATTTTCCGGTATTTTATCAAATCTTGCTGGTGATCTTTCCCCTCCAAGGTTTGTTTTTGTGGATATTTGGTCTCTATCGCGGGATGTGGCGTTTCGCCTCCCTGCCTGATTTGCTCCGTATCCTGAAAGCGGTTTTCAGCGGCACAGCGGTTCTTCTACTTGTTTTTTTTCAATTCAATCGTCTCGATGGGCTTCCTCGGACGGTTATTTTCCTTTACCCATTGTTGCTTGTTTGCGGGCTTGCCGGGCCTCGATTTTGTTATCGACTCATTAAAGATCGTCACAAGATTTTCAGCAAACAGGAGGGGAAGCGAACGTTGATTGTTGGCGCGGGACAGGGCGGTGAATTGCTGGTACGTGATCTTCTGCGGCGGCCCGAGTATATGCCCGTTTGTTTGGTGGACGACAATCATGCCAAGCATGGCCGCGAGATTCACGGGGTTCGGGTCTATGGTTCGCTTGACGATATCGAGGACTTGGTTGGCAGCTACGATATCGAGCTTGTCCTCTTGGCCATCCCTTCGGCAGGCCGCAAGGTGGTGCAGCGGGTTGCTTCGGTTTGTGCAAAAATTGGGGTTACCTGCCACACTCTGCCTTCCCTCCAAGATATGAATGGCCACCAGGAAACCACCAGTCAGTTGCGATCCCTTACATTGGAAGATTTACTGGGCAGGGATAGTGTGAAATTGGATCATCAGGCCATTTTGGGCTATCTCGGCGGCAAGACGGTTCTGGTGACAGGCGGCGGTGGCTCCATCGGTTCGGAGCTTTGCCGGCAGGTTGCCGGTCTTCATCCCTCCCGGCTTATTATTTTTGACCACAGCGAGTTTAATCTGTATGCCATCGATATTGAGCTGCACGCTTCATTCCCTGACCTGAAAATCATTAGTGTGCTGGGCGACATGAAAAATTACGACAGGGTTGATTGGGTTTTCCGCAAGTTCTCCCCTGATGTTGTTTTTCATGCGGCTGCGTACAAGCATGTGCCCATGCTGGAGTTGAATCCGGCCGAAGGGGTGCGGAATAACGTCTTCGGCACCAAGATGGTGGCTGATGCCGCCGACCGGTATCATGTTGATCGTTTTGTTTTGGTGTCGACTGACAAGGCGGTCAATCCGGCCAATGTCATGGGCACCACCAAGCGCATTGCCGAAATTTATTGCCAGAACCTTAATCTTCGCTCCCAGACAAAATTCGTCACCACCAGATTCGGCAATGTGCTCGGTTCCGCCGGGTCTGTTGTTCCGCTTTTTGAAAAGCAGATAGCCCAGGGGGGGCCGGTTACCGTCACCCACCGAGAAATAAAGCGTTACTTCATGACCATTCCCGAGGCGGTGAGTTTGATTCTTCAGGCGGGATCAATGGGCAAGGGCGGTGAAATTTTTGTTCTTGAAATGGGAGAGCCGGTTTTTATCAAGGACCTTGCCGAGCAGATGATACGTTTGTCCGGTTTGGAGCCGGACCGGGATATCAAAATCGAATATATTGGCTTGCGGCCCGGTGAAAAGCTTTTTGAGGAGATCTTTCATGAAAGTGAAGATCTGCGGGGGACATCGCACCCGAAACTGCAACTGGCTCGCGCACGCCAGTGTGACTGGCAATGGTTGGCAACGGTCCTCGATGAGTTGAGCCGTGCCGCTACCAGCCGCAACGTGCCTGAATTAATCAGGCATCTCCGGGAAATCGTGCCCGAATACAACGGATTGCATGTCAGTGACAATGAAAAAAAGGCAACCGGGTCGGTTCCGCTTCGATTGCACAAGGCGGCAAGGGATTGCCGCCCTACGGGCCTGATGGGATAGGGCACAAGGCGGCAAGGGATTGCCGCCCTACTCCCGGGAAGTGTGTCGGTAAAAGGCGGCAACGGATTGCCGCCCTACTGTCTGTTACAAGTCGAGCTTCTTGCAAAATGAAAAAAGGAAAATTTGTCCTCTTGGAGTCTCACGAGTTCGCTTACCGGACCGTAAGGGAGAAATTTTATAAAATCACATCATTTAAAGTTTCCTCTCTACGTTCGGAATGACAGATAGAGTCATTTTGCAAGAACTCATCTTAAGGAACAATCTGTTCTAAATTGACACCCATGGTTTTTGCGAGTATCGTGTAAATATCATGGGTAAAAAACGCTATCTTTCCACAAAAATAAACCAACTGCTGGCCATGTTTCCGGTGGTGGCTCTTGTTGGTTCACGTCAATGCGGGAAATCCACGCTGGTAAAGCAGCTTCGCCCTTCCTGGAAATACTATGATCTTGAGAGCCCGGATGACTATCAGTTGATCAGCAGTGACCCGGTTACCTTTTTCGCTATGAATTCGGATGGGGTAATTATCGATGAAGCGCAACAATATCCGGAAGTTTTTAAAGTTCTCCGGGGGATAATTGATTCGGATCGAAAGAAAAAAGGCAGGTTTCTGCTTACAGGATCAAGTTCCCCTCATATTGTGAAGGGGATCACGGAAAGTCTCGCGGGCAGAATAGCAACAGTTGAAATGTGGCCATTCAAGCAGGGGGAGTTCCATGAAAAAGAACTCTCGGCGCTCTACCGGATGATGGCTGACGAGACAGTGCAGGCAAGAGATTTTCTGCATTTGCAACCTTTAGTGGGCATAGATCAGACAATGAACGTCTGGCTCAAGGGTGGTTTCCCTGAGCCACTTATTGAAAGTGATCACAATGAAGATTTTTATAAACAATGGGTAGAAAATTATATAACGGATTATCTCGGTAGAGATATCCGCGCTCTGTTTCCCAAATTGAATATTCATAATTTCAGGAGGTTTCTCACCCTGTTGGCACAATTTTCAGGGCACCAGTTAAATATGAGCGATATGGCTCGGGCCCTTGAGATAAGTGTTTCAACGATCAAGGACTATTTGGATATTATTCATCAGACATTTATATGGAGAAATTTGCAGCCTTATACCGGCAATCTCCTGAAAAAAGTGCAAAAGGCCAGAAAAGGGTTTTTCAGAGATCAGGGGTTATTGCATTATTTTCTGAAAATTAAAGATGTGAACCAGTTGCTGCTGCATCCGGTTGCCGGTTTTTCCTTTGAAAGCTTTGTTGTAGAAGAGATCATCCGCGGTCTGCAATCGACCATGGCGACTCAGCTTGAATTCAATTATTACAGAACCATTGATAAGTCTGAGGTTGATCTTGTTGTTGAAGGGGATTTTGGAATCGTGCCAATTGAGATCAAGCTTAATTCCATAGTAAAACGGAAATCGCTTCGTGGGCTGGAAAACTTAATCGATGACACGAAGGCGGGCTACGGAATTGTTATTAACACCGGCAGGCGAATAGAGTTTTTGACCGATAAAATTGTTCAAATACCGGTTCAGTACATATAAGATCCTCTATAATCTGACTTGTTCATTCCCCGGAAACATCTCTTTGAAAAGATACCCGGAAAGTCCGATCATCAAACCTAGAAGAAATAATTCCTGATTATGCCAGTTTTCCGGCTGAATCAGGGATAATATGGAAAGGATAAAGAGAAATTTGTAGCCGATGCGGTGAAACCGCAGTATCTCTCGCAATACGTAAATGTTAATGACGGGCACCACCAGGCTGAGGAGCAGAAATAGATCCAGGGCACCGAAGGAAAAAGCGGTGAGCAGTTTTTTGCTGGTGACGAAAAGCAGTATCACCGCAAGGACAAGGTTGATCACCTGAAATTTCTTGCGATCCCGGGGGAGAGAACTGTTGTTCAGGTGAAAAAGTGCTTTATGCGGTTCATCCCCATCCCGTAATGTGCGCCAGATTTCTTTTTTTTCTTTGCCTTGTTGCAGGAGTTTTTCTATTTCCTGTTCGATTTTATCCGCCATCAGGTATTCCTTTATTTTCTTGGTCGACAGAGCCTGAAAAATTCGCTATAGTACAAAGTTCTTATTTTCAGTGATGAAGCAGCGTTGTCCGTTTTCCCTCACCCCAACCCTCTCCCGGAGGGAGAGGGAGATAACCCCACCCCGGCCATCATGCGGAGGGAGAGGGAGATGGCCTCACCCAGGCCGTCTTGCACGCAGGCAAAGATGATCCGCCCCGTTGTCTTGCAGGGGGAGGGGGTATCATCTGCTTTTTTTGTCATTGGACCGACGGTCGAAAAAGAACAAAACAGCGGGTTTTTGAAAAAGCAGGTCACTACTGAGTAAGTAAACATATAAATGCAAAATTTACCAGATAATCAGAGAATAGTCATCACCGGTGTTGGTCTTGCTGCGCCCAATGCCGCCGATTTGCCTGAATTCAGGCGGAAATTGCTGGCCGGAATCAGTGGAATTCAGACCATCGATCTGCGCCATATGGGAAGCGCGCCTGCCGGTATTTGTTCCTTTGACGAAACAAAATACAGGAAAAAGAAAGAAAATAAACGCGGCACTCGCGCCGGTTGCATCGGTGTTTACTGTGCCAATGAGGCACTCATTGATGCCGGTATCGACTTCACTTCGTATAAAAGGGAAAACACCGGGGTGTACATCGGGCTCACCGAACACGGTACGGTGGAAACCGAAAATGAAGTCTACAATATCAGCAAGTTTGACTACAATGTCGATTACTGGACCCATCACCATAATCCGCGCACGGTTTTAAACAATCCCGCCGGTGAGATAACCATGAATCTCGGCATCACCGGCCCGCATTATTCGGTGGGAGCCGCCTGTGCCGCCGGTAATGCCGCGCTGATTCAGGGGATGCAGATGCTGCGGCTCGGTGAAGTGGAGCTGGCTCTTTGCGGCGGAATTTCCGAATGCACCGGTTCCTTCGGTATTTTCGCCAGTTTCAAAGCCCAGGGCGCACTGGCTGAGCATGCTGATCCCAAAAAGGCATCCCGTCCCTTTGATCGAGATAGAAACGGCATCGTCATTTCCGAGGGCGGCTGCGTCTATGTGCTTGAGCGGCTTGATCTGGCCCTGGCGCGCGGAGCACGCATTTACGGTGAGATTGCCGGCCATGCCTTGAATTCCGATGCGCGTGATTTCGTTTTGCCTTACGGACCCCGTCAGGCGGAATGCATGCGGCTGGCATTGAATCGGGCCGGACTTGCCCCGACTGATATCGACATCATCAACACCCACGCCACCGGCACACGGCAGGGCGACGGCGAGGAATGCCGGGCCATACGGGAAGTTTTTTCCGGAAGCCCAACAACCTATATCAATAACACCAAAAGCAATATCGGACACGCCATGGGTGCTGCCGGTGTTCTTGAATTGGCCGGTAATCTTCCTTCATTTGAAGATGGTCTTGTGCATCCGACGATTAATCTGGATAATCTCGACCCCGAATGCGCGCTTCCTAATATTGTCTCCCATGAGCCGAAACAGCTTGACAATATCTCCTCTATCCTGAATAACTCGTTCGGCATGGTAGGGATAAATTCGGTGGTGATTGTCACAAAATATGGTGATTGACGGCAGGCCTGCATGGGGCGGCAACCGTTTGCCGTCCTGCTGTTGAGAGTGTTTGATATTGATTTTTTTAACAAGTGTGGAGTTGTAGATGACACGTAATGAGATAAAAGACGTTATTATAGAAATAATTGCTGATATAGATGAAGATGCCGAGATGGAAGCTCTCAATGCGGACGAAGCATTGCGAGACCAGCTTGATCTTGATTCGATGGATTTCCTTGATATCGTCATGGAGCTGAGGAAACGGTACAAACTGCAGATCCCGGAAGCCGATTATCCCGAGCTTGCGACCTTGACCAGCTGTATCAATTACCTGGAACCAAAACTGAAAGATGCGTAACAGCCGGTGGCTGATTATTCTCTTATCGTCATCGGCGGCGGCCTTTCCGGCTTAGCCGCCGGTATTCGATTCGCCCGTTTCGGCGAATCGGTTCTTGTTCTTGAACGGCATGCCATTCCCGGCGGCTTGAATTCCTATTATTTCCGCAAGGGTTTTCTTCTGGAGACCGGTCTGCATGCCATGACCAATTTTGCCGGGCCCCAGGAAAAACGTGCCCCCCTGAACCGTCTTTTCCGCCAGTTGAAGTTTTCCCGCAAAGATTTCGTCACCCATGAGCAGTATTCCTCCCTGATTCATTTTCCCGGCCGGGCGTCCTTGCGTTTTTCAAATGATTTCAGAGTGTTTGAAGAAGAAATTTCCCGTGTTTTCCCCGGCGAAATGAACGGCTGGCGGCGATTTGTCGACTTTCTAAATGGTTATGACCCGTTCGCCCCGAAAGAATGGATTTCCACCCGCGCCGTCATCGGCGGGTTCCTCAACAACCCCCTGCTCATCGAAATGCTGCTGCTGCCGCTCATGGTCTACGGCAACAGTGAGGAGCATGATATGGACTTCTCGCAGTTTGTCATCATGTTCCGTTCCATTTATCAGGAGGGGTTTTTCCGGCCGTCCGGCACCATGAAGGATTTTCTCGGCCGATTGCTTGAACAGTTAAGCTCTTTCGGCGGCGAAATCAGATTCAACTGCCCGGTGGAGTCGATTGTGGTGAAAAACGGACGGGCGTGTGCCGTCAAACTCGCCGGGGGGGAAACCATTTCCTGCGAAAACATTGTTTCCACCATCGGTGCGCCCGGCACCTTTTCCTTGCTTTCCCTGCCGTGCCGGGAAGAAAAATTCGGCGGCAGAATGACTTTTGTCGAGTCAATTTATATCCTGCCTGATTCGGCAGGCACGGATATACAGCGTGACCACACGATCATCTTTTACTCCATGGACGAACGCCTGCACTACCAAAGTCCTGCCCGCGCTGTTGATCCAAACTGGGGTGTTATCTGTTTTCCTGAGAATTTTCAAGGGCTTGCGCAAACAGGGCATTTTCAGATACGTGTTACCCATGCGGCAAATTATGACCTGTGGAAAAACGTCTCCAGGCAGCGCTATAAGGCCATGAAAGAGGCCTGGTGCGCGGAGTCGCAGGATGTAATCGAGAAAATTATTGGGAATTATCGGCAAAACATTGTATATGAGGACAGTTTTACCCCTGTTACCATTGAAAAATTTACGGGAAAAGTACATGGTGCGGTATACGGCAGCCCGATCAAAATAAAAGACGGTCGAACCCCATGCCCCAATGTATTCATCGCCGGAACGGACCAGGGGTTTCTCGGCATTGTCGGTTCCATGTTGAGCGGCGTAACCATCGTCAATCAGTATTTGTTAAACAAAATTGATAATTGAAAATTTACAATGAATGCATGGCGAGTTTTGCAATTTTCATTGTACGTTCTTTCAATTTTCAATTTTCAATTTTCAATTTTCAATTATTTTTCCCATGGTTTATCAATCAATAGACAAGGCGGAAGACAGATATGATGTCATTGTGGTCGGCTCCGGTCTGGGCGGCTTGACCGTTGCCAATCGGCTGGCCGCGGCCGGGCATAAGGTTCTGCTGCTCGAGCATCATCATCGATTGGGCGGGCTGGCCACCTGGTTCAAGCGCAAGGGCCATACGTTCGATGTTTCCCTCCATGGTTTTCCGCACGGCATGGTAAAGACCTGCAGGAAATATTGGAATGATGCCATAAAAAATTCCATTGTCCAGCTGAAGAACATCGTTTTTGACAATCCTCAGTTCAGCTTGAAAACAACCTTTGATCGTGAGGATTTCACCAATATCCTGCAGAACAAGTTTGGCGTTGCCGGCTCGGTTATTGAAGATTTTTTCACCACTGCCCGCAAGATGAATTTTTATGATGACCTCTCCATGAGCACGAGAGAGCTGTTTGAGAAATTTTTCCCCGGCCGTTCCGACGTGCATCGTCTGCTGATGGAACCGATAACCTATGCCAACGGATCAACCCTGGATGACCCGGCCATAACCTATGGTATCGTCTTTTCCAATTTCATGAGCAAGGGCGTTTATACCTTTGCCGGCGGCACGGACAGATTGATCGGCATGATGAAGGACGAACTGGAAAAAAACGGGGTCACCATCTGCACCAGGTCAAAAGTCGATCGAATCGTCGTCGAAAAGGGCAGGGTGAGGGGCGTGGATGTCGGCGGTCGGGTCATCAGCTCCTCCTGCGTCATTTCAAACAGCGGCATTACCAATACGGTTGACAAACTGGCTGGTCGTGAGGTTTTTCCCCCTGATTTTCTTGGTGAATTCGACCAGGTGTCCATTAATAATTCCAGCTGTCAGGTTTATATGGGGATCAAGCCTGGAGAGGAATTTCCTGATGTCGGCGATTTGCTGTTCACCTCGACCGCGGCGAAGTTTGATTCGGCGGAAATGCGCGATATGAAAACAAAAAGCAGGACGTTTTCCGTTTATTATCCCAAGACCCGACCTGATGTGCCGCCCGATTATACCGTCGTCGCCTCCATGAACGGCAATTTTGACGATTGGCAAGCCCTTTCCGGCGCGGCCTACGAAGCGGCGAAACAGGACATGATAGAGCGCTCCCTGGATGACCTGGAGCGCTACATTCCCGGCATTCGCGGCAAATGCGACTGGCTTGAAGCGGCAACGCCGAAAACATTCCAGCGCTATACCCTGCACACCAAGGGAACATCATTCGGCACAAAATTTCCCGGGCTTGATATTTCCCGAAAGATTTTCAAGGTGGTCCCCGGTCTTTTTCATGTCGGATCGGTGGGCATAATTATGTCCGGCTGGCTCGGCGCCATTAATTACGGTGTCATTGTCGCCAATGACGCTGATGCGTATTTGAGAAGTTGACAATGACGGATTTTACCGGGCGAAAAATCGTTATCAGCGGGGCTACCCGTGGAATCGGCAAGGCAATTGCCCTGGCCTTCCTTCAGCAGGGCGCCTTGGTGATCGGCCTCTACGGATCAAACAGCAAGGCGGCCGGCGAGTTCCAGGATGAGCTGGGAGCTCTTGGCCGCAACCTGCATCTGCATCAGTGTGATGTGAGCGACTATCAGGCGGTTGAAAAGTTTTATGCCGCGGTGGAAGAGCGGTTCGAAACCATCGACGTCCTTATCAATAATGCCGGGATCAGGCGGGATGCGGTCGTTGCCATGATGAAGGAAGAGGATTGGCGCAGCGTAATTGATATCAATCTCACCGGCTCTTACAACATGGCGAAATTCGCCGTGCAGCTGATGATGAAGCGGAAATACGGGCGTATTATTTTTATCACCTCGCCCATGGCTCATCTGGGATTTGCCGGCCAGGCCAATTATGCCGCTTCCAAGGCGGGCCAGATCGGCATGATGAAGTCGCTGTCCAAGGAAACCGGCAAACGGAAAATCACGGTTAACTGTGTTTCCCCCGGCTTCATTGCCACCGATCTGCTCGATGATCTGAGTCCGGAACAGCTGGCGGAATATAAAAAATTGGTGCCCATGCGACGATTCGGAACGCCGGAAGAGGTCGCCGACGCAGTGCTTTTCCTGGCCGGAGCGCAGGCGTCCTACATCAATGGCGCGGTGCTTGATGTTACCGGTGGACTCTAAGGAATTTGTCCTTGCGCGGATCCCGCACCGCCCCCCCTTTCTCTGGGTGGACAGGGTGGTGATGATCAAGGACAACAAACTCATCGCTGAAAAGACCATTGCCGTTGATCTGGATATTTTCCAGGGCCATTATCCCCATTATCCGATCATGCCTGGGGTTATCCTTTGCGAGGCGGTATTTCAGGCAGGCGCGATTCTCATATCAGAGCAAATCAAGCAGGCTTCCCGTGCTGAAACCATAGCCGTCGAACAGGGTGTCCCTGTACTGACCCGGATCCTGGGCGCAAAATTTAAACGGGAAGTCAAACCGGGCGATGTCATTCGCATCGAGGTGAAACTGAAGGAGCGGGTCGGACCAGCCTGGTTTCTCAGCGGCAAGGTTGTGGTCAACGAACAAACGGCGGTTAAAGTTGATTTTGCCTGCGCGCTGAAATAAGAATGATCAAGCGTTTAAGCGATTAAACGTTGAAACGTTATAACGGTATAACGCTCAACCACTGGAACACGTACGACACACCATGAGTTTTCTTGATCTGGATAAAAAAATTATCGCTGTTTTCGGGCTGGCCAACCGCAAATCGGTTGCCGCGGCTGTTGCCGGAATACTCCGTGCCGAAGGAGTGCAGGTGGTGCACGTGGTCCGCAGTGAAGAACGGAAAAAAGCAGCGGAAAAGCTTTTTCCCGGCAGTCCGGTTTTTATCTGCGATGTGGAAAAGGAAGAAAACATTGTCGGGCTTTGCGAGGAAATGAGCTCCTGGCTTGACGGCCGCAAACTGGCCGGTCTTGTTCATTCCATAGCCTTTGCCAATTATTCCGAGGGGATGAAGCCTTTTCATGAAACCTTGAAACACGATTTTCTCCAGGCAATGGACATTTCCTGTTTTTCACTCATATCTCTCTGTAATCACTTTCAAAATTATTTTACTCCCGATGCCTCGGTCGTGACCATCTCTATCTCGACTACCAGGATGGCCGCGGAAAATTACGGCTACATGGCACCGGTGAAAGCGGCCCTGGAATCATCACTTTGTTTTCTTGCCAAGAGTTTTTCCGCTTTTTCCCGGGTTCGATTTAACGCAGTCTGCCCGGGACTTCTGAAAACTTCCGCCTCTGCCGGTATTCCAGGGTATGTTGACAGTTATCTTTTTGCCGAAACGGCAACCTTGCGCAAGCAGGCCGTTCAAACCGAGGAGGCGGCAAATGTGGCGGCTTTTCTGCTTTCCCCGAGATCATCAGGTATGACCGGCCAGTGTCTGGTGGTTGACGCCGGCATGGGATCCAATTATTTTGACGCTGAAATTGTCGCAAAAGTGGTAGGCTAACCATGCTCTACCAGCGAGTTTGCCTGTATCCTCCGGCCTATGAGGCCCCGCCGAATGTTGTCACCTCCGAAGCCCTTGAGTTGCGTCTGGCGCCTCTTTATCAGCGTTTGAAGCTGCCGGAGGGACGGCTTGAGCTCATGAGCGGCATTCGCGAACGCCGATTCTGGGACAGCGGCACAAAACCAAGCCACGCCGCGGCCATGGCCGGGAAAAAGGCCCTTGCCGTCGCCGATGTTGATCCCGCTGAAATCGAGTGCCTTATTTTCACCTCTGTTTCGCGGGATATGATGGAGCCTGCCACTGCTTCGTTTGTTCATCATCGCTTGAAGCTGCCGGAGAAATGCCAGATTTTTGATTTGTCGAACGCCTGTCTCGGCTTTCTTAACGGCATGGTCATGCTGGCCAACATGATTGAACTGGGCCAGGTAAGGAAAGGGCTGGTCGTGGCCGGCGAAACCGCTGAAAATCTGGTCGAGTCGACCATCCGGCATCTTTTAAGCGATCCCGCCGTTACCCGGAAAACGATCAAGTCAAGCTTTGCCTCCCTCACCATCGGTTCCGGTGCCGTTGCCATGGTGCTGGGCGATCGACATCAGCAGGATACCGGGCATCTGCTTTGCGGCGGCGCGGTCAGGGCCAACAGCAGCCATAATGATCTTTGTCGGGGAGGAGTGGAAGGCGGTGCGGGCATCCTCATGGCCACTGATTCCGAGGAACTGCTGAAGCGTGGTGTTGAGACGGCGGCCCTTGTCTGGTTTGATTTCTGCAATGAACTTGACTGGAGCAGTGACGGTATCAGCCGTTTTTTCTGTCATCAGGTTGGCCGGGCTCATGCCCAGTTGTTGTTTGAAAGATTAAAGCTCGATGCCAAAAAGAATTTTGAGTCGTTGCCTTTTTGGGGTAATGTTGGTTCAGTTTCCGCCCCTTTGACCATGGCCATTGGTCTTGAGCAGCAGATGCTGGAGGCCGGCCAACGGGCGGCTCTGCTTGGTATCGGCAGCGGTATCAACTGTCTCATGCTGGGCATTGAATGGTAGTTTTACGGCATCTCAGCGTTTTTTTCGATCTGATCTTAATCATGATAGAGGGGAGGCACGATGGACGAGCAGCAGGATAAATTCAGAATTTTATTTGTTGACGATGTTCCGTCAAATATACGGATTCTGCTGGAGATATTGCGTGCGGATTATGATATTTCTTTCACCGACAACGGACCCGACGCCTTGCTGATGGCCGGGCAAGAACCGCAGCCGGATCTGATCCTGCTTGATATCATGATGCCCAAGATGAACGGGTATGAAGTGTGCAAAAGACTCAAGGAGAATGAGAAAACAGCTCATATCCCGATTATGTTCATCACCGCTCTCACGGATGAAGATGATGAGGAAAAAGGACTGAGCCTGGGGGCGGTGGATTATATCCGCAAACCATTCAATATGGCCATTGTCAAATCACGGATACGGACCCAGCTTGAGTTGAAACAGCACCGTGATAATCTGCAGAAACAAACCGAAGAGTTGATTGCCTTGAATGCCCAATTGAAAAGGGAAATAGAGGAAAGAAAAAAAACCGAGGCCATGGTGCAGGAGCATCTCGCCTATCTGCAAGAGATTATCAAAGATCATGCCTTCCCCTCTTCCAGGCGCGAGCCGGGCGAAAATGACGGTTCCCGTTAGGATGAGTGATCCTGGCGTCATTCATGATTACCCTTTTTCCCCAAGACGCCATCAGCTTCCCGACGGAAATAGCCTTTCCTACCTTGATGAGGGAGAGGGGCCGGTGGTGGTCATGCTTCACGGCAACCCGACCTGGTCCTACTTTTATCGCAAACTTGTTCGACTTCTCAAGGGCGGATACCGGGTCATCGTCCCGGACCATCTCGGTTGCGGCCTTTCCGATAAACCGCAGGATTGGACCTATCAATTAAGCAATCATATTGACAACCTGGAAGATCTTCTCCACGCTCTGGGCATTTCGCGTTGTTCTCTTGTTGTGCATGACTGGGGCGGGGCCATCGGCATGGGCTACGCCGTGCGGCATCCATCTGTTGTCAACGCCTTTGTCATCTTCAATACCGCCGCCTTTCATTCCCACCGAATTCCAGCTCGCATACGATTGTGCCGGGTTCCTTTGTTGGGACCGCTGCTGGTTCGCGGACTTAATGGTTTTGCCGGTCCGGCCTTGCGCATGGCGGTGACGAAGCGGATGGACTCCGCCACGGATCGAGCCTATCTGCTTCCCTATGATTCATGGAAGAATCGTATTGCAACCCTGCGTTTCGTGCAGGATATCCCCTTGTCCTCCATGGACCCGTCCTGGCAGACCCTTGGCGAAATAGAAGCAGGGCTTCACCTGTTTCGCGACACGCCCATGCTTATCTGCTGGGGAGGGAAGGATTTTTGTTTTAATGATCATTTTTATCATGAATGGCAGCGCCGATTTCCCCAGGCGCGCTGCCATTACTTTCAGGATGCCGGACATTATGTGCTGGAAGATGCGTATGAGCGGATCGCTCCGTTGGTTGCCGCATTTTTCGCGGAAACCTCCTCGCCCTGCTGAATACCTTTATGGCGCTTTCGTATAACATCGCCCTGACGTTGTCTGCGGCCGCGGAAAAATATCCGGATCGAACCGCTCTTATTGTCCCCTCTGGCAAGAAAAATCGGAAGTGGACATTTGCCGGGCTTTTTGCCGCCAGCTGCCGCTTTGCCCGGGTGTTGACCGAGCGGGGAGTGAAACCCGGCGACCGGGTAATTCTCATGGTCAGGCCATCGATGGAGTTCGTTTGTCTCACCTTTGCCCTTTTTCAGTTGGGCGCGGTGGTGATTCTCATTGATCCGGGCATGGGATACCGTAACCTCGTGCGTTGTATCGGGTCTGTGCGGCCCACGGTTTTTATCGGCATTCCGAAGGCCCATCTGTTTAAGTTTCTTTTTCGCCGGGTTTTTGCGACGGTGAAGATTTCCCTCCTGGTGGGGGGCGTGCTTTCCCCTTTTGCCCCGCCGTCTCGTCCCCTTGACCGCAACAAAGAGGATGTTTTCCCCATGATTGATGCCGGCAAGGATGATCCGGCGGCGATTATTTTCACCACCGGCAGTACCGGTCCCCCCAAGGGGGTTCAATACACCCACGGCATATTTTTTTCTCAGCTTCAGTATATCCGCAATTACTACCGGATCACATCCTATGACCGCGATCAGCCGGCCTTTCCTCTCTTTGCCCTTTTTTCAACAGCCCTTGGCGCCTGTGCCGTCGTTCCTGAAATGGATCCGTCGCGGCCGGCCCGGGTTGATCCGCGCAAATTCGTGCGAACCATCCAGCAACACGATGTTACCTATTCTTTCGGTTCACCTGCCATCTGGAATGTGGTGAGTCGCTATTGTCTGGCAAACAACATCAGGCTCGGCATCAGGAAAGTGCTGATGGCAGGGGCTCCGGTATCAGGGGAACTGGTCGAGCGGGTGAAAAAAATAATCGATCCGGCGGGCGAGGTATATACCCCTTATGGCGCGACGGAATCCCTGCCCATTTCCTCCATCTCAGGCAGCGAAATTGTCGCTGAAACCTGGCCTTTGACCAGAAAAGGGATGGGGACCTGCGTCGGACGACCACTGCCGGAAATCGACATACGGATCATGCAGACGATTGACGGACCTGTTGTGGACCGGCGTGAGGTTCTCCTGCTTGATCCGTATGACATCGGCGAGATCATTGTCAGGGGCAGCGTGGTGACGCGCGTCTATGACAACAACGAAAACGAAAACCGGCTGTCAAAGATTGCTGATGGAGATAGCTTCTGGCATCGCATGGGCGATATGGGATATTTCGACGGCAAGGGACGCCTTTGGTTCTGCGGCAGGAAGGCGCACCGGGTGCTGACCGCCGGGGGCGTTCTGTATACGATCTGCTGCGAGGCAATTTTCAATGAACATCCCCTGGTTTTTCGTTCAGCCCTGGTGGGCATTGGCCCGCCGGGCGCGCAGATGCCGGTCATTATCGTGGAGCCAAGCGGCCGGATCGGCGACGAACCGGCATTGATGGCGGAGCTCGCCGAGCTGGCGAGAAATAATAGCCGTACCGCGATGATCAGCCGTTTTCTCATCCATCCGGCATTTCCGGTTGATATCCGGCATAATGCCAAGATTTTCCGTGAAAAACTGGCGGTCTGGGCCGCCGAAAAGGTAACAAAATAAAATGGAAAAGGCGGTTGTCACAGGAGGCGGCGGCTTTGTCGGCAAGGCGGTGGTTCGCATGCTTCTCGAGCGCGGAATCAGTGTTACCGTGGTCGGACGCAACCGGTATCCTGACGTGGAGGCGATGGGGGCGAAATCGGCCTGCGGCGATATTCGTCATGCCTCATTTCTTGATGCTGTTTTCCAAGGGCATGACACGGTTTTTCATGTGGCGGCAAAAGCGGGCATCTGGGGCGATTTTGCCGAATATTATGCCGTCAATGTGCAGGGAACGGAAAATGTGCTGGCAGCGTGCCGGAAAAACGGCATCAGAAGCCTCGTTTATACCAGCACGCCGAGCGTGGTTTTTAACCGGGCGGATATTCACGGCATTGATGAAAAAGCCCAATACGCCCGGGAATTTCTTTGTCATTACGCCGAAACCAAGGTTATGGCGGAAAAGCTTGTGTTGGCGGCAAGCAGCGGCTCCCTGCTGACCACGGCGATCAGGCCGCATCTTGTCTGGGGACCGGGAGACACCAATCTCATTCCCCGGCTGTTGGCCCGCGGCAGGGCAGGCAAACTGACCCAGGTTGGGGAGGGGACCAATCTGGTTGACATTTCCTATATTGACAATGTGGCCGAGTCACACCTGCTGGCAGCCGACAATCTGGAAAGGTCGGGCAGCGCCGCCGGACGGCCCTACTTTATTTCCCAAGGTGAGCCGGTTAATCTGTGGAAATGGATAAATGGTCTTTTTGTCAGACTTGGTATTCCCAGGGTGGAAAAAAAGATCAGTTTCGGCAAGGCGTATCTGCTGGGTGCGCTCTGCGAAAAAATCTATGGGTTGCTTGCAATCAGGCGGGAACCGCCCATGACCCGTTTCCTGGCTGAACAGCTGGCCAAATCGCACTGGTTTTCCATTGCAAATGCCGAAAAAGATCTGGGCTATCGAGCCCGCATATCAACCGCTGAAGGAATGGACCGGCTGGTTTGCTGGTTGCGGGAACGAACTTGAGAAAAATTGCGGAATTGCCGGCAACTCAATAAAAAAAGGCGCATCCACCTGGATGCGCCTTTTTTTATGAAACGATGTTCTCTTTCTTAGTGGTCGATGCTCGCTCCGGCGCCACGCGGGAAGCGAATATTTTCCACCATTTCCTGCACCTCGGCGGGCGGGGGAGAGGTCATCTGGGAAACCAGCAGGGTCACCAGGAAGTTGATGACCATGCCCACGGTACCGATGCCTTCGGCGCTGATGCCGAGGAACCAGGTGGAGCCGCCGAAGAATTTGTTGCTGATGATGTAGTAGGCGGTAAAGGAGATGCCGGCAATCATGCCGCAGATCGCGCCTTCCCGGTTGGCTCGCTTGTAGAAGATGCCGAGCACGATAATGGGGAAGAAGGATGAGGCGGCCAGACCGAAGGCAAAGGCAACAACCTGGGCGACAAAGCCCGGCGGATTGATGCCGAAATAGCCGGCAATACAGACGGCAATCCCGATCATGACACGTCCGACCAGCAACCGCTGGCTTTCAGAGGCGTTGCGGTTGATCAGACGGTAATAAAGGTCATGGGAAATGGATGATGATATAACCAGCAGAAGACCCGATGCGGTTGAGAGGGCGGCGGCAAGACCACCGGCGGCAACAAGGGCGATAACCCAGGGCGGCAGATTGGCAATTTCCGGGTTGGCGAGTACCATGATGTCGCGGTCGATGAACAGCTCATTTGGGTTGTCCGTCGGTGGGTTGGTGACCAGTTCCTGACCGTAAGAACCTTTTTCCCCACTGAAGGTCGGTTTGCTGCCGGTGAAAGGATCCTTGGGGAAATATTCGATAATGCCGTTCTGGTTCTTGTCCAGCCAGGCGATGAGGCCGGTTTTTTCCCAGTTCTTGAACCAATCGGGAGCCTTGGTATATTCCTTGCCGCTGATGGTGTTGATCATGTTGTAGCGGGCAAACGAAGCGATTGCCGGGGCGGTGGTGTACAGAATGGCGATGAACAGCAGCGCGTATCCTGCGCTGACGCGAGCGCCGCGTACGCTGGGAACCGTATAAAAACGGATAATAACATGGGGGAGTCCCGCGGTACCGACCATCAGCGCCATGGTAATGCAGAACACGTCAAGCATTGATTTGCTGCCGGCGCCGAACGGTTTGGTGTACTCGGCAAAACCGAGATCGGTATTAAGCTGGTTGAGCACGTCGAGCAGATACTTGCCGGCATTGACGCCCTCGTTAATGGTTGAGCCGAAACCGAGCTGCGGCAGAAAGGTGCCCGTTATCTGGTATGAGATGGCAAAGGCTGGAACCAGGTAAGCGAAGATGAGAACCAGATACTGGGCAACCTGGGTGTAGGTGATGCCCTTCATGCCGCCGAGAGAGGAATAAAAGAAGACAAGGGCCATGCCGATGAGGACGCCGGTGTTGACGTCAACCTCGAGAAAGCGGCTGAAAACAATGCCGACGCCGCGCATCTGGCCGGCAACATAGGTAAATGAAACAAAGATGGCGCAGACGAGGGCCACGAAACGGGCCACATCCGAGTAATAGCGGTCACCGACAAAGTCAGGCACGGTGAATTTGCCGAATTTGCGCAGGTACGGGGCAAGCAGAAGCGCAAGAAGCACGTAGCCGCCGGTCCAGCCGAGCAGGTAAATTGAACCGGTGTAACCCATGAACGAGATGAGGCCGGCCATTGAGATGAACGAGGCCGCGCTCATCCAGTCAGCCGCGGTTGCCATGCCGTTGGCCAGCGGTGAAACGCCGCCGCCGGCAACATAAAATCCCTTGGTTGTTTTGACCCTTGAAAGCCAGGCGATACTTAAATAAAGGGTGAAAGTGATTCCAACCATTATGTAAGTCCATGTCAGAATTGACATTTTTAAATCTCCTTATTTGTCTTGTTGTGTATCGTTAGCGTAAAAGCGAATTTTGCGCCTGTGGCAATCTGTTTTTATTCAGACGCCAATATATTATTTGTCAATAGAATGAAATGTATAAATTATTCGTGTACGTCAAATTCTTCGTCTACTTTCTTCATGCGGAAGTGATAAACAAAAATCAGCACCACGAAAACATAGATGGAACCCTGTTGCGCGAACCAGAATCCAAGGGGAAAACCGCCGATTTTGATGGTATTGAGCTGCTCGACAAAGAATATGCTGCAGACGAACGAGACAAAAGCCCAGATCGAGAGCAATATGACCATGAGTGTGAGATTTTTCTTCCAGTACAGTTTCAGATCTTTTTTCATTCATTCCCTCCTGCGTAATTTTTTTTTACATGATGATTTGTCAATTCATGCGGTGACAAAAAAAAAAGACAGCTAACATTCCTTCAAAATTACAAAAAATTATTTTTGCATAAAAAAAAGACAATAAAAACGGTGAATAAAAAAACCACTGAGGGTTGTTACGAGCTTTTTAGGAAAAAATCAATAGGTAGATGTACGGAGGGACGACAGTGGTGAGATTATCGTGGGGAAAAAATCATGTGAGTATTACTACTTAGGTGGGAATGCGCATATTGATTCCCTTTGTTTTTTTTGCACGCCGGGAATTTTTTTAAAATTTCATGGTCTGGTTCCAGGAGACGATTTCCCGTTGCAATTGAAATTGCGTGTAGTTTTTCATGATAACGGCTATTTCAGACAAAGTCGGATCTGAAATTTTCAGTCGTTGCAACTTTTCATAGGGCAAGGAATTGATCATCTGCAATGATTTGACGGCGGCAAGCGAGATGGGAGCGGTTCCGCTTGGACTCGAACTTTCGCATTTCTTGCAGATAATACCGTGGTCAACGAGGCTGAATCGTAAAAAGCGGCTGTCCTGTTGTCTTTCACCGCAAAGAAGGCAATGATCAAGTTGCGGATGAATGCCAAGAATTTTAAGCAGTTTGACATGAAAGAAAAGAACCGTTGCGACAAAATCAGCGGTTCTGGTCAACTCTTCCATGCACCATTGCAAAAGATGAAACAGGACTTCATCAGGGTCGTTTTCCCGTGTCCACTGATCGACCAGTTCGCAGACAAGCATGGCTGCGCTATAGCGTTTGTAATTTTCTCGGAGAGGTGGATAGGAGGAGAGTAGAACGGCGCTGTCAATCCGGCAGAGACTGGACTGACGGGATGGAACGGCAGTGATTTCCAGCAAGGAAAAAAATTCCAGCTTGTTGACGAAGCGTTTTTTGCTGCGCTTGGCTCCCTTGGCAATGCCGTTTACTTTACCGAAATCTTCAGTAAAGAATGTGATGATCTTGTCGGATTCGCCATAGTCCATCACTTTGATGACAATGGACCTGCTCTGCAGATACGACATCAGGGGGCCTGGTTGCGCGGGTTACCTTTCATTCCGGCGGCATGTCATCAGGAATGGTTAAACGAAGAGGAGTGCCCGATTTGCCGGAAACCGAAAGCTCTCGGTCGTTGACGAAAATTTTTACTCCGCCGGAATTGCCGATGAAGAGTTTAATCTGTTTTTCGGCGGACCAGCGGTTTTCTTCTCCCGGGTCAAAAAGGTAATTACGTGAAGTCTGGTCGTCGACGGTGGCCTGCATCCATGTTCTTTCGCTGAAGACAATATGCAGATTGAGTTTGGCGTGTACGGCAAGGGGCGCCGCATTGTCCCGGGTGGTGGATGACGCAGGGGGCTGCTCCGGTCTGTCCTGAGTGACCGGCGTGGTTGATGGCGGCACTATTTCATTTTGCGGCAGGGATGCGTCTGTCGTCGGTTCCGTATCCGCGGGAGGATTTTGCCCGTCCTGGGGTGAAGATTGGCCGGGGATGACGGCATCAGCGCCAACCTTTGTATCCGTGGCGACGGGGGAGGGGGAAACCTCGGTATCCTTCGGTTTATCCGGGGAGGAAGGCGGCTGGGGAATTTGCTCTTCTTCGGCAAGTTCGGATTCGACAGGTTCGTTCAACATGGAACGATAAGGGGCTATGGCGGAACCATAAAAGAAAAAGTAATATCCCAACCCGACAAGGCCCGCAAGGAACAGAAAAAATATGATCTTTCTCAAGCTGAAGAATGATGAGGATTCCGCTAGTTTTTCGTTGTGAAAAATATCGTGGGTATGGATTCCGTCTTCATCGGAAACGGACATTTCCCGAATATACCGTTCCAGGATTTCCTGAGGATCAAGGCCAAGATATTCGGCATAGAGTTTGATAAAGCCGCGGGAAAAAACCTCGGCCGGCATTTTGCTCCGATCATTGTTTTCAATGGCCCGGAGGGTGCCGATGTGGATGCAGGTATCCTCTGCAACCTGCTCGATGGTAATTTGTTTTTTCAGCCGTTCTCTTTGTATATAACTTCCCAGGGATTGGCCGGTATCGTGTTCGCCGGATTCATGCGTTTTCGGACGATTATGCGAGGAGTCTTGACCCATTTTTTAGTAGCCTTTCGCTGATATCAGAGAAGTTCTTCCACATAGGAATTTTCTCTTAGTTCTTTTACCCAGGAGTCAAATTTCTTTTTGAGTTCCTGATCATAAAGAGCGGTGCGGATTTCTTCGCGGACCTCAGCCAGCGGTGCTTGGGTGATCACTCCGTCCTTGTTGCTCGAGAGAAGCTTGAAAAACTGGAAGCCGGCCGGAGTTTCGATAACCGTACTGACATCTCCCGGCCGCAGCGTGCTGATGGATTGCCACATATAGTCAGCCATCTCATCCTTTCCGAGAAAACCGATATCACCCCCGTCTCGCGCCGAAGGCAAATCGGAATAATTTTTTGCAATGTCATTGAAATTTTCCCCTGCCAGAATCATATCCCGGGTCTGTTCAGCCCGCTTCAACGCCTCTTCTCTGGTGGCGGAACGCCCGTTTTCACCCCATGCGCTGCCGAATTGCAGGACATGGAAACCAGCCGGGCTGCTGTTTTCATTGTTCATTGTCCGGTAATACGCTTCCACCTGCTCATTGGTTATGACGACTTTGGAGCGGATGTCGTAGGCCAGGACCTTGGAACGGAGAATCTGTTTGCGCATGTTGGCGCGATAGTGTTTTTCCGTAATGCCCATGGAGAGCAGCTGGGTTCTGAATTCATCGACCGTGACCTTGTTTTCTTGGAGGATTCGATCGATGGAGGCGTCAATTTCCTGGTCGCTCACTTCCAAATGGCGTTCAGCGGCCCGTTGCAGAAGAAGTTTTTCGTCAATCATGGATCGAAGAATATCTTTTCTGGTGCGGGTTATTGCCTCATCAAGCTGTTCCGGTGGAACTTCCGCCTTGATTTTTTCCATGGCAGGAGCCAGTTCCAGGTCAAGCTCGGAGAGGGTGATGACTTCATCGTTCACCACCGCAACAACCCGGTCGACCAGTTGTTCGGACAAGGCGGTTGAGGGCGTTAGCGTAATGAAAAATAAAAAAATGGTTAACAGGAAACGATTTGGAGAAAAATGTCTGCGAAAAGATACGTGTTGTAGCATGATTGATATGTGGTCCGATAATGGAAGTGATGAATTCCTTAAAAAATAATTCTTTATTATTACGATACTAATCGAGGGCCTGCAAGACTTTTTTAATTTGCTGAAAAAGGGATTCCATGCCTTGATCCTGCAGGGGAACGATCAATTTTCCCTCGGGAGTGAGCCGTATTTTGTTTTTGCTCGAGCGGATGAGAGAGAGAATCCGATCAGGTTGCACCGGGGTGTCGGACGAAAAGGAGAAAACAAGATTGGTCCCACCCTGGTCCAGTTTGGCGATTTTTAATCTTCGCATGGCGAACTTGAGGGTGATGACATGGAGAAGATTGATGGTTTCCGCCGGTATATCGCCGTAGCGATCGCGCAGTTCGTCCTGCAGATCGTCGAGTTCGATTTCATCGCGAATGCTGGTTATTTTCCGGTAGGCGATATAGCGTTGATCGCTGTTTTCAATATAATGCTGTGGAATGAAGGCGGAAACGGCAAGATTTATCTCCGGCTCGAAGGCAAATGCCTCATCATGCGGGTCACCTGCGCCGCCTCTTCTTTTAAGGTCCTCAACCGTTTTCTGCAGCAGGTCGAGATACAGATCATAGCCCACTGCCGCAATATTGCCGCTTTGGGATTTGCCGAGGATACTTCCCCCCCCGCGTATCTGCAGGTCACTCATGGCCAGTTTGAATCCACCGCCCAGTTCGTTGTAATCCATCAAGGCGCGTAATCTTTGCTTGGCATCCTTGGAAAGCCCGTCAAGGGAAGGAACGAGCAGGTACGCATAGGCCTGTTCGCTGCTGCGTCCCACTCTCCCCCGCAATTGGTAGATCTCCGCCAGGCCGAAACGGTCGGCCCTGGTGATAATAATGGTATTGGCATTGGGAATATCAAGACCGGATTCGATGATCGTGGTGCAGACCAGAACGTCGATTTCTTTTTTGACAAAACCGATCATGATTTCTTCAAGCTGATTGCCCGCCATCTGACCGTGGGCCACGCCGACCCGGGCCTGGGGCACCAGTTTCTGCACCGTTGCCGCTGTTTCATGGATGGAATGTACCCGGTTGTGCACCAGAAAAACCTGTCCCTTGCGCTGCAGTTCCTTGGTCACCGCCTCCTTGATAACCAGATCATCATGTTTGGCGACAAAGGTTTTGACCGCCCGACGGCGGCCCGGGGGCGTGCTGATGACCGAAAGGTCGCGGATGCCGAGGAGTGACAGCTGGAGTGTTCTGGGAATGGGCGTCGCGGTCAGGGTGAGAACATCGACGTTGCTTTTTATTTTTTTGATCTTTTCCTTGTGGGTCACGCCGAAGCGGTGTTCTTCATCAATGATGAGCAGGCCGAGCTTTTTAAAAACCACATCCTTGGAAAGGATGCGATGGGTGCCGATAACAATGTCGGTTTTGCCGAGCGCCAGATTTTCCACAACTTTTTTCTGTTCAGCCGGGGTGCGAAACCTGTTCAGGCATTCGACCTGAACCGCGAAACCGGCAAAACGATCGCTGAATGACTCGGCATGCTGTTCGGCAAGCACCGTGGTGGGGACCAGGAGCGCCACCTGAAACCCGTCTTCTATCACCTTGAAAGCGGCACGGATGGCAATTTCCGTTTTGCCGTAGCCGACATCGCCGCAGACCAGGCGGTCCATGGTCTGTTCCTGGGTCAGATCAGTCAAGACATCGCTGATGGCCTTCAACTGGCCGCTGGTTTCTTCATAGGGGAAACTCTCTTCCAGTTCATTGTACAGGGTGCCGGGCTGCGTAAAGGCATGGCCGACAGCCAGCTTTCGTCTGGCATAAATATCCAGCAACTCCTGCGCCACTTTCCAGACAGCCTCGGTGACCTTTCGTATGGTTTTTGTCCAGACCTTGCCGCCAAGTTTATTGATTTTCGGCTGCTGGTCGGAAATTCCCTGATATTTGCTGACGGTATTGAGACGATCAACCGGCACATAGAGCTTGTCATTCCCTTCATAGGTGATCTGAAGGAAATCGTTCGCCACCCCATGCAGCGCCATGTTGACGATGCCCTGAAAAAGACCGATGCCGTGATCGGCATGGACGATGAAATCTCCGGCCCGTAATTCGTCAAAGCGGACAGGCTCACCTTGGGGCGCTTGTTTTTTTCTTTTTCTGCCGCCGAGCCGTTTTTCGCCGAACAGTTCCGTTTCCGATAAAAAATGGATGCCGGCTTCAAACAGATCAAATCCCGAACTGAGAGGAGAGGTAAAGAGGGTAACGGCATCGGATAAAAGCTGTTCGCGCCGGATGGGCGTGTCCTTGATGTGCACTGCCAGGTCGTAATGGGCGAGCATCTCGCCGAGGTGGCGGGCGTTCTTTGCCGACCGGCAGGCCAGGGCGATCTTGCCGTGCTGTTCCTGCCAGCGGCTGATCTGGCCGGCCAGGGGGGCGATGACGCCTTCCTTTTTGCGGGCAAGTTCGATCTGTTGTTTGAGGAGCAGATGGTTGCCGGTCCGGATAATGATGCTGTCATCCTGTTCCTGATCCATTGACGGGAATTCATGAATATGAACCTGGCTGAAGCGTGCCAGTGTTGTGTTTAATTCAGCTTCATTGAGGAAAAGCGAATCAGGCGGCATGCAGGGTTTTTCCGCGTTGAGCGCTTCGGCATGATTTCTCGTTATTCTTTCCCAGGTGAGTCGAACGGATTGCTGCAAGCCGATGGGGTCAAAGAGAAAAACCATGGTGTCGGCCGGCAGGATATCGGTGGGAGCGGAGAGTTTTTCGTAAAACAGTGAAAGAAAAAACTCGATGCCTGGAAATGGTGTGCGGGTGACGATTTTTTCCCTGATTGCTTTGGAGTCGATATACTGCCATTTGCCTTCAGTGGTCATTTGATCAAATTGTGTCAGCAGCTCCCGGTGTGCATCAGAGTCCGCCTCGGGGAAAAGAATATCGCTGACCGGCAGAAAAAGTGCTTCCTCGACCTCCTTGATGGAACGTTGGCTGATGGGATCAAAATAGCGAATCGACTCAACCGTTTCACCGAAAAAATCGAGTCGGACAGGTGCGTCCAAAGAATCACCGCCGACAAAAGGCGGCGGGTAAATATCGATTATCCCCCCCCGCACGGCAAATTCGCCGCTGTTCTGCACCAGGGAAACCTGTTCGTAGCCGTTTTTCACCAGCGAAGCGATGAGTTGCTGGGGGTCGGTTTCTTCGCTTTGCATGACGAGTTCCGCGCCATGGTCAAGCAGCGACAGGGGAAGAATTTTCCGCAGCAGGGCCTCGATTGAGCAGACAAGGAGAAAGGGGGCGTCGGCTGACAGTACCCGGTAAAGGGTCGACAATCGGGATGCGGTTGTCGAGCTGTCAGGGGACAAAGGGGTATAGGGCGGTATTTCATAACCGGGATAACAGAGAACGGGATGGGGAGTGAAAAAAGAAAGATCCTGCTCCATGCCGGCGAGCTGATCCTCCGACGGCAGAATGCAGAGGACCGGCCGTCCTGTTTTGCCGACCGTTTCGGCGGCAAGCATGGCGGTTGAAGCGGGCCGCAGTCCGCTCACCTTCAAGGGTTTCTCTGAAGACCTGTTTACTAACTCAAGAAATTGCCGCATAAGGAATAAAAAACGCCATGGCAGGCATCGCCATGGCGGAGAATTTTGTTTTTCCGAATTTTTTTGTCAATGTTGCTTCATGGAGACAGGAGCAAGGAGGAGGAAGAACAGTTTTTTTTTATTCTGTCTCCTGACTCCTGTCTTTTCTTTCCTCATTCTTCATGCCGGCTCGGGGCCGGGGCCTAGAACATGCCGCCGATACTGAAGTCCCACATGCTTTGGTCTTCATCTTCCATGGGATCTATGTTGTAGCCCCATTCGAGACGCAACGGGCCCATGGGTGAAAGCCAGCGAAAACCGAAACCCACACTTGAGCGGAGATCGGAGAAAAGGTTTTCCGAGTCGCGCACCGAATTGCCGAGATCATAAAATACAAGGGCATTCAGGCCGATGTCCTTGACCAGCGGGAAAATATATTCGAGATTCATATAGGCCATTTTTTCACCGCCGATTTTGTCATCGGTCAGCGGATCACGAGGGCTGATATCGCCGTATTCAAAGCCGCGAAGGCTGTTCAGGCCGCCCAGGTAGAATTTTTCATAAACCGGAAGTTTGTCTTCTTCGTCTTCCGTCACGTAACCGCCGGATACGTTCGCATGAAAAGTGGTTGACCAGAAAAAGGGAAAATACCAGCTGGAAGTGCCTTCATACTTGGTGAAAGAGCTGTCGCCGCCCAAGGGACCGCCGGCTTTTTGAGCCGACACGGAGTTGTACGATCCCTTGGTCGGGCTGTAACGGTGGTTGCGGGTGTCGCGGGACAGACCCACGGTGACCGAGTGGGTTATATTGATATCCATTGACTCCTTGATATACCATGAGGCGAAATCGCTGACGTCGCTCAACTCGGAGTCGTCATAGCCCCATTTCCCCCAGACTCGCCATTTCTCCCAGAGGGGATACCCGAGACGGATGGCTGCGCCGATCGAGTCCTTGTCGTAGTCATCATAATCCCGGCTCCACTGGTAGAGATCAAAACCGAAGGAGAGGTTGGAGTCATTCAGGCGCGGTTCGGTAAAGCTCAGATTATACCTGGTACTTTCGCCGCCGATATTCCCCTGCAAGGACAAGCTTTGTCCACGGCCGAGAAAGTTGTGCTGGGTGACATCCGCCATGAACAACAGGCCATCCGCCGAACTGAAGCCCGCGCCGATGCTGAAGGTTCCGGTGGGTTTTTCCTTCAGTTCGACAATAATATCCATCAGGGTGTCTTCGTCGGTGGGTTCGGGGGTAATATTCACATCTTCAAAGAAATCGAGGTACTGCAGTTTCTCGGTGCTTTTCTTGATGGCGGTGGCATCGTAAACGGATTGCTCGTCAATGTCGAGAGTTCGCCGGATGACCTTGTCGCGGGTTCTGGTGTTGCCTTTGATGATAATGCGGTTGACGTGGACCAGGTCGCCCTTGTTGATATCCAGGGTGATATCAACCCGTTTTTCCTCACTGTTTTTGTCGACCCGGGGATCTACTTCGGCAAAGGCATATCCCTTGGAGGCGTAATAATCCGTCAGCGCCAGCACGTCGTCCCGGAGAATCTGACGACTGAAGTACTTTTCTTCACCGATTTTCGTCATTTTCTCAAGAGTCGCTTTTTCCTCGATCATATCCCCGCTAATATCAATTATTCCGACCTTGTAGCGGTCTCCCTCCGTGATGTTGAAGGTGACATACAACCATTCATCCTTCTTTTCAACCTGAGGGTCACCGACCATGGCATCAATGAAGCCGTGGTTCTGGTAGAAGGCTCCGATACGTGAGGCATCCTGTTGCAGCACATCCCGCTTCAGCAGACCGGATTCGGTGATCCAGGAAAAAATGGTCTTGGTCGAAGTTGAGAGAATTTCCTCAATTTCTTTGTTGGAAAAGGATTTGTTGCCGTTGATGATGATATCCTTAACGTAGATTTTATTTCCTTCCTTGATTTCAAAAAGAACGTTCACCTTCTCCCCATCGGGGTAGGTCAGTTTGGTCGTCACTTCCGTATCATAATAGCCCTTTTCCTTATAAAGCTTGCGGATGTTTTCAGCGGATATTTTCAGTTCCCTGGGATTGACGATGGTGTTCTGGGCAACGGTAATGACCTCCTTGATCTTGTCGGCATCAATGTTATCCTCGCCGGAGATGGTAACACTGCTGACGACCTCTTTTTCCTTGACGAGAAAGATGACGTTTTTCCCTTCCTCCGAGTCTTCGACACTTATCCGCACATCATTGAAATATCCCATTTTGTAGATATTTTTCATGTCTTCGCTGAGTTGGGACGGATTATATCTGTCTCCGGTTCTGTTCCGGATGTTGCGCATAATGGCGCCGGAGTCGATACGGGTGTTGCCCTTGATGATGATTTTGGCAATCTGATATTGTCTGCCGGTATAGGACACTATTTTATCGACAAGACGTTCCAGGACAAAGCCGAGTTCGTTGACTTCAGCCGCTTCCTGGTAAAAACTGCGACGGGAGGTAGTGTCAAGCATGTCGAAGGCGGTGAGATCAACGCTGAATTTTGAGCCGATCCTGGTGACGCTGCCGCAGACGACATACTCGTACTTGTCCTTGGGAAGGATGGAAAGTAAATTCTCGCTTGCCGGGGGACAGCCGGCGGTGTCGTCGATTTTCCCCGCAAGCTCTTCGCGTTGAAGAAATTTCTGTCCGCGACTGCTTGTTGCCGCGGCAAGAATCGCGTCCGTTTCCGCCGCCAGAGAAGATGCGTCGCCGGGAGCATTGATTTTGACGGGGAGAAATATGGTGTTGGCCGGGATATTTTCTTCCAGTGGTGATTCCGGGGCAGCGGCAAAAGCCGTGGGCACAAGGCAGTAAACGACGAGGAGAATGAGTAATTGCTGCCAAAAGTTCTGGAAAATACGGGGAGCGTTCATATCAACTCTTTAATGTAATTGAAATGTGAGGCGTTGTAACATTCCTGACGCCGAATTTTCGTGACGAAAATTCAATAAATTATCAAGCACGTATGACGATCGAGCGTTTTTGCGAGACCGGCAAAGATGTAAATGATTTGTATGACTTCATAAATCTAGTAGAAAATGGACATTCTTGCCATCAAAAAAATTAAACGGGAACAACCGGCGCATCAACAAGAGAGGAAAGAGGGGTGGGGATCAGCTTTCCTCGGTACAAGGTCAAACAACGATCCATTTTTCGGGCAAGGCCATAGTTGTGGGTCACCATGACGATGGTCAAACCGAAGTTTCTGTTCATCTGCCGGATCAGGTCAAAGACCATCTCGCCTGTCTGGGGGTCGAGATTGCCGGTTGGTTCGTCAGCCAGCAGCAGGGCGGGTTTCATGATGATGGAACGGGCAAGGGCGACCCGTTGCTGTTCGCCTCCCGACAGTTCGCCGACCCGATGTTCCAGGCGATGAGAAAGGCCGACTTTGTCAAGCAGCTGCATGGCATCCTTGACAAGTTCATTTTTCTCTTTTCCGGCGATGAGCCCCGGCATGATTGTGTTTTCAAGGGCGGAAAATTCAGGAAGCAGATGATGAAACTGGAAAACAAATCCGATGGCTTTATTGCGGAAATCAGCAAGTCCCGCGTCATCGCGCTTGAAGATATTTTCGTCGCGATAAAAAATGCTGCCTTTGTCAGGACGATCCAAGGCGCCGAGAAGATGGAGAAGGGTTGATTTGCCGGTGCCGGACGCGCCGGTAATGGCAACCATTTCACCGGCAGCCAGATCAAGGTCGAGATTCTGCAGGACATTGACCTTTGCTCTGCCGTGGCCGTATGTTTTCATCAGGCCGCTAACTGAAAAAATGGAGTTTGTCTTCTCTTCTTTCTGCATAAGAGCCTAGTAGCGCAGGGCTTCCGCCGGCTGAATCCGCGATGCCTGCCATGATGGATAAAGTGTTGCCAAAAAGGTGATGAGAACAGCGGCAACGGCGATGAACGTGACATCGAGAGGCAGTACCTTGACCGGCAGGGTTGACATGGGGTAGACATCGCTCGGCAACTTGATGAACTGATATTTGCTCAGGATCTTGCATAATCCGAGTCCCCCGGCCACCCCAAGCACGGTGCCGGTGCAGCCGATGATCAATCCCTCATAGATGAAAATCCGCATGATATTGCGTGACGTTGCCCCCATGGATTTCAGAATGGCGATATCCTTTGTTTTTTCCATCACAACCATGATGAGGGTGCTGATGATGTTGAAGGCGGCCACCAGGACGATGAGGGTAAGAATGATGAACATGGCTGTTTTTTCAAGTTTCAGGGCGGAGAAAAGATTCTGGTTCATGCTCATCCAGTCCTTTGCCATATAGCCGGGACCGAGTTTTTTCTCGATCTCGGCCGCCAGCAGATGAGCCTGGTAGATGTCGTCCACCTTGACCTCAATGCCGTGCACCGCATCACCAAGCCCCATGAGCTGCTGCGCGGTGGGGATGGAAACATAGGCCAGAGAGGAATCATATTCATACATGCCGGTATCAAAGATGCCGACAATCTCGCATGTTTTTATTTTCGGAATAACGCCCATCGGGGTCAAGGGACCGGAGGGGGTGAGGAGTCGTACCCGTTCACCCGTACCCACCCTGAGTTGACGGGCAAGATGTTTGCCGAGGATAATGCCGGGCGGACTGTTTTTCGGCATATCCGGGGCGCTTGAAGTCAGTTGCGCAAGATCACCGCTGATTAATTGCGATGCAAGGGAAAGCACGGTTGATGCGCCTTGCGGATCAATGCCCCTGACGACGATGCCGGTGGAACTGCTGCCCGAGGTGATCATGGTCTGGGCATAAACATAGGCGGTGACGGACTCGACGCCTTGGGTTGCACGGATCATCTCTTCCAGCGCAGGATATTCTTTCAGTGTCCCGTCCAGACTCTGGACAACAATATGGGAATTCACTCCGAGAATTTTATTGCGCAGTTCCGTGGTAAAACCGGCCATAACCGCCAAAACGACAATCAGAGCCATCACCCCCACTGCAACTCCGGCAACGGAAATAAAGGTAATCAGGGAAATGAAGCCCTGTTTTCGTTTGGCTTTCAGATAACGAAAACAGATAAAGGATTCAAAATTCACACATTCATCCTTTTTCGGGACGCAGATGGGGAAAGAGAATAACGTCTCGAATGGAGGGGGAGTCGGTCAACAGCATGACCAGCCGGTCAATGCCGATTCCTTCTCCGGCAGCCGGAGGCATGCCGTATTCAAGCGCCCGGACGAAATCACGATCAAGTTCGGGGAATATTTCCTCGTCATTGCCCCGTTCGGCAATCTGTTTTTCGAGACGCTGTTTCTGGTCGACGGGATCGTTCAATTCACTGAAGGCATTGGCCATTTCCCGGCCGGTAATGAAAAGCTCAAAACGATCGGTGACATCCGGGTTTGCCTTGTTGCGGCGGGCCAGGGGCGAGATTTCCGTCGGATACTCGGTAATGAATGTCGGGTTGATCAGTTTTTCCTCGACCAGAAGTTCGAAAAGCTCGGTTTTTGCCTTGCCCGGCCCGGCGCTCGGCTCAAGTTCGATTCCCTTTTCCCTGGCCAGGCGGATGATTTTCTCCGGGTCGCGCAGGGTAGCCTCGTCGATTGCGCCGATTTTCATCAGGGCATCGTCCATGGTTAATCTGTTCCATGGCGGCGAAAGATCAATCTGTGTGCCCTGGTATGTGATCTGCATGGATCCCGTCACTTCGGCGGCAATCCAGGAAACCATTTCTTCGGTCAGGTCCATCAGTTCATGATAGGTGGCATAGGACTGATAAAATTCCAGCATGGTGAATTCGGGATTGTGCCTGGTGGAGAGTCCTTCGTTTCTGAAGTTGCGATTGATTTCAAAAACCTTTTCAAAACCACCGACCAGCAGTCGTTTCAGATAAAGTTCCGGGGCAATACGCAGATAAAGATCCATATCCAGGGCATTGTGATGGGTCCTGAAGGGTTTGGCCGTAGCGCCTCCGGCGATGGGTTGCATCATTGGTGTTTCCACTTCCATGAAGCCCCTGTTGACCAGAAAATCCCGGACCAGACGGATAATTTCCACTCTTTTACGAAAAGTGTCGCGAACTTCGGGATTGACGATAAGATCAACATAACGTTGTCTGTATCTGGTTTCCACATCGGTCAGACCGTGGAATTTCTCCGGAAGGGGGCGCAGGGATTTGGTGATGGCCTGCAAGGAAATGGCCTGCAGTGTCGCTTCCCCGGTTTTGGTGCGGAAAAGCGAGCCCTTGAAACCGGCTATGTCGCCGATGTCGAGTTTTTTGAAAACGGTAAAGGCTTCCGGCCCCACCACATCCTGCTTCACATAGACCTGCATGCGGCCTGTTTCATCCTGAATCTGCAGGAAGGCCGCCTTGCCGAATTTGCGCATGGCGATAATGCGGCCGGCCAGGGACATGGTACCCGTTGTCAGCGGCGCCTCCGGATCATCGTTGTCGGGCAGGACGGCACGCACCTGGTGGGTAGGTTTAAAATCATTGGCATACAGGTCGATACCCATGTCAGCCAGTTCTTGTGCCTTTTCCCGCCGTTGACGGAGTATCTGATTTAAGTCTTCGTTCATATGTTTACCTCGCACCCTGTAAAAATATCCGGTGCGTTGTCATGGATAATTTGGAATATGTTTAAAGATATTTTGCTCGAAGAATGTCGGAAACCGAACGGGTAAGCTCAAGGATCCTGGTGGCCAGTTCCGCGGTGAGTGATCCGGTGCCGCAGCTCGGGGTAATGAGGCTTTGCCGGAGCAGGGCGGTCAGGTCGCGTTTGGGGCCAACCAGCTGGGCCGCCTGTTTTTCCCAGCGGTCGACAAGTGATGCGCTGCTCTCGGAAAGGATGTCTTCCGGCCTTGACGTCGGAACAAGTCCCCAGGCTATGATACCGCCACGGTCGAGAAAACCGTCAACTTCCTTTCCGCATGCGGCTAATTTATCAAAAAAACCGTATGCGTCAAAATTCAGGATGTCATAATCAAGGCCGAGCAGAAGAGGCCAGTCCGTATTGGCGCAAACGTGAATGCCTGCCAGTCCGCCACTGTTGTGGATGGCGTCGATCATTTCAGTCTGATCCTGGGCAATGTCTTCATTTGAAACACTGATAAAGGTGTTTGAGCCGAGACCGGCCAAGGCCGGTTCATCGATAAAGACGATAACGGGTTTTCCGGCTGTTTTTAAAAAATCGACCTGCCAGGCGGCCTTCATGGCAAGTCCCTTGGTGATCATTTCCCTGATCGCCGGGTTGTAATATCCGGCCCGGTTCTCTTCGTCGGTTATTCCGGTCAAAAGGGTAAAAGGGCCGGTGATCTGACCCTTCAGGGCCAGGATATTCCCGGCTGTTTTTGCTTTTTCCACAAGACGATAGAGCCCCATGGCATGGGAACGGCTGACCCGGAAGCGGGAATCGGTGAGCAGCGCCATGTTTTCGTTGACGGTGAGGTAGTCTTCGAAAAAGGTGAGCTGTTCGGCTTCAAAGCGACTCGGATCGGTATTGAAAAAAGTCTTTTCACCTTTTTTGTCCAGCAGAGGCAAACCTTCATTAAACTGCTGCAGCATCCCTTCCTCTTTGTTGCCGGGAAGTTGCGGCCAAAGCGGGATGGAAGGCGTATATTGAAAGATAAGCGCAAGGGCCTCGTCATGATCGGCCAGGGGAATGCTGCCGATGAGAGTGGCATGTCCTTCCGGACGGAAGGATGGGCTGGTTCCCTTGTTCATGGATAAAGACATTAATAATCCTTCGATGAAGATGGTCGGAATTTTGGAAAAAGAATACGTGAAAATAAAAAGCGATAACTTACATCTAAAAGGGCTAAAGTGCAAAGTGAAAAATGAAAAGATTGCAGAGGGCCATGCCTCTGTGCTTTGTTTCACGCGCCCCTCGGCAAGAAAGCGATGAAACGTGATGCGCCGCCCTGGGAGGGGTATAAAATGATAAAAGAAGCGTCGGCCTTGACTGGATCGTTAAATTTGTTTATTTTTCAACCATGCGAGAGTGGCGGAATTGGTAGACGCACTAGACTTAGGATCTAGCGCACTTGGTGTGTGGGGGTTCAAATCCCCCCTCTCGCACCAAGGAGATGCTATTTATTTTTGGCTGAGGCAAAGAGCAATCTTGTTCTGCATCTTTGCCTTTTGTGTTTTTAAATCAAACTGAGATAATTTTCTATCACATAGAGAAGGAAGGTACCAGATGCAGGTTAGCGTTGAAGATGTCAGTTCCCTTACAAAAACATTAAAGATCGTTGTTCCCCGTGAGGTTGTCGCCAAAAAAATCGATGCTGCCTACAATGAATTGAAGGCAGAGGTGTCGATCAAAGGCTTCAGAAAGGGCAAGGTGCCGCGCAAGGTGCTTGAAAAGGGGTATGGCGATAAAGTGAAACAGGAAGTAGGGGAAAAACTGGTTCAGGATACCTATTTCGATGCCGTTGAGCAGGTCAAGTGCGAGCCGGTTGTTCATCCGGAAATAAAAAGCCATGCCTTTTCCGATGACGGAACCTTTGTTTACGAAGCCGAGGTCGATGTCAAGCCTCAGTTTGAACTGGGGCAATACAAGGGCGTGGAAGTGGTGATGCCGCCGATCGTCGTGACCGAGGAAATGATTGCCGCAGAGCTTGAGTCTTTGCGCCGTGAGCTTGCCCCCCTGCGAAATGTTGAAGATCGAGGCATTCAGGCCAATGATCTTGTGGTTGTCGATTTTCAGGGGCATGGCGAGGATGGCGAGCCATTGCCGCATGTCAAGGCTGAAAATTATTCCTTGGAAATAGGCACCGGCCGGAACGGCAAAGAGTTTGAAGAGGCCTGTGTCGGCTTAAAAAAAGGGGAAGAGGGCAATCGGGATGTCGCCTTTCCTCCGGGTTTTCCTAATCCGGAACTGGCCGGCAAAAAGGTATCCTTTAAAGTGAACGTAAAGGAAATCAAGGAAAGAGTTTTGCCTGAGCTCAACGACGATTTTGCCCTGGATGTCGGAGATGAATTTAAAACCCTTGATGCCCTGAAAGAAGAGTTGCGCAAGAAAATCTTGAAACGGCAGGAAGATGGACGCCAAGGAGATTTGACCGACAAAATCATGATGAAGATTCTCGATGGTCATGAATTCGAGATTCCCAATAAGCTCGTTGCCTATGAGGTAAGTGAGCAGATCAAGCAACTTGAGGATCATCTGCAGAAGCAAGGCATGACCCTGGAGTCGGCGGGTTTAAGCCAGGAAAAACTGATCGAGGATTATAAAGGGGCTGCCGCCAAAAGAGTGCGGGGTGATTTTATTCTGAAAAAGATCGCTGAGGTTGAAAACATCAAGTTGACTGATTCAGACATCAGCAAGGGTTTTGAGCGAGTTGCCTCTCAGTACGGCATGCCGGTTGATGAGGTGAAAAAATATTTTCGCAACCGTAATGACTTTCTGCCCTTCATGAATGAACTTTTAAGCGAGAAAATACTTGAGTTTTTGCGTGAAAATGCCGTAGTGCATGAAGGAGCGGCAACAGCGGAAAAGGCAGGTGATGCAGAATGAGTTTGATTCCTTTTGTTATTGAGCAGACGCCGCGTGGAGAACGATCGTACGATATTTATTCCAGGCTGCTTAAGGAGAGAATTATATTTCTCGGATCGCAGGTAAACGACGACATCGCCAACGTCATTATCGCTCAGCTTCTTTTTCTTGAAGCGGAAGACCCGGACAAGGATATTACTTTTTATATCAATTCCCCCGGCGGTGTTGTAACTGCCGGACTGGCCATTTATGATACGATGCAGTATATTAAATGTGATATCGCGACGCTCTGCATGGGACAGGCCGCCAGTATGGGTGCTTTTCTTCTTGCGGCCGGCGCCCCTGGGAAAAGATATGCCCTGCCGAATTCTCGTATTCTGATTCACCAGCCCATGGGCGGCTATCAGGGACAGGCAAGTGATATCGACATCCATGCCCGGGAGATACTGCGGATGCGCGAAGATCTGAATACTCTTCTTGCCCATCACACCGGTCAGCCCATGGAAAAAATTCAGACTGACACGGAGCGCGACTATTTCATGAGCGCGCTGGAAGCAAAAGAATACGGTCTGATTGACAAAGTCCTGGGAAAACGGGAAAATATTGACGAGGAGGTCTGATTATGGCGCAAGACCATGGAAGTGATATCACCGTTATCTGTTCTTTTTGCGGCAAGAGCCAGGACGAGGTCAGAAAACTGATTGCCGGGCCGAATGTCTATATCTGCGATGAGTGCATTGATCTCTGTAATGAGATTGTCAGCGAGGACCGGCTGCAGGAACTTGAAGAGCAGACAGGCGGAGTAATTCTGAAGCCCCGTGAAATCAAGAACCATCTCGACCAGTATGTCATCGGACAGGATCTGGCAAAACGCATCCTGTCGGTTGCCGTCCACAACCACTATAAAAGGGTTGAGGCCAAGTACACCAATAAGGAAGGCGATGTTGAGCTGCAGAAGAGCAATATTATCCTGATTGGGCCCACCGGCAGCGGCAAGACCCTGCTCGCCCAGACACTGGCCAAGATACTCAACGTGCCTTTTGCCATTGCCGATGCCACCACGCTCACCGAAGCAGGCTATGTGGGTGAGGATGTGGAAAATATCCTGGTCAACCTGCTTCAGGCCGCGGATCACGATATTGAGAGGGCCAGTCGCGGCATCGTTTATATTGATGAGATCGATAAAATTGCCCGTAAATCCGACAGCGCGTCCATTACCAGGGATGTTTCCGGGGAAGGGGTGCAGCAGGCCCTGCTGAAAATTATCGAGGGAACGGTTGCCAGTGTTCCGCCCAAAGGCGGCAGGAAACATCCTCAGCAGGATTATGTCAGGATCGATACGTCAAATATCCTCTTTATCTGCGGCGGGGCGTTTGTCGGTTTGGAAAAGGTCATCAAAAGACGAACAGGCACCAAGTCCATTGGCTTTGGAGCAAAGGTTGTCGGTAAAACCCAGAAAAAGATGGGAGAGGTGCTGGCTGCCATTCAACCGGAAGATCTTTTGCAATTCGGCTTGATTCCCGAACTGGTCGGCCGTTTGCCTGTCATTGCCACCATGGAAGAACTGGAAGAGGAAGATCTTGTCAGAATTCTGCGGGAACCGAAAAATGCCCTGACCAAGCAGTACGAAAAACTTTTTGATTTCGAGAATATTCGTCTGCGTTTTACCGAGGGAGCTCTTCGGGCGATTGCCAAGGAGGCGATGAAACGGAAATCAGGCGCCAGGGGATTGCGATCCGTCATGGAAAAAGCCATGCTTGATATCATGTTTGAGTTGCCGTCCGAAGCCAATGTCAAGGAGTGCGTCATCAGCGAACAGGTTATCCTGAACGGTGATTACCCTGTTGTCCTTTATGAAAGCGAGAATAAAAAGAGCGCATAAACGCACCTGACAGGGAGGCGCATGTCTCCCTTTTTTTTCCTTCTCCGCAGTTTCACCTTAAACGAGAACTCCAAGTGCTATTATGTCAGAAATTGTAACAAATATTTATCCCATGATGCCCCTGCGGGATATCGTTTTGTTCCCGTATATGGTGGCGCCGCTTGTGGTGGGCAGGACCAAGTCCATCAAGGCACTCGAGCAGGCCATGTCCGCCCGCACCAGTATTTTTCTCAGTACCCAGATTGATGCTTCGGTTGACGATCCCGACGAGGATGGTATGCACCGGATCGGCACAGTCGCTTCCGTGCTTCAACTTTTACGGCTTCCGGATGGAACGATTAAGGCCCTTGTCGAAGGCAAGCATCGGGGGAAGATAGTTTCCTTTCAGCCCTCCAAGGATTACTTTACCGTGGAGGTTGAGGATTATCAGGAGACAGCACAGTCAGACAACCTCACCGTGGCCTACATACGTGAAATCCTTGCTTCTTTTAAGCAATACACCAAGCATAACAAAAAAATACCGAGCGAAGTTGTCAAAAGTCTCACCAAAATCGATAATCCGGCCAAGTTTATTGATTTTCTTGCCGGTCATCTGCCCGTCAACAGCGACGAAAAGCAGCAGATATTAAATACCATTTCGCTTCTTGATCGGATGGAACTGGTACTGGGTCTGATCCATAAAGAGAGTGAGATTGCTTCCCTGGAGGAAAATATCCGCGCTCAGGTAAAGAAGAAGATGGAAAAGACTCAGAAGGACTATTATCTGGCCGAGCAGATGCGCATCATCCAAAAAGAGATGGGCGGCGGCAAGGATGATATGAGTTCCGAACTTGCCGAGCTTGAGTTGCAGGTCGAGAAGAAAAAAATGCCCACGGCGGCCAAGGACAAGGCCAAACAGGAGTTGAAAAAGCTGAAGATGATGCCGCCCATGTCGGCTGAAGCGACAGTGGTCCGAAATTATATCGATACGATACTCAGCCTTCCCTGGCACGAGAAAACCCGTTCGAAAATTGATATCAAGAAAGCGGAAAAGATACTTGACGAGGACCACTTCGGATTGGGCAAACCAAAGGAGCGTATCCTTGAATATCTTGCCGTTCAGGTGCAGGTCAAGAAAATTAAAGGCCCGATTCTTTGCCTTGTCGGGCCTCCGGGTGTCGGCAAGACCTCGCTCTGTAAATCAGTTGCTCGGGCCATGGAGCGAAAATTCGTCCGGGTTTCCTTGGGTGGCGTGCGCGATGAGGCGGAAATCAGAGGCCATCGACGCACTTATATCGGCGCATTGCCGGGTAAGATCATTCATTCCCTGCAAAAGGTCAAGGTCAACAACCCCGTCTTCTGCCTTGATGAAATTGATAAGATGAGCATGGATTTCAGGGGGGATCCCTCCTCGGCGCTGCTTGAGGTTCTTGACCCGGAACAGAACAACAGTTTCAACGATCATTATCTTGATCTGGATTACGATCTTTCCGATGTCTTGTTCATCACCACCGCCAACAATCTGCCCGCCATTCCCGCTCCTTTGCAGGACAGGATGGAGGTCATCAAGCTTGAAGGCTACACGGAAGAGGACAAACTGCAGATTGCCAAGGGATATCTTGTTCCCAAGCAGTTAAGGGAAAACGGTTTTAAGGAAAACGACATCATTTTTCATGATGGAGCGGTTCTTGAAATCGTCCGCCGTTATACCCGTGAGGCCGGTGTCCGGAACCTGGAAAGAAATCTTGCCAGTATCTGCCGGAAAATCGCCAGGGATCGGTTAAAGTCCGGAAAGAAGAAGCAGTATCGGATTAGTGCCCAGTCGATCGCCAAGTATCTGGGTGTTGCCAGGTTTCGCTACGGCCAGGCTGAAGAAAGAGACGCCGTCGGATTAACGACCGGTCTTGCCTGGACGGAAGTCGGTGGTGAGCTGCTGCAGATTGAAACTGCGTTGATGCCCGGCAGCGGCAAATTGACCATAACCGGGAAACTAGGCGATGTCATGCAGGAATCCGCCCAAGCAGCACTGAGTTACGTGCGGACCAGGGCAAGCCGCCTCGGGTTAAGTGTTGATTTCTATCAAAAACTTGATATTCATGTCCATGTGCCGGAAGGAGCTATTCCCAAGGATGGCCCTTCCGCCGGCATCACCATGGCGACATCAATGGTTTCCGCCTTGTTGAAGCTTCCGGTGCGCAGGGATCTGGCCATGACCGGTGAAATCACCCTGCGGGGAAGTGTTTTGCCCATCGGCGGTTTAACGGAGAAACTTCTTGCCGCCAAACGCGGCAATATCAAACATGTATTGATTCCAAAGGAAAACGAAAGGAATCTGAAAGAGATTCCTGCCAAAATCCTTAAAAGTCTCACCATTGAATTGGTCGATCATATGGATAAAGTGCTTGAAAAGGCCATTGTCTGCCAAAATGGCGAAAAATTGTTCAAGGATGAAATGCCTGCAAATTTCCATCCTGAAATACCCCAAGTTGAGTCAGGGAACAACCTGTCGCAACATTAAGAGCTTATTCTGTAATCACGGAAGGATAGTGTTGTTCGAGCAGCCTTTTTTTTTGGATTGTCGGTGTTTTTTTGTTGACGAGACAAGGCGTTACTGTTAAATAAACGCATCATTTGAACGGGCGGTTAGCTCAGCTGGGAGAGCATCGGCCTTACAAGCCGAGGGTCACAGGTTCGATCCCTGTACCGCCCACCAAATTTCCGGGGTCGTAGTTCAGTTGGTTAGAACGCCGGCCTGTCACGCCGGAGGTCGCCGGTTCGAGCCCGGTCGGCCCCGCCAGGTATAGTCAGGGATTGCGGGTGACAACGCAATCCCTTTTTTTTTGTGGTGGCTCCACTTGGTGGCTTTTTGTGGCTCTTCCCGGAAGGACTCTCAATGCTGGTCTCAATGATGACAACCTTCTGATGTATCTCTCCGTTGTTGCCAGTTTCCTGTGACGCAAAATTGATTGAATATCAATTAGGGAAACATCGGCCTGGGCCAGAATGCTTGCAGTCAAATGACGAATTGCATGAAGCCCGAATTTCTTCACTCCAGCACTCTTACAAAGCCTACCCATCCATTTATTGCGTTCCAGATAAGGAATATCCGCTTTCGGGTTCGGGAACACCCATTCCCCATTTTCGCATTCCTGTTTATGGACAAGCAAGGCATTGTAAAGGTCATCCGTCATTGGCAACCAATCTGATTCCAGAGAGCCGTCTTTTCGTTTACGGGTAAAAAGCCTTACTCTGGCTTCAGCAAAATCTACATCTTGCCAGCGTAAACCGAACAACTCACCACGACGAGCAGCCAAATGAAGGTATGCCAACAGCATAACCTTGTCCTGGGGACTTTCAGCAACTTCATATACTTTCCAGAAATCCCTTTCCGATGGGACATAACGAACTTGTCGCTGTTCAGGAAAACGTTCAACAAGACAGGGATTAGGAGAGGGGATACCAAGATATTTCATTCCCCAATTCCAGGCAGAAACAAGGTTGTTTCTGTCCTTATTCGCTGCATAGCCTGACAACCCTGGATAACATATTGCGCCATAAATGATGCAGCCCTATGGCTCTTCAACTCAGGCAGTCTACCCAGTTCGGCGATCAGTTTTTCATCACGCCACAAAGAGGACAACTCAGAGATATGAATAGTCTTCGTTTCCGTTTCTTTTTTCTTTTCCTTTTTTGTCCAAATGTCTGACAGCTCGCGCAAGGTCATTTCTCTGACAATGGGCGGACCTTTCCTTTTGCCGAAGAGCAATACACCAGTTGCCACGGAAAACAAAAAAATCGTCAACCACAACAATCCACTTCCCAGGTCTGCCGAACCAATCCAATGATGCAACAACTCCACTACTGGACACCTGTTTCGATACTTTGTGCAGAACTCAGCTCCCTGGACAGATTCGGAAATGTGACTTTGAGCGAAGAATCCCGCACCGCCGCCGTTTTTCCTTTGTAGGTGCCGGAGTAGGTGTTTAGAAACAATTCCCGAGGTGCCATGTTCAGGACCTCGGTGTGCTTGATCCTGACCTCCTCAGTCTCCCGGATGGAGAGTCCGCCTCCCAGGGAGATAATCGGCGAGAACCGCCGTTGTTCGCCGAGATGTTCGGAGACGTAGCTCGCGGTATGCGCGTCTGGAACCCGCATGAAGAGTTTGGTGTTGCAGTTGTCCAGAATGGTGTTGGCCCGGTCTTCGCCCACCTCGGCGAACAACTGGCTGATGGACTGGCAATAGCTGTGAATGAACACCCCGGCTCCGCCGGCCTTGGCGAAAAGATCCTCGATGCCCTGGTAGAGCACCGATTGCGCCTCATCGATGTGCAGAACCAGCGTCGGGGAGACGTTTTTCCCGCTGGAATAGACCCGGCCCACAAAGGCCTGGATCATGGAGATGATGACCTTGCCCGCCGTATAGGCGGCCCGCTTGGTAAGCAGAGACCCGAGCTGCACAACCAGGATGATGCCCTTGCCCTGCTCCAGTCGCCGGACAAAACGGTTTTCATCGGCCTTACCGATGATCCTGCCCACATTCCCCGAAGTAAGTTCGGTCAGGGCCACCCGCAGGGAACTGGCCACCTTGGAATAGTAATCAGCCGGGGTGCTCAGGATTTTCTGGATATCACGGGAAAGCTGTTCCGCTTCCGGCGTGTCGATGTAATCGATTTTTTCCTTCAACCGCTCCAAGTCCTGATGGCTGATGTGGTTCTTGATGTCGTTGAGATTGAAAGAAGGTTTTCTGCCGGCAACTTCCGCCAGCATGATCAGGGCCTGAACCACCACCAGACTCACCTCGTAGGCCACGCCGAAAAAGTACGGCTCTCTGCCAACGGCAACCCCGGCGGTGATATGGGCAACCAGCTCCTCCGGCATATAGTAGGACGAAAGCGGATCGAGAATGGCACTGTACTGCGGGAAAATCGGAGTGATCAGCATCAGATCCTGTTGCCGGCCTGTGTCGATAGCAAGCTGGGTGATTTTGGAAAAGAGGTCGATATCACCCTTCGGATCGATGGCCACCACGGAATATCCCTTGCGGATGTCCTGTTCGATAATGTGCTCCATAACCCGGGTCTTGCCGACCCTGGTCGTGCCGAAACACCAGAAATGTCCTTTCCGGTAAGAATCGGGAAAGCCTAGTACCATGTAACATTTATAAATTCGGATAAAGACGTTTCAGCTTAATTCTTGCATCCGTTGTAGTAAACTGCCAATCAATTTTTCTGGTGCTGTTGTTTCGGTCGCTTTCCCATGCCGCTACTTCAGCCTGCATGGTTGACATGTCGGCGATCCGACGGTTCAGGCATTGTCCTTTTAGCACACTGAGTTCAATCTCTGCCATATTGAGCCAACTGCCATGCTTGGGTGTATGGTGAATATCCAGTCGCTC
>AMWB02092590.1_pt1 | contig 42428 bp, 42 predicted proteins | sample 200311 | NCBI WGS metagenome assembly AMWB02 (sample SAMN02737377, study PRJNA173069) | bioreactor metagenome | biome: anode biofilm in microbial fuel cells | place: USA: California | collected 2010-12-16
GTTTCCCGCTGCAATGCGGTGCTAACCGTTCACGTCGATGCCGCATTCCGTGTTCCTCAAAGACCGCGGCAAACTACTTGATTGCCGCGGTGCCGTCAAGGGGAAAGTGAGCGAAATTGGAAAATTATTTACCGGAACAATACTTCATGCTCAAATATATCGCGCTGCGTCGAGGAGTTGCGGGGGAATGGCAAACGAATAAAGTTTTCCGACAGAATAAGAAAAGCCGAACATGTCCTATCTGTTCGGCTTTCTAAAAGTACATGGAGAGTAATCAGGATCAGTCTCTGCGCAGATTACGAATATAGTTTTTAGTCAGTGCGGGATGGTCCTTTATAATTTTGTCCAGTTCGGGAGGCAGGGTTTTAGTCAAATATTCGTCAATTTGCGCGTACGTCATTTCCTGGGAGAGAGCTTCCTCTACTTTCTCGATAAAGAGAGCTTGATCTTTCTCACTCTCAACATAGGCGAAAATACCTGATACGGGCGATTGTTTGAGACCTGTTTCCAGCGTGTTGAGACGTTGCATCAGATTTTCGATCTCGATATGTGTCTCACCGTAAAGTTGTTCAAGTTTCTTAATCTGGTCTTTTAGTTCCTGATCTGCTCCTGCCTGAATTTTTGTGGTGAGTTGTTCAACGAGATTTTTGATATCTTTTTCAGAATTCTGCAGGTGTTCAATGGCAACACTCATCTCTTCAATTTTTTGTTTAAGAGCTGAGTTTTTGCCGGTAAGATCTGCAACGTTTTCCTGGAGTAGTGATTTGCCACCTATGAGGTCCTTAATATCTTTCTGTAATTTCAGATTCTTATCATGAAGTTGTGCGATCTCCAGTTTCATGCGGTCGTATTCCTCCGTGGTAATTCCTGTTTCTGACTGGCTGTCTGCACAGCATTGCTTAATCAGCGATAGTGCGTTTAGCGCGAAGTTTTTTTTTAAGTCGGAATACATTTGTGACGCCTGCTCGGGGTTAACCATTGCCACAGCTGCAAGAAAAATCGCAATAAGCAGAGCGATGGTAAAAGGGAGGGCAATAGCCATTCCTATGAAAAAGAGGATGAGGTTGCCTATCCCAAAAATAATCGAGAGAATCCCACCTTCAGAGCCGCTGGTACCTGATGATGCAACAACGGCGAACAGAATAAGTACGCCACCGAGTACTGCAGCGGACTGCATAAGAGGACCCCGAAATTCATTTTTTTGCATTTTAAATCTCCTATATTTAGATATGAATAATAATCTTAACTAGATAGGGTGGTTATAGAGACATGTTTGTAAAAATGAGTCTGATGCTACATTAAGATGAAAATAGTAATTTAAAATAACCATCTAACTGTCTATGGTGTCAAGTTTTATGTTGTATTTCAGCTCAGCCGGTAAATCAAATTTAGACTGGGGGGATGTTGCACGCTCCATAAAGCACTCAGTGTTTCGGCGGCATCTATGCGTCATTAATTGAAACAGCGTTTCTTGTTTTTTTTATGTATCAGGTTTTCCGGAGTCAAGTGTCACATCCCGTGGTGCTGCCGAATTCACGCAGTTTCTCAATTCGTTGCAATACCGGAGGATGGCTGTAATGGAGAAAAACCATTGTCGGGTGCGGTGTAAGATTGCTGAGATTTGCCTGGCTGAGTTTTTTCAGACTGCTGACAAGAAATTCAGGGACACCGGTTGATTGTGCTGCATACCTGTCGGCGGCAAATTCATTTTTCCGCGAAAAAAAATGGAAGAGAATTGATACAAGCAGGTTTATGGGCGAATAAAGAAACCCAAAAAAGAGCAGACTTGAATAGACAGAAGTATGCTGCATGCGAAATGCGGAAGAAATTTCAGTATTGCTGAGAAAAATACCAAGAAGATAGAACATGATTCCCGTTTGAACAATTGACGCAAGAATCATTTTAATGACGTGTTTCAACTTGAAGTGGCCCATCTCGTGCGCAAGAACTGCAACAATCTCAGAGTCATTGAGCTTATCAAGCAGGGTATCATAAAAAACAATTTTTCTGAATCTGCCAAAACCGGTAAAAAACGCATTGAGTTTTGATGATCGTTTAGAACCATCCATTGTAAAAATTCCCTGAAGTTTGAAATGTTCTTGCTTGGCGTAGTCGAGGATTCTGTCCTTTAAAGGACCATCTTCCAGAGGTGAAAATTTATTAAAGAGCGGCATTATGAGAACAGGGGCAAGAAACTGTAAAACAAGGGAAAAAAGCACCACCCCAAGCCAGCAATAGAGCCAGCCATAGACACCGGCGTACATGAAAAACCACAATACCAGCGCTAATATGGGAGCTCCGAGAACGATTGAGAGCAATCCGCCTTTGCATATGTCCAGAATAAAGGTCTGAAGTGAGGTACGGTTAAAGCCAAAGCGTTCTTCCAGGACGAATGTGGAATATATGGAAAAAGGCAGGTGCGTGACGAAAGTTAGAAAACCTAGGCTGCCGATAAATAATAAGCCGGTTACAATCTGACCATAATTAAAGCTTCTCACCCATATATCGATATAATTGAAACCGCCGAAAAGCAGAAAAAGAACAGTGATAATGGTCGAATAACTATTCTCTATGAGGGAGAAAGAGGTCGTCGCCCGGGTATATTCTTGTGATTTTTGATACTCCTGTTCATTATAAGTGGCGGCAAATTCTTTTGGCAGTGATGGATCGAGGGCAGAAATATTGAGTAATGAAACAATAAGTTCCAGGAGATAGGAAATGGCAATGATCAGTAGAATTATAAACAGCCAGAAATTCATGATTTCTTGAAATGTAAAGTGTTACCAGGGAAAGAAGCTGCGTTCGTGCAGGTGTTTGAACAGATAGCTGTTGACCTTCTGCCATCTGATGAGATGCAGGGCTTTCCAGTATCAGGATCAAAGCGTTGTGAAAAAACGACGCAGCGATTTACATGAGTGTTTGTATTGCAGAAGTAGTCATCGCAATAAATTGCGACGGCATCACTCCCATAACAATAATTGTCATGATGAGTAGTAACGCAAGAGCATTATTGATGCCGGAACTTGCAACGGTTCCTCGGTTCTCGGAATCGGTGCAGAAGGAGACCCGGACAATAGACAGATAATAATAGATAGCGATGCCGGTGTTAATTGCGGCAAGCACGACCAGAATGAGGTGGCCTTCTCTTAGGGCACCGAGCAATAGAAGGAATTTGCCGGTAAAGCCAACGAAAGGAGGAATGCCGGCGAGGGCAAAAAGCCCAACAGTCAAGGTAAGGGCCAGAAGGGGGGCACGTTTGTGCAGGCCCGTGAAATCTTCGACGACAACGTTTTTGCCATTTTCCGCAACGGTGCAGATTACCAGGAAACAAGCCAGGTTCATAAAAACATAGCCCGTTATATAATACATGGCGGTAGCATACCCGGTAAGTTTAAAGGTCAGTAAACCGACGAGAACAAAGCCGGCATGCGAGATTCCGGAAAAGCCGAGGAGCCTCTTGACGTCTTTCTGGATGAGTGCGGATAAATTTCCGTAAAACATCGACAGCAGGGCACAGACCATAAGCACATTCACTATGACTTCGCCTTCTGAACTCACCATTGTTATCAAGCGCAGCAACAGAGCCACTGCAGCAAGTTTTGGCACTGCGGCAATAAATGCGGTGGTTTCATTTGATGCACCCTCGTAGATATCAGGTACCCAGAAATGCAGCGGAAAGAGGGCGAGTTTATAGAAGAATCCGGCAAGCACTAATAGGATGGCGATTACGGCTGCTGGCTGGCTATAGATGAGAGATAATCTTTCTGCAACAACAGGCAGCTGGGTAGAGCCGGTCAGGCCGTACATGTAACTCATGCCGAAAAGCATTAAACCCGTCGCCATAACACCAAACAGCAGATATTTGATGCCGGCTTCCACCTGGTTGCCGGAGGCGGTGGTATTGTTTCTCATCGGGACCATGATATAGACGGCAAAGGAGGAAAGTTCCAGGGAAACAAAGATTGACAGAAGCTCTACACTCGACACGAGCATCATTAATCCTAAAACCGACATGAAGAGGAACAGGTAGTATTCAGCCCGGGTTTCTTCATGCACATCCCCCCTGGCGTCACTGAAAACCAGTACGATGAGGGTAGCTAATGCGATAAGAAATTTAAAAATCTGGGAAAAAAAGTCAACCTGATAGGCCGCATAAAAAAGTTTTCCTTCACTTTTAAGGCAAAGGAGGGTCGCAAACAGGGTCAATGCAGCGAAGCCTATTGCAACATTTTTAATCACGCCGCTCGCCGGTTTGCCCAAACTGAAAATAAAGAGAATCAGTCCAGCCCCTAACAATGTAAATTCAGGTAGAAATAGCATCTTATTACCTTTACTAGGTCTTAGTGACTTAGAAAAAAATCTTGTTTTGCAAGAATTTTTTCGTGAAGGAACTTATCCCGCAAAGTTTTTTAGCGGGGTTAGTGACTTAGAAAAAAATTTCATAAAAGTTATTTCGTGAAGGGCTTTCCCCCTTCATGAGGGCATCCCGTTCACCGGAGTTAGTTGTCGCAAAGTTCAATGTAAAACCGATCCAGCCACGGCAACAGCCTGTGCCTGATGGGCAGTGAACTGCTGCAGAAGCTGGGCAACACTCGTATGTATCAGGTCCAGGAACGGTTGAGGCCCAAGGCCGATCCAGAACACAAAAAACAGAAAAGGTGCAAGGGTTACAATCTCCCGACTGTTCACATCCGTGAGCCATGATTGATCTGGATTGTCGGTGCCGCCCCAGATAATTTTCTGCAGCATGCGCAGCATATAGGCCGCGGCGAGAACTGCTCCGGGTATCGCTGCCAGAGCCAGATAAGGAAAACCGCCATTTGCTGTACCGAATTTAAAGGCTCCGGCCAGAATCATGAATTCGCCAACAAAACTATTGGTACCGGGAAAGCCAAACGAGGAAAGTGAAAAGAAAGCCAAAAAGGTTATGTAGACAGGCATGTATTTGCCGACACCGGTTGCTGAACGTAATTCTCGACTATGTGTTCTTTCATAGATCATGCCAACACAGAGGAACAAAGCTCCCGTGGTAATACCATGATTGACCATCTGCAGGATTGCTCCTTCAAGCCCATCGACGTTAAGGACAAAAATTCCAAGTGTTACGAAACCCATGTGGCCAACAGAAGAGTAGGCGATAAGTTTTTTCATATCACTTTGGGCAAGCGCGGTAAAGCCGCCGTAGATGATGCCGGCAATCGACAGCCAGAGGACATACGGCATCAGGATGATAGTTGCTTCCGGTGTGATTGGTAAGGCAAAGCGGAGAAAACCATAGGTACCCATTTTCAACAGGATACTTGCCAGGATAACCGATCCGGCGGTAGGGGCTTCAACATGTGCAGCCGGTAACCAGGTGTGGAAGGGAAACATGGGTACTTTAATGGCAAATGCCAGAAAAAAGGCCAGGAAAAGATACATTTGGGCATTGACCGGGTAATCCTGCCACATCATGTCCGGTATAAAGAAACTATAATGGTTGGCTGTATACAACCAGATGATGCCGACGAGAAGCAGAATTGAACCAGCCAGAGTATACAGGAAGAATTTTATGGAGGCATAAATTTTCCGTGGCCCACCCCAAATGCCGATGAGCATATACATCGGAATAAGCATTGCTTCCCAGAGAACATAAAACAGAACAAAATCGAGGGCGACAAAAACGCCGATCATGGCGGTTTCCATGATAAGCAGGCAAACCATAAACGCCTGGATCCTGGTTTTTATGTATGACCAGGATGCGAGGACACAAAACGGCATGATAATTGTTGTCAGGAGGATGAGTAGGATGGAAATACCATCGACCCCGATTGTGTAGTTGATGTTAAACGTATCAATCCAGGGGTGGTGCTCGACGAATTGGAATTTGTGAGTTGTCCTGTCGAAACCGGTTATCAGGCGAAGAGAGAGCAGGCCGACAACACTGGTCGTGGCAAGAGCTAGATATCGACACAATGACTCACTCTTCACCAAAAGGAGGAGAAGTGCTCCCGCTAGAGGCAGGAAGATGAGTACACTCAAAATGGGGAAGCCGGAGTTAATCAGTAGTTGATCCATTACCAGTGATCCTTGAGTTCAAAAAAATTAAAGCCAGACATACGAGATAAGCAGGATGGCCGCAAAGGTGACCGAAATAAAAATGGTCTGTTGTATCTGACCTCGTTGCAAGACAATCGTCACCCTACGGCCTATTGCTCTCACACCTCTGGCACTACCATCTACAACGCCGTCAATGGCATGCCAGTCAAACCAGGACCAGAATCTGGCGGTTGTCATCAGTGAGTAGAGACCGACGACTCTATATGCAACACCCCAAACGTTGTCGAGCCATTGGATGGGATGCTGGGCGAGCCAGAGAAAACCCCGGCCACCCATTCGGTAGAACCATTCCAGGTCGAGGCTGATTGTGGCTTTGGCGCCAAGTTTATCTTTGAGAAAAACAAATGCCAGTGCCGTAAATGCAAGTATCTGGAATGTTTCACTCAAGTGGGAGCTGCTGTAGGGGTGAAACGACACTCCGGCATTGGGCAGCATGTGATAGAGAAATGGGGGATACGATCCAATCGCCAGACAGAGGAATGCTGCTGCCGCCATCGCCGCATGCATATTCCAGGGAGGTTCCTCTGCCTTGGCCCAGGTCTCTTCGCTGCAACGGTTCTCGCCGAAAAAGATGAGATAAGGCAGCCGTAATCCGGCGACGAGGAAGGTACCGACTGACACGAGGGTGAGCAGGAATCCTGCGATGTAAAGGTGTTCTTCAAAACCGGCCGCTATGATCATCGATTTGGACACGAAACCGGAAAAGAGGGGAAAGGCCGAGACGGATATTCCGCCGATAACCATGAAGAACAAAGTCGTCGGCATCTTTTTATAGAGGCCGCCAAGCTCGGTGAATTTGGATTTCCCGGTCGAGTGGAGAATTGCCCCGGCAGCCATAAAGAGCAAACCCTTATATAGGATGTGGGCAAAAGCATGGGCACAGGTACCATTAATAGCCAGTGCAGTGCCAATTCCGACCCCGGTCACCATATAACCTACCTGACTTATAATTTCCCAGCCGAGCAGTTTGCGGATATCATTTTCCATCATGGCATAAATAATACCGTAGATGGCCATGATGACCCCGAGAACGATCAGGATTTCAAATCCGGCAAAGGCGCGGGCCAGAGTGTAAATAGCCGTTTTGGTGGTGAAAGCACACATGAAAACCGCTCCGGTAACCGTGGCTTTGCTGTACGCATCCGGCAGCCAGGAATGGAGAGGAGGAACAGCAGCGTTCAACATCAGTCCGGCCATGATCAGCCAGGTGTAAAGCTGGGTGTGATGTGCATCGAGTTGGACAAAAGAAAGATCCCCGGTGGCTTGATACCGAAGAACAAAACCAAGCAGCAAAACGATGCCGCCGAAGGTGTGGATCAGCAAATAGCGGTATCCGGCGGCGAGTGCGCCGTCATCTTTATTAAACCAGACGAGAAAAGTAGAGGCAAAGGCCATCATTTCCCAGAAAAGAAAGAGGACTAAATAATCACCGCAGTATATGACCCCGAGACTGCCTGATACGTAGAACCAGGCAGCAATATGTTGCAGATTGTCTTTGACATGCAGGCCGTACACGGTGCCAATAATGGCCATAAGGGCCATAATGAACCCGAATACCATGGAGAGGCTGTCCACTCTGCCGAAAGTCAAGGTCCATTCCCCCATGAAGGTGACTACACCATGGACGCCGGGGTGCCAGCTGAGGTAGATCACATCCAGAAAGGTGAGGATCGGCACACTGCAGAGATAGAGTTTTCGAAACGGCTCTTTTATAAAAGGCAGTATCAGGGCCCCGCATATCAAGATCAGAGCCGGATGGATAAAGCTAGTTGTCATAGTAATCCTCCCGGGTCATGATTCCGCTTTTGCCGAACCATCTTGCAAAGTAAATGAGAACCACACAGGAGAACAGGGTAAATATCGACCAGAAACCTGGAATGTGTGCTTCCATCCATGTGTGGGCGTGATGGGTGTCTACTGCAACCACCGACCAGACCAACATGACCGCGATGCCAATGTAGCAGCCAACTTTTACTGCCTGCAGTCGCGCTTTCAGAAAATCAATGAACGTTATTATCATCCCGTCACCGCCTTTACAAATTGCAACATGAAGTCAGGAAAAATACCTAAAAGCACAGAAATTGTGCATGCTATCAGAATTGGTATGAGCATGGCGAGAGGCGCTTCTTTTATACCGGTAAAAGGTTCACCTTCCGGCCTTTTACCAAAAAATGCCCGGTAGGTAATAGGGGCAAAATAAGCAGCGTTGAGCAGGGTACTGGCGATGAGAATGAGCAGTATCCCGATCTGATGCGCTTCAACCGAGCCGATGAGCAGATTCCATTTCGTTATGAATCCTGCGACCGGCGGTGCTCCTATCATACTCAGCGAGGCAACACCAAAGGCGCCAAACGTCCAGGGCATGGTTTTACCCAGGCCATCCATCTCAGAAATTTGCTTTTTATGGGTCGCTACATATATGGCACCGGCACAAAAGAACAGGGTGATCTTGGAGAAGGCGTGATTGACGATATGAATCAGGCCGCCCTGGATGCCTGGATCGGTGAGTAAGGCGGCACCTAATATAATATAGGAGAGCTGGCTGACCGTGGAATACGCCAGCCGGGCCTTTAAATTATCTTTGGAAAGAGCAATGATTGATGCAGCGAGAATGGTGAAACTGACAAAATAGGCAGTCGGAATACCCAGATTGAAGGCGTGCATGGTATCGGTGCCAAAGGTGTAAAGCATGGTCCTTGTCGTACAGAACACGCCAACTTTGACAACGGCAACTGCATGGAGCAGTGCGGAGACGGGAGTCGGGGCAACCATTGCCCCGGGCAGCCAGTGATGAAACGGCATGACCCCGTTTTTGGCGAAGCCGAAGATACAGAAGATATACAGCATGATAACCAGGGCGCCGTTTATGCCGGCAGGAAAAATTCCGTCATGGATATTTGAAGCAAAATCGAGCGTGCCGGTCAGCACATATATGAGGATCATGGCCGGCAGCAGGAAGGCTTTGGCGGTGGTTGTCAGGTAAATGATATACTTCCGTGCTCCGTTGTAGCCTTCGGCATCCTGGTGGTGACCTACCAGGGGATACGTACATATGGAGACGATCTCGTAAAACAAATACATCGTAAACAGGTTATCGGAGAAGGCTACTCCGATGGCCCCGAAAATGGCCAAGGCGAAACAGGCATTGAAACGCGTCTGCGCATGTTCATTGAGTCCTCGCATATAGCCCATCGAGTAGAAAACGGCGATGGTCCAGAGAGAGGAGGAGACGAGGGCAAAAATCATCGACATGGCATCTGCTCGCAGAGTAACCGATACGCCCGGAAGAATCGTGAAAAGATGCAGAACAAGTGTTTTTCCATGGAGCACTGCAGGAATCATGGATCCGACGACCAGCAGGAGGAGGATGGAAGAAACTGAAGATATGCCCTCCCTGATGTTTTCGTTATCCCCCTTGAACATCACTCCCAGCGTACCAATCAGCGGAATGAGCAGGGCTATGAGTAATTTATAATCCATTCCAGGTGGCTCCTCGGTTAACCTTTAAGTTGAACAGTGTCTTCTGCGTCTATCGATTTAAACTGTCGATACACCGCGATAATGATACTGAGACCGATGGCAGCTTCAGCAGCGGCAACCGCCATGATAAAAAGCGTGAATACCTGTCCGGTAACCGGATCCGGTGAAGTGAAACGGTTGAATGCCATAAAATTGACGGACGCCCCAGCCAGAATCAATTCTGCGGCAATAAGCATACCGATAAGTGTTCTCCTGGTGACGATACCGTAAATGCCAATGCCGAAGAGAACGGCACCAATAACAAGAAACGTGTTGAGATCATTATACAATGTAAGTATCGACATCAGTTATCCCTCCCGCTCCTGGCAATAACCAGGGCGCCCAGAATGGCAATGAGCAGGACGATGGAAATCAACTCAAAGACCATAGAATAATTGGTTAATAATTCTATGCCGATGGTTTTGATCGATCCATCGTTGATTTTGGCCATGACTTTCCAGTCGGTCCTGACAGCCAGGACGGAGAAGCCGCCGGCAAGAAGGGCGGCGGTGGCAAAACCGGCAGGGCCGACCAGCGGTCCGGCAAGACCAACCCTCTTCTTCTCCTCTGGCGCTGCAAGCATGATGGCAAAAGAGATGGTCACGGAGACCGCTCCGACATAGATCAGAACCTGCATCAGGGCGACAAAAGGTGAATTCAGAAAGTAGTAGACTCCGGCCACTCCAATAAAACAGACAATGAGTCCGGCAACGGCTCGAACCAGTCGTTCCGAGTTACAGGCAATAAAGCCGCCGACTATAGTAATTACCAGATTGATTAAAAAGACGACCCCGACCAGTCCGTCGACACTAAAAAGGCTTGGGGATGTGACCATTGACGGGTTCATTTATTTTTTTCCTCCAGACGTTTGAGAAGATCAAAGATAAAATCCTCTTTTCTGGTACTCGCCAGGTTGTATTCTTTAGAAAACTCAAGTGCGTTGAAATTGCAGGATTCAACACAGGAACCGCAGAGAGAGCACCTGGTAAAATCAAGAATGTATTTGGTCAACACTTTTTTCTTCCCGCCTTCCGGCTTTTCACCGGCCAGAGAAATACAGTTGGAAGGACAGGCTTTTTCACAGAGACCGCAGACTACACAGTTTGGTTTTCCCTCTTCATTGGCGATGAGCTGCGTATGGCCCCGATATCTGTCGCACATGGTCAGCGTCTCGTATGGATAGGAGACCGTGACCGTTGGGCTGAAAAATTCTTTGAAGGTTATGCCCATGCCGATAAAAAGGCTGATCAAACCATGATAGATGTCGGTAAAATAGGTGATCATGTTAAAACACCTTTATTAATCCTGCGGTAAACAGCAGGTTGAACAGAGACAGCGGGATGAGAATTTTCCAGCTGAGATTCAAGAGTCCGTAAATGGTGGTCCGGGGAAAGGTCCAACGGATCCAGATAAACGTAGCGATTAACAAATAGAGTTTGAGAAGAAACCAAAAAATACCGGGAATGAAGCCCAGGAAAGGAAGAGGGGCGTTCCAGCCGCCCAGAAACAAAATGGTTGTCATGCAGGAACCGATGACGATGTTGGCATATTCTCCCATAAAGAAGAGGCCAAACCCCATGGAACCGTATTCGGTGTGAAAACCAGCGACCAGTTCGCTTTCCGCCTCGCCCAGATCAAATGGCGCCCGGTTGGTCTCGGCCAGGGTGCAGGTGAAAAAAATCAAGAAAGACATGGGCATCAACAGGTTATGAGAGTTGCCCAGCACAGGGAAGATGTTCCAGTGCAGTATTGACCCGCTTTGCTGACGAACAATCTCCATGAGATCCGTGGAACCGGCAATCATGACCACCGTAATTGTCGTGATAAGCATGGGGATTTCATAGGCTACAGCCTGTGATACCGCACGCACCGAGGACATCATGGCATATTTGTTCCGCGAACTCCATCCGGCAAAAACCAGGGCCATACTACCCGTTGATGCAAAAGCAAAAATCATCAGGACACCGACATTCATGTTCTTGGCGACGATGCTCTCGCTGAACGGAATGGTCACGAAGCTCATAATAGCAGGAAACATGGCGAGAACCGGGGCGGCGATAAAGAGTACCTTGTCGGCCCCGCCGGGAATAGTCAGCTGCTTGGCCATCAGTTTGATACCGTCAAGCGGAGGCTGCAGCAAACCGAATGGACCGTTGATATTCGGTCCGGGGCGACGCTGGATTCGTGCGGCACCTCTTCGCTCGGCCCAGACCAGATACGCTGCATTGAGGGCGGCAAAAGCGATGGCAATCACAACGGCAACAATGACATTCAGTAGTGTTAAGCTCATAGATGAATTTCCTCTTACCTGTCTATCTCGGGAATGACCAGGTCAAGACTTCCCATAAATGCGAGAGCATCCATTATCATCATGCCTCGGCATGCCTCATCAAACAAATGCATGTTTGAGTAGGTTGGCGAACGAAGCTTTAATCGATACGGGGTCTTGCCACCATCGCTGACCAGCCTGATGCCAAAACTGCCCCGGGCGGTTTCAACCGCTTGGTAATAATCTCCGGGGGCTGGTTTAATCAGTTTGGGTTTTTTCTCGGGCATGATCGGCCCGTCTGGCAGCTTATCCAATCCTTGCTCTATTATCCTCAAGGACTGCTCGATTTCTTCCATTCGAACCTTGTATCTGGCAAGCGAGTCGCACTCATGGAAGACCGGAATATCGAAATCAAACTCGGGATACACTGAATATGGCTCGTTTTTCCGGACATCAAAATTGATACCGGATCCCCTGGCAACCGCACTGGAAGCACCATATTTTCGACACATTTCCTGGCTGAGCGGGGCGATGCCTTCCAGCCTTTTGTGGAAAATAATATTCCCGGTGACCAGTTTATGATATTTTTTCAGTGATTTTCGCATACGGGGAATGAAGCGTCGGGCTGCCGAAATAAAATCATCATCGATATCATTATACAGTCCACCGAAACGGAAGTAACAATAGGTCAGGCGGGATCCAGTCACCGCCTCAAGCATATCGAGGATGTATTCCCGGTCCTGAAGAGCATACATCAGCGGGCTGAATCCGCCGAGATCCATAACAAAGGCCCCGAACCAGAAAAGGTGTGAAGCGACGCGATTGAGCTCTACCATGATCGCCCGGATATACTCCGCCCGTTCCGGAACCTCAATGCCCGAGGCCTTTTCGATCAGCAGCACATGACCGTGAGAATACCCGAGGGCGCCGAGATAATCCATGCGGCTCAGGTTCATCAGGAACTGAGGGTAGGTCTTGACTTCTCCCATCTTCTCGTGCATCCGGTGAATATAGCCGATGACTGTTTCCGCGTTGACGATATACTCCCCATTCATCTCCATCTTGACCCGGAGTACACCATGAGTGGCAGGATGCTGGGGCCCTACATTGAGGATGAACGTCTCGTCCGGTTGAAGTTTTATTGGAGAATTCATGCCTTGAAATCCTTTAAGAGTGGATGGAAATCTGCGTCTTCAGGAAGAAGGAGCGGAACAAGGTGCGGATGCCCGGTAAACTTGATGCCGAAAAACTCATGGGTTTCGCGTTCATGCCAGTTAGCTCCGGCATAGATACCGGTAATTGTCGGAACCACGGGGTGGTTTCGATCGACTCTGGTCCTGATGACCACCCGGCAGAGATCAAAGTCATACCTGGAAAAATCGTAAATGACCTCGAGCTGACCGTCTTTGATCCAGTCGACACCCGTTATGCTCTCAATGAAGAATTCTGCCTCATCAACAATGGTGACTGCTTCCAGTAACTGGTCAGGAGACACCTGGGCATCAAGGTGATAGCCGTGCACGGCGTAATCACGTTCAACGAGACCGTTGTTGCGTGGCTCTTGCGGAACTTTCTTGTCCTTTTCCTCGCCTGCGTCTTCGATCGGCGCTTCTTGTGGTTCTGGTGTTGGAAAAAGCTTTTGGAGAGCCAGTCTGGTTTTTTCACAAATCATATTACTTGCTCCAAGAACTATAAAAACCGGTAATTTGCGGTTCTGAACGGGTTATTGAGCGATAGACTTAAACTTTTGCAGCCTCCGGGTTTTTCCACCTCTTCCAGTCAGAGACAAGGTGTTCAAGTTCGATGATTCCCTGAAGGAGGGCTTCGGGTCGTGGCGGACAGCCGGGGATATAGACATCGACCGGGAGAAACTTGTCGGCGCCGAGGACGATACTGTACTGACCTTCGAAGGCGAATGGCCCGCCGGAAATTGCACAGTTGCCCAGAGCCATGACCCACTTCGGTTCAGGCATCTGGTCGTAGAGAGTCTTGATGCCCGGCATCATTTTTTTGGTGATGGTCCCGGCGACGATCATGACATCACTTTGTCTGGCAGAGGGGCGAAAAACTTCAGCCCCAAAGCGGGACATGTCAAATCTGGCACAGCCGGTCGCCATCATCTCGATGGCACAGCAGGCGATACCAAATGTCAGGGGCCACAAGGAGTTGGCCCTGCCGATGTTAAGCAGCTGATCTAGCGGTGCAAACTGAACTACTGACGAAGGTACGTTTTGCGTTCCCACTTAAATACTCCCTTGATCCATGCATAAACTACTGCGAGTGATAATATTCCGACAAACAGAACGATTTCGATAAAATCACGTATAGAAGATGCGAACATCGCATCGTTGTATGCAGTAGCTACAGGGAATAGGAAGAGAACGTCGACGTCGAAGGCTAAAAAGATGAGGGCATACAGGTAGAAGACAACCCCGTAGCGAATCCAGCTGTCGCCGATGGGGTCCATGCCGCATTCGATGTGTTGCAGGGCTTTATTATTGATCTGCCTGGTTTTGAGCGGCATTAAAAGATATACTATAGCAATCGGACCGAGGGCGAAGGTTAAACCGCCAATGACAAATGCAGCTATCCAGAGAACTTCCTCAGGATACAGAAACGCAGTGAGTTGTTGTTCCATACTGATTCCTTGTCTGCTTGTATTTTTTAAAATTAATACAATGCTACCAAGTTACATCATGTTGGTTAACATTTTCCGCTGGTCAAATTTGCGACCTATCTTAAATAATTGTTATAGCCGTGTCAATGATAAACTCGTTTCTTCCTTACCTCTCAGTGGTTCTGAATCGGAGTTGTGTTTATGGCCTCTATTCACTGGAAATCCTTGATGTAAAAAGACTTGTGAAACTTCTCAAAAATGCTATTATGACTCCCTTGGAACCTAAGTAATTAAGATGGTAATTATAAGTAAAAGTGATCTGTATTCTAGCGAGGAAACATGTCTATCACATTGAGACAATTGGAAATATTTATAGCTGTAGCGGAAACTGCCCAGGTCACTAAGGCCAGCAAAAAGTTGTTTGTCACCCAGTCTGCAGTGAGTATGGCTTTGGCAGAACTGGAAAATCAGTTAGGTGGTTCTCTTTTTGATAGACATGGGCGAAGTCTCCTTCTGAATGCACGGGGCAGGTTTCTTCTTCCGCTTGCCAAAGATATTACTGGTCAGGTCAGTAATATAGAAACCATCATGTCGGAGCGGAATGATAAACTCGATGGCAGGATTGAAATTGTCGCCAGCACCACTCTTGGCAACTACATTCTCCCGTACCTTATCGGGGCTTTCAAGAAGGTACATCCGAATGTACATGTTAACCTGCTGGTCTACAATACCAGATATGCAGAAAAACTCGTATTTGACAAAGAAATGGATGTTGGCTTTGTCGAAGGCCCTCTCTCAGGAAGAGAAGAGATTCTTTGGCGGCCATGGTTTGAAGACGAATTAGTTGTTCTGTGCGGACCGACCGATCCCCTGGCGCATAATGAAATTTTTGATATCAAAACCGATCTGAAAGGCAAGAAGTGGATCATGCGGGAAAGTGATTCGGGGACTGCCGCCACGATCAGAGAGCGTTTTGGCAAGTATATGGAAGATGTTCTTATTGTAATGGAGATGGGACACCCGGAAGCGGTTAAACGTGCTGTTGAGTCCGGTGCGGGGATAACCTGTCTTTCTGCCCTCAGTATTTGTCGGGAAGCGGAAAACGGATGGCTGAAAGGATTGAAAGTTGAAGGGCTGGATATGAAAAGACAGCTCAAAATTATCCAACGCAAAGATACCGAAATAAGTGATGCCCTCGCTGAATTTCTCTCTTTTTGCGATGTAATGACAATCTGTGACGATTCAAGAATCTGTCTTTCTTCGCCCTGGAAGTTGCAGTCACTTCTTGCCAGGCATTCAGCTATGAAAAAATAAGATCCCCATAGAGTACTTCTTTTAAAAATAAGCCATGGGCGGGTGCGGTTGCACCGGCCCTGGTTCTGTCTTTTGCCTGCAGGATCGTCGAGAATTCCTCGACAGTCAGCTTTTTTCGGCCCACATCAAGAAGAGTACCCACAAGATTTCTGACCATATTGCGCAGGAATCCATCACCGATAAATTGAAAAATGAGCATATCTGGCGTTTGCTGTATAAGTTTTGCCTGGTGAATTGTCCGTACTGCTCCGCGGCCTGAACAATTGCTTTTATCTCGCGAACCACTATTTTCAAACGAAGAAAAATCATGAGTACCCTCAAGCAGGGGCAGGCAATTGTTAATGGTTGACAGATCGAGCTTTGCCGTGACATGCACACTGTACAATCGGAGATGGGGAGGGAGGATACTGCCGGTGTAAATGATGTACTGGTACCGTTTGCCGATGGCAGAAAAACGGGCATGGAAATCCGGGCTTACCTGTACGGCGTCTAAGATTCTAATGGCTCCAGGCAGCATGCCATTCAGGCCACGTAAAAAAGTATGGCAGGAGAGCGGCGATCCGGTTGCAAAGTGGGCAACCATTCCTTCCGCGTGGACCCCGGCATCGGTTCGCCCGGCCCCATGAAGGTGTATCTCTTCCCGGGTCATCAGGGTGAGGCATCGCTCAATCTCACCCTGGATCGTCCGGTCGTGCCGCTGACGTTGCCAACCGCTGAAATCGGTACCATCGTAACTGATAAGCAGTCTGATATTTTGCTGGCCAAAAGACATAGGTACGAAAACCAGGGCGACTGCCCGAAGTTAAGGAAATAAAGGGACCGTCGCTAAACCGGTGGTCTCTTCAAAACCGAGCATTACATTCATATTTTGTACCGCCTGGCCGGAAGCACCTTTGACGATATTATCGATTGCCGACATAACAATAATCCTGTTTGTCACGGGATCGATCTTATAGGAAATGTCACAGAAGTTGCTTCCCCGGACATATTGCGTTGCAGGAAAAGAATCTTCTTCAAGGAGCCGGATAAATGGCTCGTTCTGGTATTGATTGTGATAGAGGGCATCAATTTCCTGACGGGTAAAGCCAGGAGTAAGCGATGCGTAGACGGTACTCAGAATGCCTCTTGCTATGGGCAGAAGATGTGGGGTAAACGAAATATGCACCTGTTCTCCGGCCAGGACCGCGAGTTCCTGCTCTATTTCCGGAGTGTGCCGATGGGCTCTGCCGACTTTGTACGGTCTGAAGCCGTCGTGTACTTCGCAAAACAGTGATCCTGTCTGCGCGGCCCGCCCGGCGCCTGAGGTACCAGATTTTGAATCGGCAATAATCGTCGGCAGTGAAATCGCCCCTGCTTTCAATAGCGGCACCAGCCCGAGGATAATTGACGTTGGGTAGCAGCCGGGGTTGGCCACGAGGCGACTGCCGGCAATGTCCCTGCGATAGAGTTCCGGCAGCCCGTAAACCGCCTCACCAAGTAATTGACTTGAGGAATGGGCTTGATACCATTTCTCATAGACGGCAACGTCACGCAGCCGAAAGTCAGCCGATAAATCGACGACTTTCTTGCCTGCACCGAGCAGCTGTGGCACCAGATCCATCGCGGTTTTATGCGGAACTGCGGTAAAAAAGAAGTCGGCCTTCGCACACAGTTCGGAAACCGAAAGATCTTCGCAGACAATATCGATTTTTTTACGCAGGCTGGGGAAAATTTCCGAGAGAAGACGACCGGCATATTGTCTTGAGGTTGCAGCTGTAATCTGCACGTGGGGGTGGTTGCAGAGTATTCGGGCGAGTTCGGCACCGGTATATCCGGAAGCACCTATAATACCGACCTTGAGCATGGTGGTTATTCTCCTCGAAAAAAAAGTATGTAATGAACTGTTCCGGCCTTATCGCATTAAAAAAGGGGAACAACAGCTGATCTGTCATTCCCCTTAAAGCTAACATGGACTTTGCAGTTGCCTGCCGTAAGCCAGATATCCCGGTGATAAACGTCTTGCGTGAAATCTTAACGTTTAGAGAACTGGAACTTGGCGCGGGCGCCTTTCTGGCCGTATTTCTTCCGCTCTTTTTCGCGCGGGTCACGGGTGAGCAGGCCAGATTGTTTCAGTTGTAGTCGTATCGCGGGATTTGATTCCAGGAGCGCTTTAGAGATGCCGTGGGACAATGCATCTACCTGGGCAGATTTTCCGCCGCCCCGGAGGGTCGCGACGACATCGAACTGCTCCATGGTTTCGGTGACTTTGAAAGGTTTGACGATTTTTTGACTTTTAAATATCTGACCAAAATAAGCATCTGCTTCAACTTCATTAACGATGACTTTTCCGGTGCCGGGAGTAAGCCATACTCTGGCTACTGCAGTCTTTCTTTTTCCTGTGGCATAAAAACGATCTTGAGCCATTTTTGTATTCTCCAAGATTAAATATCTAGTTCGGCAGGTTGTTGTGCTGCATGGGGATGATTTTGTCCTGCGTATACCTTCAGCTTTTTCAATTGAGCACGACCCATCTTATTTCTCGGCAGCATACCTTTTACAGCTTTGATAAGCAGATCAGTTGGATGTTTTTCGAGCATCTCTTTGGCGGATGTCTCTTTAATTCCACCCATCCAGCCGCTATGACGATAGTATTTCTTGTCGTCGAGTTTGTTGCCGGTAAGTTGGATTTTTTCAGCATTGGTAACGACTATAAAATCACCATTGTCAATAAATGAGGAAAAAGTCGGCTTGTGTTTACCTCGCAACCGGGTGGCTATTTCTGATGCCAGACGGCCCAGAACCTTGTTCTCTGCGTCGACAATGTACCACTTTTTGTCGATCTCGTTGACTGGGGCAAGATAGGTTTTCATTGTATCCCTCAATTGGTCGATCATTTAATAAAAAAAGGTCCGAACAGTAGTGTCGAACCTTTTGCACATTATAATGGAGCGGGAAACGAGATTCGAACTCGCGACGTCAACCTTGGCAAGGTTGCACTCTACCACTGAGTTATTCCCGCTCGGTAAGTTCTTACGTGTCAAAACTGCGGTGTTTATACAAGGTCTGTAGCTGTGTGTCAATTAAAAAATCAATTGAGTTAAGTGTTCTATTGTAATTATTTTCTTCATAAAAGTCACGAAAAATAGAGATGGTTTTGTCAGTATGGAGTATATATTCCGGTTAATATGAATCAATGCTCATGAATTCCTTATGCTTATCATCGCACCTCCGATATGCAGGAAACAGGTTTTTCTCGCTGGAACGCTTTATCTTAACTCAAAATGCTTAGATGAATTGGTAAATATGGCTAAATCAGAAACAATGGACCGAAAGGGTTTCGTTGCCAGGAAGACTGCAGAGACTGCGATTGAGTTGCAGGTAGACCTGGATGGTTCAGGTAAGAATGATATCAAGACCGGGGTGGCATTTTTAGACCATATGCTTACTCTCTTCAGTGTGCACGGGTTCTTTGATCTTTCAATCAAAGCAGAGGGCGACACCGAAGTAGATGATCATCATACGGTGGAAGATATTGGTATATGTCTGGGTCAGGCAATAGCCAGGGCACTGGCCGATAAAGGCGGAATTGCCCGCTATGGCAACTGTTATCTGCCGATGGATGAAACCCTGGTAAGGGTGGTTGTTGATATTTCCAACAGGCCGTTTCTCCATTACGATGCTGTGGTTACCGAGCAGAAACTGGGGACTTTTGATACAGCTCTCGCCAAAGAATTTTTTCGTGCGGTGTGCCAGCATGGGGGGGTCACCCTGCATATCGATCTTTTGCATGGTGAAAACGGACATCATATTATTGAAGCTATATTCAAAGGATTTGGTCGGGCGATGCACAGTGCGACTACCAGGATCGCGGTCGAAGGTGCACTCTCTTCCAAAGGCTGTCTCTGATGACCTCAGGCTGCGATCTTGAGTTGCAGACTGTATTTACTGCAGTGGATATTGAACCCGATATATTTAACTTTCAGGTGTTTTCGTGGCAAAATTAATGAAATCGTTTCTTGGTTATTGTTGTGCTGTCGTCCTGCTTGCAGCATGTTCGTCCCACTCAGGAAAAGACGACGGTCTTGAGGCTAAGGCACCCTTTGTACCGCTTTCCTGCATCGCAGTCCTGCCAGCCAGTACTTCTGCCGATGTGGATGAAACGATCAGTTATGAGAAAGCTCAGACCCTTGAGCAGGGGGCGGCCTATGCCACCGAGGTAATGCAGCGCGTGTTGCAGGGGAAGGCAAAGGTGCGTTTTGTCAGTTCGGATCAGCTGATGTCGCTTGTTCCGGATATTTCCGGCGGCATCTCGGGCACTGTAGCCGCACTTGGTCAAAAACTCAACTGTGACGGCGTACTGCTGACCACTGTCCGCCAGTACAGGCAACGCCAGGGGACCGACTATTCTGTTGATGCGCCGGCCGCGGTGGATTTCTCTATGGTATTGCGACATTCTACCGACGGTAATATCGTCTGGTCCGCTGACTTCAGGGAAGAACAGGAATCCGTTCTCGAAAATCTCTTCAGCTTTGGTAAAGCGAAGAGCAGGGGTTTTAAGTGGGTAACCGTCGAGTATCTCATGGAGCAGGGTATTCAAGACCGGCTGCACAACTGCCCGTACCTGCAATAAAAGACCTGTTGTAATTCTTCAAGAGCCCGCGGCATTGTATTAAACCAGGTCGCGGGTTTTGTCATTTTCGCTTCCGTTCCCGTTGGTCTGCCAGAACTCCGACTGCACATCTATTATGAATGACGGTTATAGATTGCCTGCCCGGCAAAACAGAAAAATCGGCCAGGCAATGCATGATTACACGATGTTTGCTGAAGGTGATCGGGTCCTGGTAGGGGTTTCCGGAGGCATCGACAGTTTAACGCTTGCCTGTGTCCTTAAAATATGGCAAAAAAAGGCGCCCATTCATTTTGATCTTACAGTGCAGTATATAGCACATGATTTCTGGAAAAGGTACGGAGGTGTCGCCGATCCAGGCGAATCTATAAGCAGGCAACTGCGGAAAGTATCTCTGGAAGTCTGCATTGCCGATGAATGGCCCATCAATGAAGCTGACAGAACCTGTTTTCTCTGTTCAAGAAACAGGAGAAGCCAGCTCTTTGATATAGCCCGTAAACAGGGATACAATAAAATTGCGCTGGGTCATCATAAAGACGATCTCATTGAAACCTTTATGCTGAATGCCATTTACAGCGGCAATATCTCGACAATGGTGCCCAGGCAAGATTTATTTGGCGGGACCCTATCTATTGTCCGACCGATGGCATATCTTAATAAGGATGAAGTTGGTGCGATCGCCGCCGGCCTGCAGCTTGTCGCGGTGGACAGCCTCTGTCCGCTGGCAGCCGACACCAGGCGGGAAAAAGTGCGTTCTCTGTTGCAGACGCTTTACCAGGAAGAACCGGCGGCCAGAAATTCACTTTTCGCCGCGCTGGCAAATGTACGGAAAGATTATTTGTTATGAAGATTCATGGAGAATGTCTCCCCTGTTTGCTCAGACAAACCCTGCGGACAGCCCGTCTTAGTCACTGCTCACATGACCTGCAAATCCGTATTCTGCAAGAGGTTTCCCAGGTGATAGCCGGAATGGACCCGATGCAGAGTCCTCCAGCCAATGCGCTTGCTGTTTATCGCAGGATCGCCGAAATCACCGGCTGTGAGGATCCGTACTACGATAAAAAAAGAGCGAGTAATCAGCAGGCTCTGCAGATTGTTCCAGGCCTGCGCCAGGAGATTCAGGGTACGGAACAGGAGCTTCTGTCGGCGGTACGTTTTGCGATCGCCGGCAATATTATCGACTATGGTGCCTTCGAGACCTTTGATATTGAGGCGGCGCTGGCCCGCAGCCGCTCGGCGAACCTGGCGGTCGACCACTTTGCGGCATTTTCCGATGCTCTTGATCGAATGCTGACAGGAAGCACAATCCTCTATCTTACCGATAACTGTGGCGAGATCGTCTATGACGCGCTGCTGGTCGAATATCTGCAGCGTCGTGGTTTTGACCTGATCATTGCTGTAAAAGAGGGCCCAATAATCAATGATGCTCTGGTTGAAGACGCCCTGGAGGCAGGGTTGGACAAATATGGCCGGATCATCACCAATGGCGGCAGATATCCCGGTACCGAGCTTGCCAGATGTTCCCCGCAGTTTCTCGAATATTTTAAGGCGGCGGACCTGGTGATAGCCAAAGGGCAGGGCAATTTTGAGAGTTTATCCGAGGTGGATCGGGACATCTTTTTCCTCCTGACCATCAAGTGTGCGGTTGCCGCACAACACATGGCGGAACTCTCCGGAGTTGCGCCGGAAATATTGCCGGGCAAAGGCGAGATGGCCGTCTATTATTCCGGGAAGAACGTATCTGTTCACCGGAGTACCGCCAAATTTTAAATACCCTTCGCACTGTATGCGTTTACCCGTGCCGAAGATGTGCAGATGAGGTCTTAACGCTGCAGGAGTGTAACGCTTAAAGGCCGAAGACACAACAGATTCGGTTCTGGTGAAAACTTACGAAAGAACAACTGAACAGGTGGAGTGAATGAAAACACGTATTAAAAATATTCTGCGGGAAAAGCCGGTGGGCCAGCCTGTCGCTCTTGCCGGGTGGGTACGAACCAAAAGAGATACTGGAAGTTTTTCGTTTATCGAGATAAATGATGGATCGTGTCTGGCCAATTTACAGATACTCGCCGATGAAAAGCTGAGTAATTATGCATCGGATATCAAACAGCTATCGACAGGTTCCAGTGTTATGGTTGAAGGTGTTCTGCAAAAATCGCCTGCCAAAGGGCAGGACGTCGAACTACAAGCCAGCCAGCTCACCGTGATCGGCACAGCCGACCCGGAAACCTACCCTCTCCAGAAAAAAAGGCATTCTTTTGAATTTCTGCGTGAACTTGCTCATCTGAGACCAAGAACCAATGCCCTGGGGGCTGTCAGTCGTGTTCGTTCACGATTGTCCTATGCCGTGCATCAATTTTTTCAGGAGCGGGATTTTGTCCAGGTGCACACCCCGATCATCACGACCAGTGACTGCGAAGGTGCCGGCGAGATGTTTATTGTCTCAACGGGACAGGAGAAGAACAAGGCGGAGCACTTCTTCGGCCGGTCAGCGGGACTTACCGTCAGTGGCCAGCTACAGGCCGAAGTTTATGCCCTGGCCCTGGGCGATGTCTACACTTTCGGGCCTACTTTCCGAGCGGAAAATTCCAACACCTCAAGGCATCTGTCCGAGTTCTGGATGCTGGAGCCGGAAATGGCCTTTTGCGATCTCCAGGGCAATATGGCGATTGCGACCGAAATGCTCAAGTACCTGTTGAATGATGCCATGGCCAACTGCCCGGAGGACATGCAGCTGTTTGATAAATTTATCGAGAAAGGGCTGTTGGATAAACTCCGGGCTGTCGTCGAAAAGGAGTTTGCCCATATAACGTATAGCGAGGCGGTGGACAGGCTGCAGAAGGCAAAAAAAGATTTTGTCTATCCGGTGAAATGGGGGCTTGATCTGCAGTCGGAACACGAACGGTATCTGTCGGAAGAGGTCTTTCAGTGTCCACTTATCGTCACCGACTATCCGGCGTCGATCAAACCTTTTTATATGCGGGTCAACGACGACAAGAAAACGGTGGCGGCAATGGACATTCTGGTACCGGGCATCGGCGAGATCGTTGGCGGCAGTCAGCGCGAAGAGCGCTACGATGTCCTCGAGGCCCGGATGATCGAGGCGGGCATAGAACGTGCCGACTATGCCTGGTATATGGACCTTCGTCGGTACGGCTCGGTGCCGCATTCAGGATTTGGTCTTGGCTTTGAGCGCCTGGTTCAGTTTGTCACCGGCATGGCTAATATTCGCGAGGTTATCGCTTTTCCGAGAGCACCAGGTTTTGCACCCTGTTGATGCTTTTGGCCATGATGGGGTTAAGAATATGGAGGCAGGCGCTTGAGTAAGGAGCCCGGAGTACAAAGGATGTTTGATGCCATCGCCGGTCGTTATGATCTGATGAACCGGGTGATGACCATGGGGCAGGATCAGAAATGGCGGCGATTTGTCGTTAAAATGGCCGGTGATCCCGGTGCGGGATTGACTCTGGATCTGGCCACCGGAACCGGTGATATCGGCGCCTTGATGACCGAGACCTACCCTCAAGCACGGGTGGTGGGAGGGGATTTCTCCCTCAATATGCTGAAAGAAGCAAAAAAAAGGTTTGCCGGGAAACAACAGATAAGCTGGCAGGCCTGTGATGCCAATATGCTGCCCTTTGGCGATGCTATCTTTCGCTCGGTGACCTTTGGGTATCTGCTGAGGAATGTGGATGATGCACTGCGGGTATTGCGAGAAGTGCGCAGGGTGCTCAAACCCGGCGGCCGGGTAGTCTGCCTGGATACCACGCCGCCGGCTAAAAATATGCTCTCTCCTTTTGTGCGATTTTATTTGCAGCACGGGATACCAATTATGGGCAAATTTATTGCCCGTGACGAGGCTGCATATGCGTATCTTACCGGGTCAACCATGGATTTTTACACGGCGGAACAACTCGCGCAGCTGTTCTCCGAAGCTGGATTTGTCCAGATCGGCTATAAAAAATTTATGTGTGGAACCATTGGGGTGCACTGGGGACAAAAAAAATGATTGAAAAATCGGCTTTCGAGCCAGCGGCCCTGCCCATTTATCCTGTCCGGGATACGCTGTTCACTTTTCTTGTCAACAGTGTCCGGCAATACAGCGCAAACGATGCCTACGTCTATAATGCCGGCGACGAGGAACATCGGGTCTCGTACAGCAAGCTGTTTGAAGACGTCCTCCTTCTGGCCAAGGCCTTTCGACGTCGAGGGGTGAGCCATGGCGACAAGGTCATGGTTCTGTCGGACAATCGGTATGCCTGGATAGTGACGGATCTGGCGCTGATGTCTTTTGGCGGTGTTAATGTTCCCAGGGGCTCTGACACCCCGTCGCAGGAGCTTCAATTCATTGTCGAACATTCGGAAAGTTGTTATCTCGTGGTCGAGAACGATAAGCTTCTTGAGCGTCACGTTGATTTCATAAAAAATTGCCGACAGTTACGCTCAATTTTTGTTATGGCCGGACCGGCTACGCATGTCCTGTTCAGCAATGTTTTCTCCTATAACGACCTGCTCAGCGATCGGCACTACACACAAAAAGATATCGACCAATTTCTCGCCGTGGGCGAGAAAATTATCCCCCAAGATCTGCTGACCATCATTTATACTTCGGGGACCACCGGAACACCAAAAGGGGTGATGCTCTCCCACGCCAACATCATGCATAATGTGCAGGTCGTGCCGGATGTCATTCAGTTGAGTGAAAAGGACAATTGGCTGTCTATTTTGCCGAGCTGGCATATCTTTGAACGGACCGCGGAGTATGTTGCCCTGGCCAGGGGTACCACCCTGGTCTATTCATCGATCAAAACATTTTCACAGGATCTGGAAAAATATAAACCAACCCTGGTGGCAACTGTCCCTCGAGTATGGGAATCCCTTTATGCAAAAGTACAGATGGCGGTAAAGAAAAAGGGAGCAATCGCCAGTCACCTTTTTCAGATGATGGTCTGGGTCTCTTCTGCCTATCGGCGCAATAAGAGAAAGGTGCTTGGCAGGATGCCCGTCTTCAAATCGAGCGGGCGGATAGTCAAGTATGCAGCAAGAACCGTTGCGTCAGTGAAAATGGCACTGCTGTTTCCTCTGTACAAGCTGGCCAATAAAAAACTGGCTATGGTCAGACAACGTTTTGGCGGCCGCCTGCGTCTGGCTATCAGTGGCGGCGGAACGCTCGCCACTCATCTTGAAGAGTGGATCGATGCTGTGGGTATTCGTATTGTCAATGCCTACGGCATGACCGAATGTTCCCCCGCCATAGCCGGTCGTGGCGTTAGCTGCAGGACCTACGGTACCGTCGGTCCACCAGTTCCCTGGACGGAAATCCGGGTGGTTTCAGAGGAAGGGAACGTATTGCCGGCTGGTGAAGAGGGGACCATTGAGGTTCGCGGCGCCCAGGTGACCAAAGGGTATTATCATAATGAGGAAGAAAATCACAAATCGTTTACCCCGGACGGTTTTTTCAAGACCGGTGATCTCGGCATGATGACTATTAACGGCGAGCTCATGATAACCGGTCGGGCGAAAGAGATAATTGTCCTGTCCAGTGGCGAAAATATCGATCCGACCAAAATAGAAAATGCCCTGACCATGTTTCCATTCATTCAGGAAGCAATTCTCGTTGGCCATGACAAAAAAGCCCTCGGCGCTCTGCTGGTTCCCAATATTGAAGAGTTGAAGGAATATGTGGCGCAAAAGATGAGCGGGCTCAGGCAAGAGACCACAGAATTATTGACTGATGTCAAGGTCCTCGATCATATTCGCAATGATATCAACAGGATTCTGCGGCCCAAACAAGGCTTTAAGCCTTATGAAAAACTGCAGGGCATTATCTTTCTCGACAAGGAATTCAAGCTTGGGGAAGAACTCACGAATACCTTGAAAAAGAAAAGACATGTCATTGAAAAGAAATATCACCAGATAATCAATGACTTGCTGCACTAACAGTTTCATGGGATCCCCACTTTTTTCGCCAGACAGCAGGGTGTGCCTGTTTTTCTGTTCTGTTTTCGTGTCATTGCACGTAGGAAAGTAACATTTTTGTTATTTGTCGGGGGGATGTTTACAAGGTTGGCATGTAATGACATCTGCTCCATCAATGGTCAATGGAACAAAGGCAGCCTCCATATGAGATGTGAGAATGATTCTTCAAATTGGTATGTAAATTGCTTATGTAATTGAGTGACTATAACGATTACATGTTTGCCATGAGAAAATAGCCGCGCAGGGTTGAGAAGTGAAGTGCTGTATATTTTGATTAAGTCTGCTTTAATGCAATACTTTAGAGAAATTATCACTCTGTTCAGTAATTGCCGGTTTGGTGAAAAACAAGACAACGAAGACTGTTTTTAACAGTAAAAAGCTGAAGAGAGCAGTAAACCTTTTACACCGCTCCAAAGGGTGCGGAAAAGCAAACCCGCAAGGGGCATGGAAAAAAACCGTTTATTTCCCATGAAGAGGGAGAATTCAAGCAAAAAACGGCAACGAAAACAGAGAAAAACAGATGGATATTGATACAATGATTATAATGGGCCTGCTTGCAGCCGCCCTCTGCTGGTGGTTTGCAATTCACGTCAAAGAAGAGCGAAAAGTAATTAAGCAAGGTAATAAAGACAGACAAGACGAGCTGGAACGGGCTGAACGAGTGAGACGAATAACCAACAAATAAGAGTCTGCCAACCGTTCATGGTTTGAAGGGCAGGGTAGTCATAGGACATGGTTTATGCGCTTGTGTACAGGTTGTGATTTGACGTTTGAGATTACTGTGCCGACGCCATTTGTGTTGATGCTGCGGCCGCGCAGCAGCGCCCGGCAATGGATAGCCAGTGAAAAATACACCATCACCCCCAGTGTGCCTGTCTCTGAATTTACCGATACCTACGGCAACCTTTGCCAGCGTTTAATAGCTCCGCCAGGTGCTTTTTCCATAAGCACATGCGCCGAGGTAATCCTCGCGGACAGGGTCGACCGGGCAGAGGATGCTCCTTTTGTTGAGATCCACGCTTTGCCCGACGATGTACTTATTTACCTCCTTCCCAGTCGTTACTGCGAGACAGAACATTTTGGTCAGATGGCTACTGCCATTACCGAGGGGCAACTTCTTGGTTACAATCAGGTTGCAGCTATCGAATCCTGGGTGCGCAAAAATATCCGATTTAAATCTTACGGGAATGACATCCCTGTCTCCGCGGTGGATGTGAATTCGAGACAGTGGGGAGTCTGCCGTGATCTTTCCCACCTGGCGATAGCACTGTGCCGCAGCCTGAGCATTCCCGCGCGGATGGTGGTGGGGTATCTCTATGGTCTGCAACCCATGGATTTGCACGCCTGGTTTGAAGCATACCTCGCAGGCCGGTGGTATACATTTGATGCTACGCAGGCCGAATTGCAGGGTGGGTATGTCGTTCTCGGTTATGGTCGCGATGCGGCAGATGTTGCTGTTTACAACCAGTTTGGGCCTGCAGTTTATCCGACAACGCAGAGTGTTCGAGTAGAGCGGGTAGATAATACGCAGCTGTAGTCAATGATAGAGTGGAGAGGTTAGCGAAAAGAGTTGGTCACACTTCAACAAGGAACGGTTTGATGGAAACATTTAGCACATATGACACTGAAGGCTTTTATGATGAACTGATTGACGAAAGCGGTATTCCTCGACCGGGTGTTGAGTTGCTGGTGAACAAGATAGAGTCCCTGCCGGAAGGTGATCTGGCCTTTCGCCAGAAAGCCGCTGAGGCTTTGCTGCTTAAAATGGGCATCACTTTTAATGTCTATGGCCGGGATGAAGGGACTGAGAAGATTTTCCCCTTTGATTTGATCCCGCGAATCATTCCAAGCAATGACTGGGAACAGATAGAAGCCGGTCTGAAACAGCGCATCTATGCGCTGAACGAATTTATTCAGGATATTTATAACGACAAGAAGATCCTGAAAGACAAGATCGTCCCCGAAGACCTGATTCTCAGCAGCCAGACATACCGAAAGGAATGTGAGGGATTCACTCCACCCCGAAAAATATGGTGTCACGTAACGGGTACCGACCTGGTGCGGGGGAGTGACGGGTGTTTTTACGTGTTGGAAGACAATCTGCGCTGTCCTTCCGGTGTCTCCTATGTGCTGGAGAATCGCCAAGTCCTAAAACGTACTTTTCCTCAGGTTTTTGAGGCGTCCCGGGTTCGCCAGGTAGATGATTATCCCGGCAAGCTGCTGGAGATGCTTGAATATCTGGCGCCCAATGAGATGCAGTCGCCAACCATTGGTGTGCTCACTCCCGGCATTTATAACAGTGCCTATTTCGAGCACTCATTTTTATCCCAACAGATGGGCGTGGAACTGGTCGAGGGGCGTGACCTGGTGGTATCTGACGGGTTTGTCCATATGCTGACCACCAAAGGACTCAAACGTATTGACGTACTGTATCGGCGTATCGATGATGATTTTATCGACCCTACGGTATTTCGCCCCGACTCTCTCCTCGGGGTCAAGGGATTGATCGATGTGTACAAGAAAGGCAGGATTGCCATGGCCAATGCGCCGGGTACCGGCATTGCCGACGATAAGGTTATCTACGCCTATGTGCCTAAAATCATAAAATATTATACCGGAGAGGAGGCTATTCTGCCTAACGTGCCCACCTATATTTGTCGGGAAGAAGATGATCGGGCCTACGTGCTGAGCCACCTGGAAGAACTGGTCGTGAAAGCCGCCAATGAATCAGGCGGCTACGGAATGCTGATTGGACCGCATTCCACTGGTGCAGAACGGAAACAGTTTGCCGAATTGATTCTCGCCAAGCCCCGCAATTATATCGCGCAGCCGACCATATCGCTTTCGCGGGTACCCACTATTGTCGGCAATCGCATCGAGGGGCGCCATGTGGATCTGCGGCCCTACATTCTCTTTGGTAAGGAAATTTACGTGCAGCCGGGTGGACTGACTCGAGTAGCATTAAAGAGAGGATCGCTGGTAGTCAACTCATCCCAGGGCGGTGGAAGCAAAGACACCTGGGTTTTGTTGCCGAATCAATCATAGGAGGAAGGGAATGCTGAGTCGTGTCGCCAATTCAATTTACTGGATGTGCCGCTATATCGAACGCGCGGAAAATGTTGCTCGTTTTATCGGGGTCAATCTCAATCTGCTGCTGGATATGCCTTCGGAAAAAGACAAACACTGGTTGCCGCTGGTAATGACTACCGGGGATCAGGAGCTCTTTGAAAAAAGCGAGACTGACTATAACCAGGAGGCGGTTCTCTGGTTTCTTACCTTCGACCGGACATATCCGAATTCGATCCTGAGTTGTGTGTCTGCTGCCAGGGAAAACGCCCGCTCCATTCGCGAGATCATTTCTTCGGAAATGTGGGAACATCTGAATCATTTCTATCTCGAACTCGTCAAGGAAGACAGCATTAAGATGGCGCTGCAGGATCCCGACCGATTTTACAACATTGTTAAAATGCGCAGCCATCTGTTCACCGGGCTGCTGGACAGCACCATGAGTCATGGAGAGGCGTGGAATTTTGCCAGGATCGGCATGATGATCGAACGGGCGGATAAAACGTCACGAATTCTTGATGTGAAGTATTTCATGCTGCTTCCCCAGGCCGATTTAGTGAACACCCCCATTGATAACATTCAATGGATTGCCGTGCTTCGCTCAGCCAGTGCCTTTGAAATGTACCGAAAAGAATTTCATCATATAATTCCCCGAAATGTTGCTAATTTTCTGATTTTTGATAAAAATTTTCCTCGCTCCATCTACTATTGCATCGCCAGAGCGCAGGTTTATCTGCACCGGATTGCCGGTACCCCACAAGGCTCGGTCACCAACAGCGCTGAAAAGCATTTGGGCCGACTTAAGGCGGACCTTGAGTATACCGATATTGATGAGGTTATTGATTCGGGACTCCATGAGTTCCTCGATAACCTGCAGAGCCGCTTAAATATGGTGGGGGGAACAATCGGGACAACGTTTTTTAATATCAAACCTCAGGTAACCGAGACGGCCCCGGAACAATCGCAGACAACTCTGCAATCCTGATCAACCCCCTGTAAACGGGAAGAAAGCCGGGATACGTTCCTGCACGAAATAAATATTTTGTGTAAAGCGCAATAAATTTGTTTTTAAGTCACTAACCAGCCTTCATACGCCTCTGTATCTAGTTGACCTGAGATGGTGAACGAGGCACCAATAACTTACTATTACAAGGAATACCAGTGGGAATCCATATCGCCATAAACCATAAGACCTCCTACAATTACGATCGCGCCATCAATCTTGGACCGCAGATAGTACGGCTCCGACCGGCTCCTCACTGCCGGACTCCCATTCTCAGCTACTCGATGAAGGTGACGCCCAAAGAGCATTTCATCAACTGGCAGCAGGATCCTTTCAGCAATTATTTAGGTCGCCTGGTCTTCCCGGAAAAAACGACCAGGTTTGAGGTGGAGATCGATCTGATCGCCGATATGATCATCATTAACCCCTTTGATTATTTCCTGGAACCGGATGCAGAGGAGTTTCCTTTTACGTATGATAAAGAATTGAAGCAGGATTTAATTCCCTATCTGGTAAAAAACGAATCAGGGAAGAAGCTGAAAAAATATCTCAAGGAAATAGACTGCACTCCTCGGCGTACCATTGATTTTCTGGTCGATTTAAACATCAAGCTGAGTAATGACATCAAGTATCTCATTCGCATGGAACCTAATGTGCAGAGTTGTAAACAGACTCTGGAGCTGCGGAGTGGTTCCTGTCGGGATTCGGCGTGGCTGCTGGTTAACATCCTCAGGCATTTTGGCCTGGCCGCCCGTTTTGTTTCCGGCTATCTGGTCCAGCTCAAGCAGGATGTGAAATCGCTTGATGGCCCTTCCGGGCCCGAAGTTGATTTCACCGACCTGCACGCCTGGACGGAGGTGTATCTCCCCGGTGCCGGCTGGGTGGGGATGGATCCGACTTCCGGACTTTTTGCCGGAGAAGGGCACATACCACTGGCCTGCTCACCCGAGCCGCAAAGTGCTGCACCGATTACCGGTGCTTTAGACGAATGCGAGGTGGATTTCAGTCACACCATGTCTGTTACCCGCATTCTTGAAGCGCCGCGATCTACCCGGCCTTATCCGGAACATGTCTGGGCGGATATCGTTCAGCTTGGCGACCAGGTTGACCGGGAGCTGATGGAGCGCGACGTCCGCTTGAGCATGGGGGGCGAGCCCACGTTTGTTTCCATTGACGATATGGAAAGTGCCCAATGGACGACCGAAGCGCTTGGCAAGGAGAAGCTCGAGCTGGCGGAAACCCTTATCAAAAAATTAAAGGAACAATGGGCGCCCGGTGGATTCCTCCACTATGGTCAGGGCAAATGGTATCCGGGCGAATCACTGCCCCGGTGGGCGCTGGGCTGTTATTGGCGAACAGACGGCGAGCCAATCTGGAAAAACGAAAAATTGATGGCCGATTTTGCCATAGATTATGGTTTTGGCATAGCTGAAGCCAAAAAATTTATCAATGCTCTGGCCGACACCTTAAAGGTGAATAAAAAATACATCCGTGAAAGTTACGAGGATGTTCTACATTACCTGAAAAAAGAAAGAGACTTACCGGTAAATGTAGATCCCATGGATCCCAAGTTGAACGATCCCGAAGAACGAAAACGGATGGTCAATGCCTTTGAGCGCGGGCTTGGTGCGGTAGTAGGGTATGTCTTACCTCTGCAGCACGGCTCCTGGAAGAGTGGTCCCTGGCCGTTGCGGACCGAGCATATGTTTTTGCTGCCGGGCGATTCTCCGGTGGGGCTGCGTCTGCCGCTCGACTCTTTACCATGGGTGGCGGAAAAGGATATCCCCGCGGAATATACCATGGATCCCATGGCTGATCGGGAGCCGCTTGAAGTGGCCGGAAAGAGTAAGGATGATAAAAAAGGGAAGGGGATTAAGAAGGAAAAGGCAGCAAAGCTGCTGGCCAAGCAGCAGGCAGGCGACGATATCAGCGCGCAACCCGAACCCTTTACGGATCCGCAGCCGGTAGTGGGCGAATCCGCTGCCTGGCTGGTTCGGACAGCCCTGTGTGTGCAGCCCCGCGATGGTCGGCTTTTTATCTTCATGCCGCCGATTACCTCGCTTGAAGGATATCTCGAACTGGTCGGCTGCATTGAGGCAACGGCGAAAAAGACCAAATTGCCGGTCGTTCTTGAAGGCTATGCACCGCCTGCCGATTATCGTCTGGAGAGCTTAAAAGTGACTCCCGATCCAGGAGTCATCGAGGTCAACATCCAGCCCATGCACAGTTGGCGGCAAATGGTTGATTGTACCACGACGCTTTATGATTTGGCGAGACAGAGCCGTCTCGGTACCGAAAAATTTATGGTCGATGGCCGCCATACCGGCACCGGCGGCGGCAACCATATTGTTATCGGTGGTGCGACGCCGGCCGACAGCCCCTTTTTGCGACGGCCGGATTTGTTGCGCAGCTTTGTCACTTTCTGGAACAATCATCCCTCGCTTTCGTTTTTGTTTTCCGGACTCTTTATCGGTCCAACCAGCCAGCAGCCACGTATTGATGAAGCACGACACGACAGCCTCTATGAGCTCGAGATCGCGTTTGCCGAACAAGACCGGCAGACAGGGCCGAACCAACCCTGTCCGCCATGGCTGGTTGATAGACTGTACCGCAATTTTCTCATCGACGTGGCAGGAAATACCCACCGGGCGGAATTTTGTATCGACAAGTTGTATTCGCCGGACAGCTCGGCGGGACGCCTGGGCCTGCTTGAATTCCGGGCCTTCGAGATGCCGCCTCACGCCCGGATGAGCCTCGCCCAGCAGCTTCTGCTGCGCATCTTTGTCAGCTGGTTCTGGCAGATGCCGTACCGCCAGGAACTGGTCCGCTGGGGAACCCGGCTCCATGACCGCTTTATGCTCCCACAGCTGATAGGTGATGATTTTGCCGATGTGTTGGCTATTCTGAAGCAGGCGGGATATCCGGTGTCTATGGATTTCTTCCATCCCCATTTCGAGTTTCGTTTCCCCGTCTACGGCAGGGTGAATTACCAGGGGATGGATATCGAAATACGTCAGGCGCTCGAACCCTGGCATGTGCTGGGCGAAGAAGCAGGGGGCGGTGGAACCGCGCGTTATGTTGATTCTTCGCTGGAGAGGATCCAGATAAAGGTTTCCGGCATGACCGGAGAACGCTATGTCGTTACCTGCAACGGCCGGCGTGTTCCTCTTCAGGCAACGCTGACCGCGGGGACGTTTGTCGCCGGTGTTCGATATCGCGCATGGCAGCCGCCGTCCTGCTACCATCCGACCATTGGTATCCATGCTCCGCTGACCATTGATCTTTTTGATACCTGGACCGGGAGGGCGGTTGGTGGGTGTCAATATCATGTCGGACATCCAGGTGGGCGCAGTGCCGATGATTTTCCAGTGAATTCCAATGAAGCTGAAGGACGACGAAACGCCCGGTTTATTCCTCATGGTCATACGCCTGGTGACTTCGTCGTCATACCGACTGAAGAAACCAATCGCTATTTTCCTTATACTCTTGATTTGCGGACCCCAAAACGGTAAATAAGCGCCAGGAGCGACAATTACGTCGCTCATTATGTGGCGGTATGACCGCAACAATGAGGCAGCAACAGTATTATGAGCAACACAGATATTAATGGTGCATCCAGTCAAAAAGTAAAACCGGTGTCCATCTTTGACCTGGAATCCCTACCGGTCGATGCTTATTGCGAGGCATTCTCCGGTAAGGCTCAGCCCCGCAAACATTGGCAGCCAATTCTCAACGCACTGGATGCCAAAGCTCCTGACGACCTCAGAGAGTATCACGAAAAAACGCGGCACATGCGTCATGAAGATGGCGCTACGATAAACCCCTTCGATGATTCCACCGGTCGGGCCACCTCCTGGGCGCTTGATATGATTCCATTGCCCATTTCTGAAGGGGAATGGGCAGGGATCGAAGAGGGGGTGACGCAGCGGGCCCTGTTGCTGGAAAAAATTCTGGCGGACACCTACGGGCGGCAGGAGTTGTTGAAAAATGGCAGCATTCCCGCTGAGCTGGTTTTTGCCAATCCCAACTTTCTGCTTTCCTGCCATGGAATCCAGCCCTCCGGCAACAGGTTTCTGACTTTCTATGCCGTAGATCTCTATCGTGGTCTTGATGGTCGTTTTAAAGTACTCCGAGATTATGCTTCTAATCCGGCTGGTCTTGGCTATGCCCTGGAAAACCGTATCGTCATGTCGCGGGTATTTTCCGAACTCTACCATAAAACCCAGATTCGCCGCTTAGCACCGTTTTTCCAGACCTTTCACCGCGCCCTGATCCAGCGAGCGTCTCTTCGAAGAGAAGACCCTGGTATTGTGTTGTTTTCTCCAGGTCCTGACAGCCGTATCTATTACGAACACGCCTTGCTCTCACGCTATCTGGGGTATCCACTGGTGGAAGGCCAGGATCTCACGGTACGCAACGGCAAGGTGTTTTTGAAAAAACTGGCCGGGCTTGAGCCGGTAGAGGCCATCTTCCGCCATATTCCCGACCTTGGCAGCGACCCTTTTGCTCTGCGGCGTGAAACCGCCAATGGAGTGGCCGGGCTCATCCAGGTATGTCGTGAACAGAACATCGATATTGTTAACCCGATTGGCAGCGGGTTTGTCGATACGCCGATATTAAAGATATTCCTGCCTCTGCTCTGCCGGCAAATGCTAGGTTCAGATCTGCTGCTGGAAAACCATCCCAGCTGGTGGTGCGGCAACAGTGATGGGCTCAAGCACGCCATGGCCAATCTGCAAGACTTGACTGTCGGTCCGGCCATGGATCAATCAGCAGTGGTCGATCTCTATGTTGACTCGATGGCAGAAATAAGAACGGATCCCTCTCGATATATGGTCTCTGGCCCCCTTGCTCCGTCCCTTGCGCCGACATGGGGTGTCGGTGGCGTCAGCCAGTGCTATAACGTTATACGGGTTTTTGCCTGTGCCACGGAACACGGATTCTCGGTTATGCCCGGAGGTCTTGCGATTACCGCTGGCGATGTGGAAACGCTTAAAGGTAACTCTCCGGAGCAACAACAGAGTAAGGATATCTGGGTCTTATCAGACAAACCGGTCGAACCTTTTTCCATGATGGATGGATTTCATGCCGTCGCTGAGTTCAAGCGCAGTAATGATCTCCCCAGCAGGGTTGCCGACAACTTACTTTGGCTGGGGAGATATCTTGAGCGTGCCGAAGGCTTGATACGCCTGCTACGTTCGGTGTATCGACTCTTATCAGGTGAAGATCGACCAGAAGATATTCCGGAGCTGCAATTCTTGATCAACATTCTCCGGACGAAAAACATCATTCCCAAAAATACTGCAGCAGATACAGGCCTTATCTTCTACAAAGAGCTGCAACAACAGCTCCGTGATGCCCTGTATCGAAAGGACAAACCTGAAAGTGTGGTGTTTATTTTACGACGTGTACAGGAAACCACACGCAATGTTCGGGATCGACTCTCTGCCGATTCGTCCCGGGCTATCAACCGATTGGAGGAATTTGCGCATAACCCGTTCAGTGATCCCATCGAACTTCTAGATAAAACCTTGTTCACCTTGAGCGCGTTTAGTGGACTGGCCATGGAAAGCATGACCCGGGGGCTGGGTTGGCGCTTTATGGATATGGGCCGCAGGGTCGAGCGGGCTTTGAACCAGGCGATTCTTATACGGTTCGGGCTTCCCCAGGTTTGCAGCGGTTCCCGGAATATTTTGCAATCTCTACTGGAGGTGTCTGATAGCCTTATGACCTATCGGGCCAGATACAAATCCACATTTCAACTGGCACCGGTACTGGACCTCCTGCTGGCTGATGAAAGCAACCCTAAATCTCTGGCTTTCCAGTTCAGCCAGCTTGCGAGCCATGTGGAACACCTGCCCCGGCAGAGTGAGCGGCGGTTTTCCTGTGCTGAGGAAAGGATTGCTTTGAAGATGCTCACCACCGTTCGATTGCTCGACCTCACCGGGATCGAATGCGGTGCCCAGAAATCTCAGGATGACACGCTGACACCATTTCTTGAATCCATGGAGGCACTGCTTAAAGAGTTCGGCCAGCAAATCAGCGGCCATTATCTCAGTCGAGTCCCTGCAACTCCCCATTACACAATGATTCCAGGGGATCGTTTAGTATGAAATACCGCATCATTCATAATACCAGCTATAAGTATTCTGCACCGGCCTCACTCTCGCAGAATGAACTCTTGCTGCATCCCCGCCGAACGCCGTCCCAGGAGGTCCTTTCGTGTCAATTGTCGATAGTGCCCAAACCCCAGTATCTACATTGCCGAACCGATTATTTCGGCAATACGGTGCATGTGTTCATGGTGCAGCATCCGCATAATGAACTGGCTATGTCTGCCACCAGTATCGTCAGAACGTCCCGCCCGGTCATTCCGGTACCGAATGATGCAACTGCTCCTTACGAAATAGTGGCGCAGCGGTTGGCTGAACGCAGACAGCTGATTGAACTTGAGGCGTCGCAGTTTGTTTTTGCCAGCCCGCTCGTCACGGTCAATGCAACAGCTACAGATTATGCCAGACAATCTTTTCCTCCGGGTACTCCGGTGCTGGTCGGTGCCACCGATCTGGTTCGGCGTATTTTTACGGAATTTTCGTACGATAAGAATGCGAGTACTGTTGATACGACTGTCGAGCAGGTATTGATTAACAGGAAGGGCGTTTGCCAGGACTTTGCCCATCTTGCCATTAGTTGTCTGCGCGGTCTTGGCCTTGCCGCACGCTACGTGAGCGGGTATATGGAGACGGTTCCTCCGCCCGGAAAACCAAAATTAGTCGGTGCAGATGCATCCCATGCCTGGATTTCTGTTTTTCTGCCTGATTTTGGCTGGGTTGACCTTGATCCCACCAACAATTTAATTGTTAATGAAAGCTATATTACCGTCGCCTGGGGACGTGATTACGGTGATGTGGCTCCGGTGAAAGGAGTGGTCATGGGGGGAGGGGCGCATATGCTGTCGGTTATGGTTGATGTTGCGAGGCAGGAAGAAGCTTTAGTGTAAAAGGTGGAAATATCAACTGAGCTTTTTGGTTTTCTGACTGATGATGGTCGATTTCTCGCAATGGGCACCTGTCTTGGGACTACAATCAAGCAGGATAGCCATGACCTTGTCGGCGGTGTTGAAGCATTGTGCACCTTCCAGCCTTGCCAGCAGGTCGGACATCAACCTGCTGAATTGCTCGCACTGAGCATAGTCGGAAACCGCACGCTGATGCAGGGCACACACTTTCTCTAAATCTCTCTGGATATCTTCTGGTAGAACCTCAGCCGTAAATCCGGATGCTTTCATAATGAGTTGTAACCTCGTGCTGTCTTCGAGGGATTATTTTCCGACGGGATTGGCATTTTTTTTAACTGCGTTGTTGTGCTGCTCGGTCAGCTCTTTTGCCAGATTTGCCTGCTCAATCGGCGTCTTGATACTCCTCACAGCCTCTTTGGCAATTTTGTCGGTAGCCTGTTCGATACGTCCTTTTTCTGCCTGCTCGTCAGAGTTTGAACATGCGGTGAGCAGGGTTGCCATAAGTGCGGTTAAAATTAGTTTTTGGAGTTGAACAAACATTATGTCCTCATGAAAATAAAATATGGAAGTTATTTATAATTTCAACGCTTTTTCAAAAATAAACACAAACCATATCTACGCCAGATAAAAATATCAGACGTATCCCAGAACAGCCTGATTTGCAGAAAAAGCCTCTCTTCTTGCATTTTTTCAAACTTTTTGCTTCATATTTACAGCAAAAATAACAAAGGGACTTAAAGCCGACGGCTTTAAGTCCCTGAATTCGTTGGTCGGGATGAGAGGATTTGAACCTCCGGCCCCTTGTCCCCCAGACAAGTGCGCTACCAAGCTGCGCTACATCCCGACACGTGCTGTGTATCTACCATTTGTTGGAATTGCTGTCAACCGCATCTAGTAGAATTTAGTATTTCCCCGATCATTTTCTTGTTTGGCGGAGTTAGCTTTCTTTTTTGCTGGTGAGCAGGTTTTGCAGCTCTTTCAGTTCCTGTTTAATAGTTTGCAGTGTTTCAGAAACTTTCGTGTTCGGGAGGATTACCGCTGCCGCCTGGTCAGGTTTTTGCCCGCTTTCGAGAAATTTTCTGGCCCCCGCAATAGTATACCCCTGCTCGTGCAGGAGTGTCTTGATGTCAAGTATCAGCTCAACATCCTGTCTTCGGTACAGTCGCTGTTTGGAGTTCGCCCTTTTGGGGTTAATTCCTGGAAATTCCGACTCCCAATAGCGAAGGACATGCGTTGGCACATCGGCCATCTTTGCCACTTCACCGATTTTAAAATAGAGCTTGTCTGGTATTGCTGTCTTCGTCATGCCAGTCTCATCTCTACTTGTATCAGGGGTCGGAAATATTTACTAGCTATTCACCTGCTCCCTGAGCTTCTTGCTGGGCCGAAAACTTACGGCCTGGCGCTTCTTGATGGTAATGGTTTCACCTGTGCGTGGATTCCGACCCTTGCGTGGCGATTTGTCCCGTACCGTGAAGGTACCGAAATGGACAAGCTTTATCGATTCGCCGGACAGCATCGACCCTTTCATATTGTCAAGAAAGCTGTCGACAATCTGTGCACAGTTGCTTTGCGAATAGCCAAGCTGATTGGCTAAGGTTTCGGTCAGTTCTTTTCTGGTAAGATTATTTATGCTGTTATCATGCATTGCGGAAACTCCCCTCAAATTCATCACTAAGCAAACGTACTATTTTAGAATGGGATTTTTCCACATTTTTTTCCGTCAGCGTTTTTGTTTCAGATCTATAGGTAATGGTAAGAGCAACACTTTTATACCCCTCGGGTATCTTTGCTCCTTTAAAAACATCAAAAATATCACAACGTTCGATGAGTTTATCTCGAGTGTTTCTCACTCTGGCTAAAAGTTCCCCGGCCGAAACATTGTCGGCAACGACAAGGGCAATATCTCTTTTTACCGATGGGTATACCGGTAAAGATGAGAATTTTTTGCCTTCCGTCTCAAGATCACAAATTCTATCATAGAAAAGATCAAAATAAAATACATCATGTTTGATCGAGAATCGTCGAAGTACCTCGGTTTTGATCTTGCCGAGTGAACCGAGTTGTACTTCTCCGGCGAATATATCCAGAGCATATTGTTTTTCAGCAAAAGGTTCACCGCCATTTTCCGGGAGAGCAAAGCGTATCGCCTCCTGTTCTCCGATCCGTCCTAGCCCCATCTCATGGAAAATGAATTCCACCGCGCCTTTAACGTCAAAGATGTCCACCGGTTCCTGTTTGAAGTGCAGCGGCGAGTTCTCTCCATGTCGATTTCCGGAGAGGACACCGGACAGAAGCATTACTTCGCCTGGCTGGACATTGTTGCCCGCAGGAGTAAAGACTTTACCGATCTCGAACATCTTAACTGCCGTTTTCTGGTGATTGATATTTCTTTTAACGGTCTCCAGTAAGCCGGGCAGCAGCATTGTGCGCATAACCGACTGATCTTCACTGAGCGGATTGAGCAGCCTGACCGGAGAAAAACGCGCGTCGCTCTCAGCAATATTCAGCATCCCAGCATGTTTTTCTGATATAAAACTGTAGTTGATCGCCTCGGTGTACCCGATGGAAGTGAGACGCTCCGCAAGCGCCAATCGTCTCGCACGATTACTGTCCTGCTCAGGATAGCTGAGCTTTACTTTCGGGAGCGTTGCCGGGATATTATTGTAGCCGTAAAGACGAGCGATCTCTTCCACCAGGTCCGCCTCTCTTTCGATATCGATCCGAAAAGAAGGAGGAGTAATGGTTAGTTTGTCGTTTTCGGACTGCTGACAGCCGATACCGATGGACTCAAGAAGATCAATAATTTCTTCGGACTTCAACTCTATGCCCAGCAGCTCATTGGTCCTGGCAACGCTTAAATTAATCGCAGTTTTTTCGGTTTTGCCAGGATAGCAGTCAATACCATTATCGGCAGCTTGACCATCTGCCACGGCAACCATTAATTCCACGGCGCGATTGAGTGCATTTATGGTACCCTCGGGGTCTACACCCCTTTCAAAGCGATACGATGCATCCGTTGCCATATTCAGTTTTCTGGCGGTTTTACGAATAGAGACGGAATTGAAACAGGCACTTTCGAGGAGGATATTGGTTGTTTTTTCGGTGACTTCGGAGTTCAGTCCGCCCATGACACCGGCGACCGCGATAGGTTTTTCACCATCGCATATCATAAGCATTTCGGAGTCGAGCTGGCGTCCTGCATCATCTAAGGTGGCAAAAGTCATCTCGTCAGGACGTGGGGTACGAACCACAATTTTTTGACCGGCAAGGGTATCAAAATCAAATGCATGCAGCGGTTGGCCGTATTCGAGCATCACGAAGTTGGTTATATCGACAATGTTGTTAATCGGTCTGAGCCCAACGTTAAGAAGACATTTTTTCAGCCACCATGGCGACGGACCGATTTTCACATCTTTGACGAGGCGTGCAGCATAGCGGGGGCACAGCTCATCTGCTTCGATGATGACTGAAAAATCACGGCTTGGGTGAGTTATTTCTGCATCTTGTACCGGCAAAGACAGAGGTTTTCGAACGACGCCGGCTATTTCCCGCGCGATGCCTATTACAGAGGCACAATCCGGTCGGTTGGGGGTCAGATCGACTTCAACGAAAATATCGTCGAGTTCGAGGGCATTGATGAAAGACAGGCCATGTGCAGTTGCCTGCGGCAGCTCCATTATGCCGTCGTGTTCGTTGCTCAGCCCAAGCTCTCTTTCGGAACAGATCATGCCGAAAGATTCAATCCCGCGTATTTTAGATTTGCTGATTTTAAAGTTGCCGGGCAGGACAGTACCGGGCAGAGCAACCACAACCGCCAACCCTTGTCGCACATTAGGCGCGCCACAGACAATCTGGTGGCTTTGCTCTCCGATCTGCACTTGACAGACGGTCAGCTTGTCGGCGTCCGGATGCTTGACAGCTGATGTGACCAGTCCGGTTTTCAGGTCGGCCAGCTCCTGATAGAGCGGGGCAAGTGTGTCAACCTCAAGTCCCAGCATGGTAAGATGTTCAGCAATCTCTTCCGGCGTGAGGCCCTGAATATCTATATATTTTTTTAACCAGTTAAGAGTAAACTTCATGGCAATATTGTTGATTGTAGTGAAACTGACTGACCCAGGTGAACCGGGCATTGGCCTTCATGGCATGCATATCCTGGTGCTAGCCGGGATGAAATTCCTCACGAACTCAAGCTAGAACTGCGCCAGAAAACGCTGATCGTTTTCGTAAAAAAGTCGAATATCGTCAATGCCGTACTTGAGCATGGCGATCCGCTCGATCCCAAGGCCAAAGGCGAATCCGCTATATACTTCAGGATCGTATCCGACCATTTTAAATACCTCCGGATCAATCATGCCCGAGCCCAGAATTTCGAGCCAACCGGTTTTTTTGCAGACTCTGCAACCAGCTCCATCGCACATCACACAGGCAATATCCACTTCGGCGCTGGGTTCGGTGAACGGGAAGAAAGAGGGGCGAAATCGCAGCGGCAAATCCTTTTTAAACATCTTTTGGGTAAAGACGGTTAAAACGCCTTTGAGATCGGCGAAGGAGACATTTTTGTCGACTAAAAACCCTTCAACCTGATGGAACATCGGGGTATGGGTAATATCGGAATCGCAGCGATATACCTTGCCTGGCGCGATGACCCTCAGCGGCGGCTGCTGCGCTTCCATAATGCGGGCCTGCATTGGTGAAGTATGCGTTCGCAGCAGTACTGAATCACTCACATAGAAAGTGTCGTGCATGTCCCGCGCAGGGTGATGGGCGGGGATATTCAGCGCTTCAAAATTATAATAATCAAGCTCGATGTCAGGTCCTTCAGCTACAGAAAATCCAAGATTTTCGAAAATTGCACAGGTCTCATTCATAACCTGGCTGATTGGATGCAGCTTCCCTGGAGCTGGATAGCGGCCGGGCAGGGTGAGATCAGGCCCC
>AMWB02098887.1_pt2 | contig 42421 bp, 30 predicted proteins | sample 200311 | NCBI WGS metagenome assembly AMWB02 (sample SAMN02737377, study PRJNA173069) | bioreactor metagenome | biome: anode biofilm in microbial fuel cells | place: USA: California | collected 2010-12-16
CCCTGCCGCAGCGGCCGCCGCATCTTTGCCCGCTCCATCCATGCCGTCGACGGCGGAAACGTCCACTCCCGCACCCCCCCTGCCGGCGGCCGAGAACGCCGATCAGCCGGCGCCGGTGGAAATGGAGGACGCCCTCCGCACGATGGATCGACCGGGATCTCGCAAAAAGGCGTTTGCGACGACGATGGCCCTGTGGAACAGGGATGCCTTGGATATCAGCGCCGCCCTCGAAGAGATTGATGATCCGGAGACGTTTTTCAGGCTGGCGTCGGCACAGAACGGGTTTTCCCTTTACGCCGTCACCCGGAACACCAACCTCGGCCTGATCCGCCGGCTGAATCTGCCGGCCATCTTCGAACTATACGCCGCACCGGGGGAAAGCCCGATGTTCATTGCCCTGGTCCGGATCAACAAAAACGAATCCCTGCGCCTTAAAAACGGTGCCGAAGAGATCGCCGGTAGCTGGGATCAACTGGCGGCGCATTGGACGGGAAGAGCTTACATCCCATGGAAAAACGCGCGGGGCCTGGTCGGCATCATTCCCGGCAACGCACCGGAGGAATCGGTCATGGCGCTGAAAATGCTTCTCCGGGACATCGGCTACGGCGACATTTTTCTGACCCCCGATTTCGATGAACCGACCCGGACCGTCATCAAACAGATTCAGTCGCGCCACGGGCTTCCCATCGACGGATATGTCGGGCCTATGACGAAAATCGTGCTTTACAATGAAATGATCCCGTCGGACACTCCCCGCCTCGAGGACGACGGCAGCTTCGCCGGGAAGGATACGAACAATTGAGTTCCATACTGAAGGCACTTCAAAAACTCGAACGCGAAACAAAGGATTACGGGGATGAAAACGAACTCAGGCATGCTCTCCGGCAGGGGGTGCCCCGAAAAATGGCCGGGCGTTCCCGCGGACTTCTGATCCGGAAAACGGCTTTTACAATTTTCGGGATGGTTTTTCTGGGTGCCGTCTCCTGGGCGCTCTGGCACTATCCGTTTCCCGCGCCGCAGCCTGCGGACCGGCAGGCATCACAAGACGTCCGGCCGATGGACAACCCACCCGTCGCGGCGCCGGAAGCCGCCGTTCAGGCCCAGGCACCCTCTTTGCCCCCGGCCAAAAGCCAGGTGCCGGACACCCCTTCTCCAGATGCCCCAAAGGCTTCAGGCGACACCGCGGCATCAGCGATTTTAAAAGCGCCGGCGGCGGTCACCCCCATAACGCCGGTGAAGCCCTCTGTCTCAAGCGGTCCGGCACGGCTTACAACCGGCGAAGCAAAGATCAAAAACGATAGAACCGCTGCCGCGTCTTCTCGTCCCGCCGCCAAACCTTCGCGCCTGGTCGCAGCGCCTTCGCCCGGCAGAAAAAAAGACACGCCGGTGGATGCGCCAAAAAGTCCTTCAAAGGCCGCTGCTCCGGTCCGGGCAGACATTCGAAAACCGTCTTCGGCCGCGCCGAAAGCTTCTGCCGCTGCACCGCCGGCGGCGAAACAATCTCGGGCCCCCGGTGCGTCCCCTTCCACCCGGGGGGATGAAGATCTTCCCGTCAGAACACCACAGGAAGCCGGCCTCGCCATTCAGGCGCTGGTCTGGTCGACGGCACCGGAAGAGCGGCTGGTGGTTGTAAACGGGAATATTCTGAAAGAAGGCGGCGCGATCGGCGGAGCGTCGGTGGCCTCGATCGGCGAGGATTATATCGTGATCAAACAAGACGGGTCCCGGTGGAAACTGAAATTTCAGCTGAAATAGAAATCCGGACCGCTGCCCCCATCTCAGGAGAGCGGCCCGGTTTTTTTGAAGACAGGATAGACGGTCGGATTATTTGCTCAAAACGTCATTCATCAGGTTGCCGATCGTCCGGTTGAACCGCGACGGGTCGGCGATCTTTCCACCCTCGCTGATGATGGCCATATCGAGCAGCAGTCGGCTGTATTCCTCGATCATCGGATCGTTACGATCTTTTTCGAACACCGCGTTGATCTTTTCGATGACCGGATGTTTCGTGTTGAGCTCGAGGATCCGCTTGGCCTCGGGCGCAGGGCCGCCGGAGGCTTTGAGCAGCTTCTCCATGTAGGCGCTCATGTCGTGGGCGTCTCCCGACAGGCAGGCCACCGATTCCTTCAGATGGGACGACGGCTTGACCTCCTTGACGCTATTTTCCAGATGGGATTTGATCCGCCCGAACAGGGCGTTGAAGGCGTCGCTCTTTTCCGCATCCGCGTCGTCCAGCTTCAGATCGCCTTTTTCAGCGCTGGTGAGCTTCTTTCCGTCATATTCCTGAAGAGACTGAACCACCCATTCATCCACGGGATCGGTCATCAACAGAACCTCGTAATCTTTTGCCTTCAGCGCCTCGAGGTGAGGGCTGTTGACGAGCATGGAGAGATTCTCCCCTGTGATGTAATAGATCGCTTCCTGATCCGGCTTCATGTTGGCCACGACATCCTTCAGACGGACATATTTATCCTGGGATTTGGTGGTTTTGAACTGAATCAGCTCGGCAAGCCTGTCTTTGTTCTCCCAATCGGAATGGAGTCCTTCCTTCAGCACCGCCCCGAACTCCTGATAGAATTTTTCATACTGGGTTTCATCGAGGCCCTTCAGAAGATCCAAAACCTTCTTGACCAGGTTTTTCCGGATATTTCTGACGAGGCGGTCCTGCTGCAGAATCTCGCGGCTGACGTTAAGATTCAGGTCCGGCGCGTCGACGACGCCCTTGATGAAGCGCAGATACTCCGGAATCAGCTCCTTGCAGTCGTCCATGATGAACACCCGCCTGGAGTAGAGCTGGATGCCGTGTTTGCGTTCGGGAAAGAAAAGATCGAACGGCGCCTTGGACGGGATGTAGAGAAGCGCGCTGTATTCCGTCACCCCTTCGAGCTTGACGTGCAGGTGGGTCAGCGGATCGTTCCAGTCGTGGCTCAGGTGTTTGTAGAACTCGTTGTACTCCTCTTCCGAAACCTCGCTCTTGTTCCGGGCCCAGATGGCCTTCATGGAGTTGAGGGTCTCTTCGGCGCGCACCTTCCGGGTGGTCTCCCCGATCGGTTTGCCGTCCTTGTCCTTGATCTGCTCACTGTCGGGAATCGGCTCGTCCCGCTCGACATCCATGACGATCGGATAGGCGACGAAATCGGAGTGCTTCTTGACGATGTCCCGGATGGTCCATTCCTGGGTATAATCCTTCTCGCCCTCTTCCTTCGCTTTCAGTTTGAGGATGACGTCGGTCCCCCGTCCGGACTTTTCCACATCCTCGATGGTGAACGATCCGTCGCCCGTGGAGGTCCATTTCACCGCCGTGTCCGTACCCGCCGCCCGGGTGATCAGCGTGACCTCCGCGGCGACGATGAACGCGCTGTAGAATCCCACCCCGAACTGGCCGATCAGATCGGGCGACAGCCCGCCGTTTGCGCTGTTCTGTTCCCGGATCTTTTCGAGGGCTTCCACAAAGGCGGCGGTGCCGCTCTTGGCGATCGTGCCGATATTTTCCATGACCTCGTCGCGGCTCATCCCGATGCCGTTGTCGGATACCGTCAGGGTGCGATTGGCGGGATCGGTCGAAATCCGGATCCTGAAGTCGGTATCCTCGCCCGCCAGTTCCGGCTCCGTCTGGGATTTGAATCTCAGCTTGTCGATGGCATCCGACGCGTTCGAGATGAGTTCCCTCAGAAAGATGTCCCTGTTGGAATAGAGCGAGTTGATAATCAGGTTCAACAGCTGCTGAACCTCTGTTCTGAATTGGTGTGTTTGCTTGCTGGATTCCATTCTTCCTCCGTATATCAATCAGAAATTTTTTCTAAATAATTGTGAGCCCTGGGGGGTTTGTCAAGCCGCGGGCACGGGCAGGGCGCGATAAATTTTCTCCTGCTCGTCCAGAATTTCCGCCAGGATGTCGATGTGCGTCATGGGATTCATGATGACGGCGCGGAGCACGACCGCCCGCGCCCCCTGATGGGTCAGGGTCGTGCGGGAAACGAAGCTGTTCCCCGCCTCCCGCTGAATCCGCTGGACGGCGATGTTGAGATCGTTGAGCTGCCGGACCAGCCGGGCTTTTTCGACAGACGATGCGGCCGGCCACCGCCGTTTGATCTTCTCGGGCACGATCCGGTAGGTGAGGATATTGAGCTCGGGCGCCGTGACCAGTTCGAAGAGCGGCCGCCTATTGATTTCATCGGCAAAGGCGCGGGCCGTTTCGATGCCGTGCTCGATCAGCAGACCGTAACCCCTGCTGCCCATGATCTCGAGCGCGCTGCCCAGCACCAGGGACGCCGCCGGGCGGCTGCCTTCGAGAGAGCGGATGCCCAGGTCGACCGATCCCGGCCGGTTGATATAGGCGGCGTGGTAGGCGATGAGATCCATCATTGTTGGATCTTTGAAAAACACCATGCCGCAGCCCATGGGCATGTAAAACTGCTTGTGTCCGTCGATGGTCACCGAATCGGCCTGGGCGATGCCGTCGAGCAGGCCTCTGTATTTGTCCGACAGGAGGGTGGGGCCGCCCCAGGCCGCGTCGACATGAAAGTGAATCTTTTCATCGGCGCATATCTTTGCGATGCTTGCAAGAGGGTCGACCGTGCCGGTTTCCGTGGCGCCTGCAATCCCGACCACCGCGAGGATCCGGGTTCGGGGCTCTTCAACTTTCAGACGCCGGATCATATCGTGCAGTTTTGCCGGATTCATCCGGCTGTCGCCGTCCGAGGGAACGGGAATGACGTTGCCGCTGCCGATGCCCAGAACGCCGCCGGCTTTCCGCAGGGAATAATGGGCCAATGCCGACACCAGGATCACGCTTCTGTCGATGCCGCGGGCCCGCATGGCCGCGGCAACCCCTTCGGTCTCGATGCCCGCAAAGCCTTCTGCCGCCGGAAAGCACCGGTTTCTGGCCACCCACATGGCCGTGAGGTTGGCCAGGGTGCCGTCATCGAGAAACCCGCCCATGGTGCTCTCCGGCGCCTGGATGTGCCGGTCGTAGAAGTCCTGGCTGTTGCCGTAGATCAGGCGGTGGAGCTTCGCCAGGACCTGCCGCTCGATGATCGAAACGATCTTGGAGGTCTCGATCTTGACCACGTTCTGGTTCAGCGCCGCGGTGATCGTCTGGAGGTGGACCATGAAGAAGGGAATGGCCGACGTCATGTGGCCGACAAAATAAGGGGATGCGACGTTGACGGCATGGGGCGCGATATTTTCGATGATGCCCCGGATGACGTCCGCAAGCTTTTTCTGCGGATGGTTGCAGATCAGGCTTTCCTTGAACCTTTCGGACAGCTCCTCCAAGCTCGCTTCCCGGGTGATGCCGACGTGCGCTTTCAGAAATTCGTGCAGCCCGAAAAGGATCTGCTCCATATATTTGATCAGGGTCCTGCGGGAGGCCTCGTCTTCCGGACGAATGAAGATGCGCTGCAGGGTTTCCCAATTTGCCACCAGTTCCGTTTTTTTTGCCGCCAATATCTAAGATCCCTTCCTTTGCTGCCGGATGCCGCTTTGTTGATCGCATGATCATCGCATGATGACACAGGCAGCCCGCGACGGCGGCTTGCCGGCCGCCGGTCTATAAATTGTTCAGAAATTCGAGATCCTTCCCCTGGGTATTCTTTGTGCCGATCGAAAGGATTTCGATCCTCCCGTCCTTGATTTTTCGGAAATAGAGGCGTCCCTTGTACGCAAAGACCGTCTCGAAGACCGTCTGCCGTCCTTTCTTGCCGAAAACCTTTCTTTTGATCGGGACCACGTCGGGCTGATCGTTCAATTGTCGGATGATCTCCTCCGCCTTGATTTTCATTCCGTCGGTGATGTCGGCAAACCCGTCGACGGCGCGGTCATGAAAGAGAAGGTTTTTATAGAGCGTCTTGAAGCGCTTTTCGACACTCCCCTTTTCCCGCCTGCCCTGGCTCCTGTCCCTGGCTTTGTCCTGCTCGAACAGCGCGATCCGCTCTTTTAACGCCGCGATCTCCTCCTCCCGCTCCCGATGCAGCAGAAGATTGTTTTCTATTTTTTCCTCGAACGCGACAATCTCTTCGACCAGCTCCTCTTCATACCGGCTCGCCTTGGCCTTTTCCGTTTCCAGGGTCTTCTGCAGACGGCTCAGCCGTTCCTTGAGCTGCACACGGTCTTTTTCGAGGGTTGCCAGGCGGTCGCGATGATCCTTTTCGAGGCCTTCAAGACGGTCGATCTCCTTGGCCTTCTCAGCCGTTTCGGCAAGGGACCGACGCACGCCCGCACGGTAATGGACATACAGGAAGCAAAGAGAAATGCTCATATAGGCGGCAAGAATGAGGATGGAGAAAAGGGAGTTGTAGCCCAGGACCAGCTCGACCTTCACCACCAGCCCCTCTTGCATCAGCTTGATGTTCCGGGCGGCGATCTGGGCGTGATCGTAGACCATGATGTCATCCTTGATCTCGTAAAACGGCGGATACAGTACGGTCCCTTCCTGGGTCAGAACGGTGATCCTCGCCTTGACGCCCAGCGCGACCATGCGTTTATTTTTGAGGATACCGGCAATGTTCCGATGGATGACATCCTTCAGATTCACCGTGCCGTTGACGAGAGAATGGGTATCTCCCAGGACCTTGCTTTCGATCTCCCGGCGGTAGTCGCCCTCGAGGCGGCCGTCGATGTAAATCCTCTGAACGGCCTCGACCGAAAGGATAAACATGACGGGCGGCAGTAAAATACAGAGGAAAAGGATTCTGAACGAAAGATAGCGCATATGTTTCAACCGTTTCGTCGCGCTCGGGGTCTGATCTTCACCCGTCGGTAGATTTTCTGAAATTCCCCGGTCGCCGCCCTGGACATCGCTTCCTTGAATTTTGATCGCAGACTGTATCAATCAAACCGCCGCCTGTCCATGCTCCAGTTTCAGAGCCCTGCTGCCGATAATGATCGATCTCTTCCTTTGAAATCGGTGGTTTTTATGGTATGGGTAACGGGTATATAACGCAGTTTGGCAGCCGACGCTACGGCCGGAGCCCGCTGCGTCATCGTCAGATTTTATGACCAGACTTATGAATAGACACCATTGACAGACAACACAAAAAGCCGTTTGGAGTGCAATACTCGAAACGGCTTTGAAAATTGATTGGAGCCGACGAGCGGATTTGAACCGCTGGCCTGCTGATTACGAATCAGCTGCTCTACCAGCTGAGCTACGTCGGCATAGGAAGCACCCTCTTAATATGCTTGAGCGACAAAATCAAGAAAAAATTTCTGCGGGTGACTCCGGCGGAAATACCGGCGAAAGGACCGTACCCGCGGTCGTCTCGGAAACCCGAAAAAGAAGGTTCATCGAATGCACCGGGCTGCCCGATCCCTGCAAGGCCTATCTGCTCGCCCAAATTTTCCGCAAAAACCCGTCACCTGTCGTGGCCGTGCTTCCGACCGCCAAGGAAGCCGAGCGGTTCATCGAGGATGTTTCATTTTATGACGGCGCCGTCGCCGAGGACCTGCTCTATTTCGCCCCCTACAACCAGTCGCCTTTTAAATTTGTCTCCTATCACAACAATACGACCGCCGAACGCCTCCGCACACTTTACATGCAGACCGAAACCCGAAGGCCCCGCATGACGGTGACGACGGTCGAGGCCCTGCAGCGGAAGCTGATCCCCAAAACGGAACTGAACGATTTTGCCGAACTGCTGATGACGGGAGAAGAGATCGACCGCGACCTGCTGCTTTCCAAACTTGTCTCCGGCGGATACACCCGGGCGGCGGTGGTGGAGGAACCCGGAGATTTCAGTGTCCGGGGCGGCATCGTCGACATCTTCTCTCCGACATATCCCGAACCGGTCCGGATCGAACTCTTCGGCGACATGGTGGAATCGATCCGGTTTTTTTCATCCGCAAACCAGAGAACACTCCAAGCCGTGGAAGAGGCCGTTATTCTTCCGGCCAGGGAATCGATTCTCAAAATGGACCGGATCAATGACATCACCGCAAGAATCCGGGCTCAGGCCAATCGGTTGGACATCCCCGTCCGGCATGCGAAAGAGATCGTCGACCGCATTAAAACACAGGGAAATTTTTCCGGCATCGAGGGGCTTTTACCGCTGATCTATTCCCGGCTCGACACGCTCTTCGACTACACGCCGCCCGATACCCTCTTCGTTCTGATGGAGCCCGCCCACCTCAAAACCGTCGCGGAAGAGACCCTTGTCCAGGCCGCGGAAAGCTATGCCGCGGCGGCGGCCGATCACCGGATATGCGTGGAGCCGCGTGATCTTTACCTCGCGTGGACGGACGTCACCGGCCGCCTGGCCGACAGAAGACGGATGTCCCTGAGACTGTTGCCCGTCGCGACGCCCGCAGACGGCGACGGCGGCCCATCGGCGCAGTACCGTTTTGCGGTCAAAGACACGTCCTTTTTCAGGGAGCAGCTCTCCTACGCCAAGGAGAGCCAACATCCTTTTGCCCCCCTGGCCGACTGGGTGCGGGAACAGAGAGCGGCCGACCGGACGACCCTTTTTGTCTGCGACAGCCGCACCCGCGCCTCGCGTCTGAGCGCGCTTCTGGCCCCGTACGGCATCGCGCCGATAACGCTGGATGCCTTTCCTCAGGATATCGCACGGGCAAAAGGGGCCGTATATCTTCTGAAAGGCCGACTGTCCTCGGGATTCACCTGGCCTTCGGAATCGTTTTCGGTCGTCACGGAAACCGATATCTTCGGGCCGGGCGGACCGAAAAGAAAGACGTCCGCCCGAACGGTCCGAACGGAGCTCCTCTCGTTTGCGGAATTGAAATCAGGGGACCTCGTCGTGCATTCGGAGCACGGCATCGGCAGGTATCAGGGGTTGAAAAAACTGGTCCTCAACCATACCGCCAACGATTTTCTGGAGATCCTCTACAGGGATGACGACAAGCTCTATCTGCCCGTCGACCGGATGAACATGATTCAGCAGTATATGGGCATCGAAGGGATCGATCCGATTCTGGATAAAATGGGGGGGAATTCCTGGAACACGGTCAAGGAGAATGTCAAGAAATCGGTTGAAAAAATCGCCGGCGAGCTGCTGAATATTTATGCCGAGCGATCCGTCCACAACGGCTTTGCATTCAACCTGAACGATGTCGATCTTGCGGAATTCGAAGCCGGCTTTGCCTTTGACGAAACCCCCGACCAGACCAGCGCCATCGCGGACGTTCTTGCCGATATGCAAAAAGAGACCGCCATGGACCGCCTGATCTGCGGGGATGTGGGATACGGCAAAACCGAGATCGCGCTCAGGGCCGCGTTCGTTGCCGTCTCCAACAACAAGCAGGTGGCGGTTCTGGTCCCGACGACCGTCCTGGCCGAGCAGCATTTCGAAACCTTTTCCCAGCGTTTTCAAAATTATCCCATCAACATCGCCTGCCTGAGCCGGTTCCGTTCGATGAAGGAGCAACGGTCCATCGTCAAGGGGCTGTCGACCGGCACGATGGATATCGTCATCGGCACCCACCGGCTGCTCCAGAAGGATATCTCCTTCAAGGATATAGGCCTCATCATCCTGGACGAGGAACAGCGCTTCGGCGTCAAACACAAGGAGCGCCTCAAGTCCTTCCGCAGCACCGTGGATGTTCTGGCGCTCACCGCCACCCCCATTCCGAGGACGCTCCACATGTCGCTTGCCGGAATTCGCGACATCTCGATCATCTCGACCCCGCCCGAGCAGCGGCGCCCCATCATCACCTACATTTCGGAGATGGAGGACGGCGTTATCCGCGACGCGGTCAGGAACGAGCTGAAACGAAAGGGACAGATCTTCTTCGTGCACAACAATATCCAGACCATCGACCGGATGGCGGACCGGCTCAAAACGATCGTCCCCGAGGTGCGCCTGGCCGTCGCCCACGGGCGCATGAGCGAGGACGGCCTGGAAAAGGTGATGATGCAGTTTCTGTACCGCAAGATCGATATGCTCGTGTGCACCACGATCATCGAATCGGGACTCGATGTTCCGGCGGCCAATACCATTCTCGTCAACATGGCCGACCGGCTGGGTTTGGCCCAGATCTATCAGCTGCGGGGACGGGTCGGCCGGGCGGATGAACAGGCCTTCGCCTACCTGTTCATCCCCGAGGAAAGCGGCTTGAGCAAAGACGCCCAGAAACGCCTGAAGGTGCTGATGGAGCACAGCGATCTCGGCTCCGGGTTTCAGATCGCCATGAGCGATCTCAAGATCAGGGGCGGCGGCACCATCCTCGGGGCATCCCAGTCGGGCCATATCGCCGCCGTCGGCTACGACATGTTTTTGAAGCTGATGGAAGACGCGGTCTCCGAATTGAAAGGCGAACCTGTCACGGAACCCCTGGAGCCGGAGATCAACATTCCCATGTCTTTTTTCATTGCCGAATCCTACATACCGGATATCGACCAGCGCATGAGCGCCTACCGACGGCTTTCAAAGATGACCGCCGTCAAGGAGATCTCTGAATTCCGGGCGGAGCTCATCGACCGCTTCGGTCCCCTCCCGGATGAAACCGGCAATCTGCTTCTCAAAATCATGCTGAAAATCCTGGCCATAAAATCCGGCGTCAAACGCCTCGATTTTTCGGATACGCAGCTTTCGCTCCAGTTCTCGGAGACGCACCAGAAAAACCCCTTCGGCATCGTCGATCTGATCACCGACCGGCCCGACCGGTTCACCTTCACCCCCGATCAGGTCCTGAAGGTGAAGCTTTCCGGTACGTCCATCGGCAGCCGTCTGACCCAGACAAAAAACATCTTGAAAGAAATTACCCAGCGTGTTAACAGCTGAAAGATTCGGCCTGCCGGCGGCGGCCGATCGAAGCTGCATCGTTTTGCATGAACCCCGAAACCATCCGACAATCAAGCGAGGTATGACCCCGATACCCTGTCCCAGCGTAAATCCAGTCCTCGTCCCCATACGCGTCATAACCCGCGCCCGACAATTTCATCCAAGTGAGATGCTTATGTTCAGACTACATTCTATTCTCCAACGACACTCCATCCGATCCGGCGGAACCTTCCGTTCTGTCTGCCGCAACCTTCACCTGTTCCTGGGGGTTGTGATGGTCATGGGCGGCGCCTCGAACGCCTGTGCCGAACCCACCGTCGTCGACCGGGTAACCGCGGTGGTCAACGACGAGGTCATCTCTTTATTCGAGCTGAACCAGGAAATGGTGCCCTATCTCGAGCGGATAAAATCCCTTGGATATTCTCCCGAGCAGGAGGCGGCGGCACGCTACAAACTGAGAGAGGATGTGCTCAATCAACTCATCGACAAGAAGCTCACGGACCAGGAGATCAAGCGACTCAATATCACGGTGAGCCAAAAAGAGATCGACGATGCCGTCGAACGGGTCAAGGAGCGCGGCTTTCATACGGAGGAGGCGCTGGTCGAAGCCCTGAAAAGCCAGGGGTTGACCCTGGAGGAATACCGGACGCGGATGAAAGAGCAGATCTTGCGATCCAAACTCGTCAATATGGAGGTCAGGTCGAAGATCGTCATCACCAAGGACGACGTCGCCGATTACTACGCCGCCCACGCGGACGAATACCGATTCGAAAAAAAATATCATCTCAGAAACATCCTGATGACGGTGCCGCCGCCCGCCGATGAAGCGCAACGGGCGGCGGTCGAAAAACAGATGCAATCCATCCGGAGCGACGTCCTCGCCGGACGCTCCTTTGCCGATCTGGCAAAGCAGTATTCGGAGTCTTCCACGGCTGAAAACGGCGGATACCTGGGCGAGTTTGAATTGAAAGACCTCAACCAGGTGCTGCAGACCGCCCTCAACGACATGAAAGCCGGCGGCATCACCGATGTGATGGGCTCGGATCAGGGGTATCAGCTCTTTTATGTCGACGACATCTCCAACACCCCGGGGCGCTCTTTGGACAAGGCGTCTCCGGAAATCGAAGAAAAGCTCTACGGTGAGATCGTCAACAAGGAATTCCAGAAGTGGCTTTCGGACCTGCGGGAAAAATCGGTGATCAGGATTATCCGCTGAAGACGGAACAGATGTTCATTTTTTCCGAGGGGGCAAAACAATGGCGGATTTTTGCACACAGGCGATCATGCTTCGAAGAATCCCTTACGGAGATTATGATCTGATCCTGACGCTGCTCACGCCGGAGCACGGGAAGATATCCGCTTTCGCCAGATCCGCCAGAAAAGACGGCCGGCGATACCAAGGGGCAGCCATCGAGCCTTTCAGCGTCATCAGGGCATCCATGAAAACCGGCCGGAGCAGGCTCCCGGCGCTGACGGAAGCCGTCCTCGTCGATCCGCTCGCCGCCCTTCGCACCGATGTGCTCAAAACCGCCTATGCCAGCTACTGGGGCGAACTTGTCGACGCCGAATCGGAAGAGAACGCCCCATCACCCGGCGGCTACGCGCTCCTCTACGAGGCACTCACGGCGCTCGACGGCGACAAGATCGGAACGACGATCCTGAATCTCCTTTTCCAGCTCAAGTTTGCGCGGCTGGCCGGTTTTTTTCCGGCGCTGAACCGCTGCCGGTCCTGCAGGACCCCCTTGGACACCGTCTGCTCCCGGCAAACCGTGATCGATATCGCTTCCGGCACAATGGTCTGCGCGAATTGCGTTTCAACCGAGATCCGCCGCTCCTACCGGATGTCGGTGGGAACGATCAAAGCGCTGCTATGGCTCGATAAGGCCGGGATTTCAGATGCGCCGCGGATCCGGTTGACCCAGGAATCCATCGAGGAATGCGTTCGTTTTTTCGAGGCATTCATTCCCCACCATCTCGGGCGCCATCCCCGCAGTCTGGCTTTTCTCGACCATATCCGAAACAGAAGAGAGAAAGGACGCATGTATCATGTCGGTTAACCTGAAACGCTATCTGGAATCATCGCCGGCGGCAACCTCCGCGCCCTGCCGGATAGACATGGGGGGGACGTTGGATATCAGCACGTTTTACTATCCGCTGCGGCACCTCAATCCCTCGACCTTCAATATCGCCTTGAACCTGAGGACCAACGTCCGTCTTCTGCCCCACGACGCGCCGACGGTCAAGGTTTCGTCGAAAGGATTCGACAGCGCCGAGTACCCGGTCGACGCCGCTCCCTTCGATCATCCCATGGGCCTCATGTTCGCGATCGCCGCCTATTTTCAGGCCGAGGGCGTCCATATCCATATCGACTCGACCTCGCCGCCGCAAAGCGGGCTGGGCGGCTCCTCCGTCGCCGCCGTGGCTCTCATCGCCGCGTTCTCGAGCGTTCTTGCCCGCATCGGGGTATACCGCCAGCTCTACCGGCGTGAAATCGCGATCCTGGCCCATGCCCTGGAAGAGAGCGTCGCGGGGGTGCCGTGCGGCCTTCAGGATCAGCTGGCCGCGGCCTACGGCGGCGTCAATTCCTGGAAATGGCACGGCAGGGTGAAAGAAGCCGTCTTCGAAAAGGACGCCGTCATGAAAAAAAATGCCGTGGCCGGTTTTCAAAAACAGCTGCTGATCGCCTATGGCGGCATCACGCATGCGTCGAGAAACATCAACCGATGCTGGGTCGCGAATTTCATCTCGGGGAAGGACCGGAACCGATGGGCGGAGATTATCCACTGCACCCAGGAATTCACCGATGCCCTGAAACGGCATGACATCCAGGACGCCGCCAATGCCATGAACCATGAAACCCTGATCCGAAAAGAGATGACCCCCGATGTCATGGACGCCCTGGCGGACCGGCTGGCCGACGCCGCGCGGCAGGAGGGGTGCGGGGCACGCTTTACCGGCGCCGGCGGCGGCGGCTGCATGTGGGCGTTGGGGCAAGCGGCGCATATTGACAGGCTGAGGGATGTATGGGAAAAGATCCTCACCGAACGGCCGGACGCCCGGCTCCTCGAGGCGGCGATCGATGCCGACGGCCTGCTCTACAACTGTCCGTGATGCTGACGGCATTCGCACCTAACCGATTTTAACGGGGAAAAAGCATGAACTTTCAAGACATCATTCAGTCGCTCAATACCTTCTGGGGCAAAAAGGGATGCGTCGTCACCCAGCCTTACGATCTCGAGGTGGGGGCCGGAACGTTTCATCACAACACCCTCCTGAAATCCCTCGGGCCCGAGCCGTGGAACGTGGCCTATGTTCAGCCGTCACGACGTCCGACCGACGGGCGGTATGGGGAAAACCCCAACCGCCTCCAGCATTATTATCAGTACCAGGTGATTTTGAAGCCCTCCCCCGACGACATTCAGGCGCTCTATCTGGAAAGCCTGAAAACAGTGGGTATCGACTACCTCGATCACGATATCCGCTTCGTGGAGGATGACTGGGAATCGCCCACGCTGGGGGCGTCGGGGCTCGGCTGGGAAGTCTGGCTGGACGGCATGGAGATCACCCAGTTTACCTATTTTCAGCTCTGCGGCAGCGTCGAGCTCCATCCCATTCCGGTCGAGCTGACCTACGGACTGGAACGGATCGCCATGTATCTTCAGGCGGTGGACAACGTCTACGACCTGAAATGGAACGACCGGATCACCTACGGCGACGTCCACCACCGGCAGGAGGTCGAGCAGTCGACCTACAATTTCGAGGTCGCCGACGTCGATATGCTGTTCGAATTCTTCAATACCTATGAAGCCGAGGCCGGCCGCATCATCGAAAAATCATTGGTGCTTCCCGCCTACGAATACTGCCTCAAGTGTTCCCACACCTTCAACCTGCTGGATGCCCGCGGCGCCATCAGCGTCACCGAAAGAACCGGATATATCGCAAGAATCCGAAACCTGACCCGGGCCTGCGCCAAGGCATACCTGAAACAACGGGAAGAGATGGGATTCCCGTTAATGCATAAGGGATAGAGATGGATACCTTACTGATTGAAATCGGAGCGGAAGAAATCCCGGCGGGATACATCGAACCCGCCCTTGCGGCCTTTGCCGCGTCGATGACCCGGCAGCTGACCCAGGCGCGGATCGAACACGGCGCGGCAACGGTATACGGCACGCCCCGGAGGCTGACCGTGGCCATCGCCGATGTCGCCCCCACCCAGACCGCCGTCACCACCGAGATGACCGGACCGCCTGCGCGTGTCGGGTTTGACGATGCCGGAAAACCGACGATGGCCGCCGTGAAATTCGCCGAAAAGGCGGGGGTCTCCATCGACGGCATCCGCGTCAAAGAGACGGAAAAAGGCCGCTACCTCTGTGCCGACAAGGTCGAGTCGACCCGGCCCACCGGCGAGATCCTCTCTGTGGTGCTGCCGGAGATCATCGCCCAGATTCCCTTTCCCAAACGCATGAAATGGGGTGAGTTGAACGTGACCTTCGCCCGTCCGATTCGTTGGATTCTGGCGCTTCTCGGCGGCAATGTCATCTCTTTTTCCTACGGCGACGTAACGAGCGGGAATCTTTCCGCAGGCCACCGTTTCATGCACCCGGAGAGCATCCGGATCGACCGTCCCGACGCATACCTCGGCGCCCTCAAAGACGCCGCCGTTCTGGCGGACATCGACGAACGCCGCGGGATCATCGCCCACGAGATCGCCCGCACGGCCGAAGAGCGGGGCGGCACGATCCTCCCCGATGCGGAACTGATCGACACGGTCAAGAATCTCATCGAGTTTCCGGCGGTCGTTGCGGGCAGATTCGACGACATCTTCCTGGAGGTTCCCGACGAGGTGCTCATCACGGCCATGCGCGAGCACCAGAAATACTTTGCTGTGGTCGACAACGATCGAAAACTCCTGCCCTGCTTCATCGTCGTCAACAATACCCGTGCCAGGGACATGGACCTGGTCGCCAGGGGACACGAGCGCGTCATCCGGGCCCGTCTCTCCGATGCCCGGTTCTTCTTCAAGCAAGATGCCGCAACCTCCATGGAGACCTGGGTCGAGAAGCTGAAAAAGGTTCTTTTCCAGGCCCAGCTCGGGTCCGTATACGACAAGATGGTCCGCGTGCGGGAAATCGGCGCGTTCATTGCAGCGGCCGCAGGCGGCAATGACCTCCTCAGAGAGAACGTCTCCCGCGCCGCCCGGCTCTGCAAGGCGGACCTGGTCAGCCAGGTGGTGGTGGAATTCCCGAAGCTGCAGGGTGTCATGGGGCGCATCTACGCCGGGCTAGCCGGCGAATCCGAAGCCGTGGCGGCGGCGATCGAGGAACATTACCGGCCCACCTACGCGGGCGGCCCCCTGCCCACCGCCGCCGCCGGAGCGATCCTGGCCGTCGCCGACAAGATCGATTCCATCTGCGGCTGCTTCAGCATCGGCCTGGCCCCCACCGGGGCGTCCGATCCCTACGCCCTGAGACGGCAGGGCATCGGCATTCTTCAGATCATGAACGCCTACGGCTTCGCGTTTTCGCTCCGGGAGCTGATCGAACGGAGCGCGGCGGCGTTCGCGGACGTCGGCACCCGGACGGTCGACGAGACCTGCAGCGCGGTCTATGGCTTTTTAAAGGGGCGCACGGCCCATATCCTGGAGGAGGACGGTTATTCCAGGGATGTCATCGCATCGGTGACCGATATATCGATCGATCATATCCCTTACGTCTGGAAACGCGTTGCGGCCCTTGAAAAACTCAAGGCCGAACCCGACTTTGCGCCGCTTGCGGCGGCGTTCAAACGGGTCGTAAACATCATCCGGAAAAGCGAAGACGCAGGCGAAGGCGCTGCCGTCGTCGACGCCGGGTTGTTCGAGCATCCGAGCGAATCGCATCTCTATGCCGCCTTTCAGAAGGTGAACGAACGGGTGGCCGGTCACCTGGCCGCCGGCCGGTTCGATCAGGCCCTTCTCGATATCGCCTCTTTAAAAGAACAGGTCGATGCCTTTTTCGACGGGGTCATGGTGATGACGGAGGATCTCCGGTGCCGCGAAAACCGCCTTGCCCTTCTCAGACAGATCGCGGAAATGTTCGGCCGATTCGCCGATTTTTCCAAAATATCCACCTGAAACGACACTGCATAAAGGAACGTTATGGCGTTTGATCCTTCAAAAGACAAAGTCTTAAAAAAATGGAAATGTGAAGAAACCGGTCTGATTCTGACGATCAACCAATACGGGGACGGCGAGCCCAAGGTTCAGATCGGCCCCAGGATCCTGATGAAAAAAGACGGCACCGAACGGGCCCCCGCCAAGGCCGGACGCCTCTCCATCGAAGACATCAGCTGGCTCTACGACATCATCGATGAAATCAAGGATGACCTGTCGCGTCTGTCAAAACCCCTCTGAAGCCCCCAGGCGATGACCATGGACAACGCCATCGTCCGGCCGATCACCGGACGCAAATCACCGAAATTGGGCACCCTTGCGGTGATGGTCAGCAGCGGAGGCGACTTTGAGCGCCTCTGCCGGGCGCTGCCGGTTTCGGAACATCCCGCCCGACTGATGATGAGCCGCCTCTTCCTGGGCCCTAACGTGGACGGCGGCCCGGCGCCTTATGCCGTTGTCGGCCCGGTGGTCGGCGCACCCTACGCGGTCATGCTCATGGAGCCGCTGATTGCGTGGGGCGTGCGCCAGATCGTCTTCATGGGATGGTGCGGCGCGATCGCCGCCGGCGTCAATATCGGAGACGTCATCGTGCCGACGGGGGCGATCATCGACGAGGGAACCTCGCCGGGCTATGACGCGGCGCCTTTGGACACCTCGTTTCCTTCCGCGGCGCTGAACGAACGGATCACCGCCGCTCTAACGGCCCGCGGCGAAGCGTTTCACGAGGGGCCGGTATGGACCACCGACGCCGTCTACCGGGAAACCCCCGAGAAGATGGCACGCTTTCAGGCCAGAATGGCTCTTGCGGTTGAAATGGAGCTCTCGGCCCTTTTCACGGTCGGCCGGTTCAGGCGCGTTGCGGTCGGCGCCGTCCTCGTGGTTTCCGACGAGCTGACGACCCTGCGCTGGAAACCCGGCTTCAGGGATGAGAGATTCAGCCGGAGCCGACATATGCTTGTCGAGGTTCTGAGAGACCTATGCGTAAATCCCCTCTGAATCCGGAAGTTCCCGAACCGGTCGCGTCCCGGGCCCAAACGCTCAGATCGGCGCTCCATTACCACAACCACCGGTATCACGTGTTGGACGATCCCGAGATCTCCGACGCCCAATTCGACCGGATGATGCAAGAGCTCCTCGCACTCGAGGAAGCCTATCCGGCTCTGGCGGATTCCAGCTCGCCCACCGCCCGGGTGGGCGCCCCTCCCCTCACGAAGTTCGACACGGTAAGGCATTCCACCCCCATGCTGAGCCTGGACAATGCCTTCGCGGATGCGGATATCGCAGCCTTCGACCAGCGCGTCAGGCGGCTGCTCGACACCGGAGACGGCATTCTGTATGCGGCGGAGCCCAAGATGGACGGCGCCGCCGTCGAGCTGGTCTATGAAGCGGGCGTACTCGTCATGGCCGCGACCCGGGGCGATGGGATCACCGGCGAAGTGGTGACGGAGAATGTCAAGACGATCCGCTGGGTCCCCCTGGTCCTCCATGGTGCATCGGATGCGATTCCTAGGCGGCTTGCGGTTCGCGGAGAGGTTTTTATCGGCATCGACGGCTTCGAACAGCTCAACCGGGAGCGGCTTTCCCTGGGGCTGCCGGTGTTCGCCAACCCCAGAAACGCCGCGGCGGGTTCCCTCAGGCAGCTCGACTCACACATCACCGCCCGGCGACCGCTCCGGCTGTTCGTCTACGGCCTGGGGGAGGACGGCGGCATTGCGGCCGCCACGCACGGCGACATGCTCGATGCCCTCAGGCGGCTGGGATTTCCGGTCAACCCGCACAACCGCTTCGGCCTGCGCTCCAGCGATGTCATCGCGCGCTACCATGAACTGGAGCGGATCCGTCACGAACTGCCCTACGATATCGACGGCATGGTCGTCAAGGTCGACCGGATCGATTTTCAGCGCCGGCTGGGCGCGAAAACCAGAAGCCCGCGATGGGCCATTGCCTATAAATTCCAGGCCGTCCAGGAAACCACAAGAGTTCTCGATATCGCCGTCCAGGTGGGCCGCACCGGCGCTCTCACCCCGGTCGCCCGGCTTGAACCGGTCCGCATCGGCGGCGTGACCGTCAGCAACGCCACCCTCCACAACGAGGATGAAGTCAGGCGCAAAGACGTCCGCATCGGGGACGCGGTGCTGGTGCAGCGGGCGGGCGACGTCATTCCGGAGGTGGCGGCGGTCATCACCGCGAGACGCACCGGTCGGGAGCGTCCGTTTCAGATGCCCGCCTCCTGTCCGTCCTGCGGCGCCGCCGTGGAGCGCCTGCCGGGCGAGGCCGTGACCCGCTGCATCAATGTCGACTGCCCGGCGCAGATGAAGGGAAGAATCCGCCATTTTGCTTCCAAGGCCGCTTTCGACATCGACGGCATGGGCGTCAAACTGATCGATCAGCTCGTTGTCCGGAATCTCGTCAGGTCCTATGCGGATATCTTTCGTCTCGACGAACCGACCCTGGCAGGCCTTGACCGGATGGGCCCCACATCGGCAAAAAACCTGGTCGCGGCCATCCAGGCGAGCCGGCATCCGCCGCTGTCGCGCTTCATCTACAGCCTGGGCATTCCCCACGTCGGCGAGAACATTGCCGGTATCCTCGCCCGGCGCTTCGGCCGTCTCGATCTTCTCATGAACGCGGAGGCGGCGGAACTGGAAAAGATCGACGGCGTCGGTGTCGAGATCGCCGGGGCGGTCAGACACTTTTTCAGCCGGGAAGAAAACCGCGATGCCATCCGCCGGCTGATGGAAAGCGGCGTAACATTCGAACAGGAGCCATCCTTGAATGATGACGCGATGGCGGCCGCCGGGCGGCTTGCGGGGAAAACATTCGTATTGACCGGGAGTCTTGCCGCCATGACCCGGAGCCAGGCCAAAGAGCGCATCGAAGCGTGCGGCGGCAAGGTGACCGGCACCGTCAGCGGGCGGACGGATTACCTCGTTGCGGGCAGCGACCCCGGCAGCAAACTGGACAAGGCACGGGCGCTGGGCATCGCCGTGATCGATGAATCCGAATTCGAGAAAATGTTGTCATCCCAGGCATCCTGAATTACTGTTGGGTGAAATACGCACAACACTGGCGCGCGGGGCGTTTGACTTGCGCCATGCATATGCAGAGGAGGTATGATGAGCGATACCAGAGCCCATGTGATCATTTCGGGAAAGGTGCAGGGCGTTTTCTTCAGGGCGGAAACCGAGCGGGCCGCCGTCGAGCGCGGCGTCAACGGCTGGGTGAAAAACCGGACGGACGGAACGGTCGAAGCCGTATTCGAAGGACCGGAAGCGGCCGTTGCCGCCATCCTGGAATGGTGCAAAAAAGGGTCGCCCGGATCCCGCGTCGATGACGTGGACGTACGCTGGGAAAGTTACCAGAAGGAATTCAGCGGATTCGATATCGTCTATTAACAGTCCGGTTGGTAAACTGCCGTCAGGTTCGTTGGCATGCAGGCGGAGAGGGTATAAAAAAGGATGAGACCATGACGCGGATCCGGCCGTGATGTCTCATCCCTTATTTCAACTGGATTACCGCAGCCGGCTTAAACAGCGTCTTTCAGCTTTTTACCCGGCTTGAATTTGACAACGTTGCGGGCCTTGATCTTGATTTCTTCGCCGGTCTGCGGGTTGCGTCCTTTGCGGGCTTTTCTCCGGAGCTTGGAAAATGTGCCGAAACCGACCAGGGTCACCTTCCCGTCTTTCTTTTTGAGTGCCTGCTCGACCCCTCCGATAAATGAATCCAGCGCTTTTGCCGCCAGCACCTTTGAAATTCCTGAATCACTCGCAATCTTTTCGATCAAGTCCGCTTTTGTCATCTTCTTCCTCCCTACTCCGGTTTTTTTTAGTTAGCGCTGTCGTTTCAGCCGTCCGTTCGCACCCGATAATTTTCAGCTGAATATAGGAGCTTGTTTTTATTGTCAACATAAAACCGCTTCAGACAACACTTTTTCTGTTTTAACTCCGCTCGATTGCCGCAAAACAACAATTTACAACCGCCGTTGTCTTCAAAACCATACATATCAGCTGAAGAGCGCCTCTGAAAATTGCTCGGGATCAAATTTCTGTAAATCCTCGACCCCTTCGCCGACACCGATATATACCAAAGGAATCTCCAGCGTATGAGAGATGCCCACCACCACCCCTCCCTTGGCCGTGCCGTCCAGCTTGGTCAGAATCAGGCCGGTGAGCCCCATGGATTCATCGAAGAGACGCGCCTGGGAGAGGGCGTTCTGACCGGTGGTGGCGTCGATGACGAGGTAGGTGTCATGCGGGGCGCCTGGAATTTTCTTGGCGACCGCCCGTTTGATCTTTTTGAGCTCCTCCATGAGATTGACCTTGGTGTGCAGGCGTCCGGCGGTATCGATGATGACGATCTCTTTTCCCCGGGCGGAAGCCGCCTCGACAGTGTCGAAAGCCACTGCCGCCGGGTCGGCGTTGTCGCGGTGCCGGATGATATCCACCCCGGCCCTCTCGGCCCAGATCGCCAGCTGCTCGACGGCCGCCGCCCGGAATGTGTCCGCCGCCCCGATGAGAACGCTCTTTCCTTCAGCGGAAAACCGGGCGGCCAGTTTTCCGATGGTCGTCGTCTTGCCGACGCCGTTGACGCCGACCACCATCATGACATGAGGCTTGTGGAGCGCCGTGGGGATTTCTCGTGCGGACGTCGCCATCAGGGCGGCGACCTCCGTTTTCAACACGGACTTCAGCTCCTCCGCACTCGATATCTTCGCGGCTTTTTTTGAAATCCGCTCCATCAGATCCATGGTGGTTGACACCCCGATATCCGATGTGATCAACAGCTCCTCGATCTCCTCCAGCAGGTCGGCATCCAGTTTTTTCCTGCCGTGGAACAGGTTGTCGATATCCATCGACAGGACATCGCGGGTCTTCGAAAGACCCCGTTTCAGCTGTTGCAAGAACCCCTTCGACCGCTTTTCCGAAAGATCGTTTTCAGGCGGCGGATCCCCCTGCCCGCCTGACGCATCGCGGTCAATCGGCCGAACTTCCGCCGTTTCATTTTCTGTCGCGGCAGGTGCTTCGGCACCCGCTCCCTCTTGATCCTGCTTTTTCTTTTTACCGAACCATCCCATCGTGGACGCGATCCTCCTTTGTATCGATCCGTTTCCCGGCTTTTTCCGGATTGATCAGAATTTCATCATACTCAAGCGGATGCCGCCGCCGGGTGACCTTCGAAATTGACGGAAACAACCCTGGAAATCCCTTTCTGCTCCATCGTGATGCCAAAGAGCGTATCGGCGAATTCCATGCTTTTCTTCTTGTGGGTGATCATGATGATCTGTGATTTTTCTCCGATGATTTTCAGCAGTTCATTGAACCGGAACACATTGGCTTCGTCCAGGGGCGCATCGATCTCATCCATGATGCAGAAAGACGCCGGCTTGATCAGAAAGATCGAAAAAATAAACGCGATCGCCGACAACGCTTTTTCTCCGCCGGACAGCAGCGTCAGACGGGTCAGCTTCTTTCCCGGGGGATGAACCATGAACTCCACGCCGGTCTCCAGAGGGTCGTTCGGCTCGGTCAGCACCAGCCGCGCCGATCCCCCGGAAAACAGCCGGGGGAAGACCTCCGCCAGTTTTTCGTTGATCCTGCCGAAGGTGTCGAGAAATTTGTCCTGCGAAATCCGGTTGATCTTCCGGATCACCTTGTGAAGGTCGCCGACGGCCTTGACCAGGTCCTCCTGCTGGGTCTTCAGGAAGGTGTGCCGCTCGCCAAGCACCTGGTATTCCTCGATGGCCCCCAAATGGACGTCACCGATCCGTTCCAGCTTTTTGTTGAGCTCGGCAAGCGCCGCTTCCAACTCGGCTGTGGACATGGAGCGGCCGAGTTCCGCAGCGTCGAGTTCATCCCGGAAAGCAGCCGGCGGACGCTGATAACGCTCTTCCACACCACTTGCGGTGGTCTCGCGCTTGGTCTGGAGCTGTGACTGTTCGATTTCAATCATCCGAATCTTTTTGACGACATCCTCGCGCATGCCCTGAACCTCGGAGATGGAACCGCCACGCTCCCCGAGGAGGTTCTCGATCTGTTCATATTCCGCCTCGCTGCTTTTCAGCACTACGTCAAGCTCCCTGCTTTCTGCATACATTCCGGTGAGCGACGCTTCCATGGCCGCCAGACCTGCTTTCATCTCCCGGCGCTGTTTTTCACGGGTTTCGATATCTTTCAGCACCTGCTCCAGGCGGACCATGCCGTCGGCCTGGAACGCCTTCAGACGCCCTGCGGTATTACGGCCGTTTTCCAATGCCGCCTGCCGGGCGGTCAGCCGGAGCTTGAGATCGACGACCCTCGCCGCAAAGCGCTCCGCCTCCGATGCAATGGCGCTGATGCTGCCGTCGATCTCGACCACAAGTGCCTGGGCGGTCCTGACATCTTCGGTCACGCGGGCCAGGGCATGGTTGCAACGGGCCATCTCCTCGTCGATCTCATCCGCCTCGCCCAGAAGCTGATCCTGCTCCAGTCTCAGAATTTCCAGGGCCCTTGCGGCATGCTTCAGCGCTTCGGTGGCCTCGATCACCGACCTGTCGGCATCGCGTTCCCGGGCGAGGAGGCGGTTTTTTTCCTCGGTTTCCCGGTGAAGATCCTTTTCGAGGTCTTTGCACCGAACCTCCAGAGCTTTCTGCTCCGTTCGGGCGGCGTCGAGGGCTTCGTTCAGGTCGGCAAGGCGATGGCCCAACGCTTTCAATTCCTTTTTTTTCATCAGAATGCCCGATGATGGATCGCCGCTGCCGCCGATCATGATGCCGTCACGATCGACCACATCTCCATCCCGGGTCACGAAAACGGCATCATGGCCGGCGAGACGGCGGCTTTCGATCGCCGCTTCCATGGTATCTTCGAGAACAACATTTTCCAAAAGAGACCGGGCGACATGCCCAAAACCCGTTTTGACCGCCACGTGATCGAGCAGCAGATCGGGGGAGCCGCCAACAGCGTTGTTTCCCGGTTTACGGACGACGGATACCGGTGCAAACCCCAGCCGGCCACAGCCCTCCGTCCGGAGGCGGCCGATGGCGGCCTGCGCGGTAGCGACGTCTTTGACCAGGACATACTGGAGGGCCTCGCCCAAGACAGCCTCGACCGCGGAAATGACATCCGCCTCGGGTTCGAGGATATCGGCGATCAGGCCAAGGATCTCAGACGGGTCCGCGTCCTGCAAGATGGTCTTGACGCCGTCGCGATACCACTCGAAGTTTTCGGCCATCTTCTTCAGCGCCGCGTATCGGGAGCGGACATGATTCCGGTCATACTCCAGCGTCTGAACACGCTTGATCCGACCGGCGAGCGCCCGGTTTTCGGTGTCGATGCGTCGGCGGATATCCCCGATTCCCGCTTCGCAGTCCTCGATGTTGCGGCGACAGGCGGCAGCCAGCTCCCGGAGCTCGGCGGCCCCGGCTTCAAGCCCCCGCATCTTGCCCGCCGCCAGGGCCTCCTCTTCATCGACTTTTCTCAGCCGTCGCTTCAGATGATCTTTGTTGTGGGTGACGTTCTGATAGATATTTCGGTATTTGGCCTCTTCCGCCACAACCTCGAGCAGATGCCGCTTGTGGCGCTCCTCCTGCGCCTTCAATTCCGCAAGCCGGGTCCGCACCTCCTGCGACTCATTTTCTTCACCCGCAAGCCGCTCGATGAGTTGGGCGACCTCTGCATCCAACGCCTGGTTCTGCCGATCGATCTCCTGCAGCTCACCCATCATCTGCCGATTTTTAGCGTCGAGTTCCGCATACCGTTTTTTCAGGTTCGCAGATTCCTGAACGAGACGCGCGATTTCGCCGTTTCGATGGGCCAGGTCATTCTCCGTACGATCGATGCGGCGCTGAAATTCAAACTGATCGCTCCTCTGCTTTGAAATCTCCTGGCTCTTCCGAGAGCGCCGCAGCCGGATCTCTTCGACGGCCGCATCCAGGCGGTTGAGCCGGGTGGTATATTCGATATCGGCATCCTTGAGGTCTTTCAAGAGGCGGTCATTCTGCCGGATGCGCTCCGTGTATGCTTCGCAGCGTCCGATGGCAAGCCGCAGATCCAGGATTCTCATCTCTTCGCGGCATTGACGGTATTGCCGGGCCTTTCTGGCCTGCCGGTCCAGCCCCTTCATCTGGCGTTCCACCTCGGCGATGATGTCCAGGACACGCACCAGGTTCTGTTGGGTGGCATCGAGCTTTCTGAGGGTCTCTTTTTTCCGCTGCCGGTACCGGCTGATGCCGGCCGCTTCCTCGATGAAAAACCGGCGCTCTTCCGGCCCGGCGTCCGTAATGGCACCGATGTTCCCCTGTTGAATGACGGCGTATGATTTCGCTCCCATGCCGCTGCCCAGGAAGATATTATGGATATCCTTGAGACGGCAGGGTTGCCGGTTGATCATATAAAGGCTCTCGCCGGAACGGTAGAGCCGTCGGGTCAGGTTGATTTCCGTAAATTCCTTCAATTCCTCGGGAGCGGTGCCGTTTTCATTGGAAAGGGTGAGGGAAACCTCGGCCAGGTTCATCGGAGGTCTGCCGTTGGTGCCGGCGAAGATAATGTCTTCCATCGATTTTCCGCGCAGCTGTTTGACGCTCATCTCTCCCATGGCCCACCGCAGGGCATCGACGACGTTGCTCTTGCCGCATCCGTTGGGTCCGACAATGGCGGAAATTCCCGAGGGAAACGCAATCACCGAGCGCTCGCCAAAGGATTTGAAACCGACAATCTCCATTTTTTTTAATCGCATACCGCTACCAGAGCGCTGACGCGCAAAGACATTGATCCAAGAATGAGGCTTTCCTCTATTGTCCGTATAAAAGCAGGATGGTTTTAGAAGGGCGGGGGCTGATTTTCAAGAAAAAAACACAGGGTGCGAAAAAAAGGCAAAGCCCGGGGCCCTGCCTTTTGCAAGCATGGCGTGATACCTGTCAGGCGAGATTTTTCCCCACGAATTCCCAGTTGATCAGATGTTCCAGATAGGCGCTGATATAATCTTTCCGGCGGTTCTGGTAATCGAGGTAATAGGCATGCTCCCAGACATCGATGGTCACGAGCGGCTTCAATCCGACCGCCAGGGGTGTATCGGCATTGGCGGTCTTGACGATTTTCAGATTTTCCCCATCGCGCACCAGCCACGCCCACCCGCTTCCGAATTGTGAGGCGGCCGCATCCGAAAATGCCTCCGCGAATTTGTCATAGCCGCCGAACGCCGCGTCGATCTTTGCGGCGACCGCGTCTTTCGGCTTCCCCCCTCCCTTGGGGGTCATGCTGTTCCAGTAGAAGGTGTGGTTCCAGACTTGGGCGGCATTGTTGAAAACAGCCGCCTGATCAGCCTGTTTGTATGTTTTCCGGATGATTTCCTCGAGCGGCATGCCTGAAAACGGCGTTCCATTGACGAGAGCGTTGAGCTTGTCGACATAACCCTGGTGGTGTTTGCCGTAGTGAAAGGATATCGTTCTGGCCGAGATGTAGGGTTCCAGCGCATCCTCGGCGTAAGGCAGATCGGGCAGGGAGATGTCGCCCGCCGCTCCTTTTTTCGCGCAGCTGAAACCGACCATCTGGAGCGTTGCCAGCGCCCCTACACTTGCCGAAATTCTTAAAAAGTCTCTTCGTTTCATGGTCTCCTCTCTTTTAGATGGCTGCGGTGAATGGAAATGACGAATCCCAAGTTTTCCACTGGCCTTACATGGGGTTTACTGAAGCGGCAGAAACGGGGCGATATCCGGCACATATTCGGTCATCACCTTGAACCCCCCGGCCGACAGGGCAGAGACGGCGCGATCACCGTCCGCCGCGGGCACACGCATCACCAGATGATACACCCCGGGATACGCCTTGTTCGGCCAGGCGAAAAGGCTTAAAATATTGACCTGTTCGTCCTTGAGAATACCCGTGATCCCGGAAACGAATCCAACGCGGTCTCCGGGGACCAGAACCTCGAACCGCCGGCTGCTCTGATCGATGCCGATGGCCGACAACAGCACTCCCAGAACGTCCGTCGTGGTGATGATGCCGACCAGTTTCTCGCCGTCTTTTACCGGCAGCGCCCGGATTCGGCTCTCCTGCATGAGAAGCGCCGCCCGTTCGATCGTGGTGTCGGGCGATATGGAAATGATTTTTTTGATCATTACCATATCGACGGTCAGGCGGTTTAAGAGATAATTGAGCTCGTGAACGCTGAGGGAAGTTGCGGGCGAAGCCCAGCTCTGCTTGATATCCCGGTCGGAAATGATCCCTTTGAGATGACCTTTTTGGTCGACCACCAGCAGATGATCGATGCTTCTTTCTACGAGGATATCCCGGGCCTCCGCCACGGAGGTATCCGGCGCAACGGTAACGAGATCCGTATGCATGACCCGACCGACGTACATATCTCTCTCCTCTTTCAGCCTATGGTTTTTGAATCGAAAAACGGCTTCGGAAAAATTAGAAGAATCCCGACGGCCTGTCAAGTCAAACCCGATATCAAGCGGGTGCCTTTTTTGCGGAATGCCGGCAGGAATATGAGCGGACGCCCGGTATGGTATATTAAAGGATCTGGCTTAAAAAGAGCTTCGTCCGGTCATGGGTGGGGCTTTTGAAGAAGTGCTCGGGCGTGCCCTCCTCGACGACGGCGCCGTGATCCATGAATATCACCCGGTCGGCCACTTCCCGCGCAAACCCCATTTCATGGGTCACCACCACCATCGTCATGCCTTCCCTGGCGAGAGTTTTCATGACATCGAGCACTTCTCCGATCATTTCAGGGTCCAATGCGGAGGTCGGCTCGTCGAAGAGCATGACCTTGGGGTCCATCGCCAGCGCCCGGGCGATCGCCACCCGCTGCTGCTGCCCTCCGGACAGTTGATCCGGGTAGACGTTGGCCTTGTCTTTGATGCCCACCTTTTCGAGAAGCACCATGGCGCGCTTGTGCGCCTCGTCTTTGGGGCGCTTCCGGACAACCCGCTGCGCCAGCGTAACATTCTCGAGCACGGTTTTATGCGGAAAGAGGTTGAACGACTGAAATACCATGCCGACTTCCGTGCGCACCTTGTTGATATCGGTTTTGGCATCGAGGATGTCGACGCCGTCGATCAGGATATGGCCCTCGTCCGGCACCTCCAGGTGGTTCAGACAGCGGATGAACGTGCTTTTACCCGATCCCGACGGCCCGATCACCACGACGACCTCTCCGGCCTCGACCTTGTTGGAAACATTGACCAGCGCTCGGACCTCGTGGGGAACGATGAAGGTTTTAGAGATATTTCTGACATCGATCACTAGGCTAACGTCCTCCTTTCCAGATATTGCACCCACATGGAAAGTGAAAAGGTGAGAATGAGATAGAGTATGGCGCACACGAACCAGAGCTCGAAAGGTTGCAGACTTGTGGTGACGACCTCGCGCGTGGCCTTGGTCAGCTCGCGAATGGCGATGATTCCCAGAAGGGAGGAATCCTTGATGAGGCTGATGAACTGGCCGGCCAGCGGCGGCAGGATGCGGCGCATGGCCTGGGGAAGAATGACATGGGACATGGTCTGGACATAGTTCATCCCGAGCGAACGGGCGGCTTCCGTCTGACCCCGGTGGATGGATTGTATGCCGGCCCTCACCATTTCCGCGACATAAGCACCGGTAAAAAAAGCCAGCGCGGCAACGCCGAACCAGAGCGGCGGGATGGTCATTCCCGCGCCGTTTTTGATGAGAAGGGTATTGATGAGCGTCCCCAGAACGAAATACCAGATAAAGATCTGCACGAGCAGAGGAGAGCCGCGGATCAGTTCGATATAGGTGATGGCGGACCACTTCAGGGCCGGATTGGCGGAAATCCTGGAGAGCCCCGCGAAAACCCCGATCAGGATGCCGAATACGATGGCGATCATGCTGACCTTGATGGTGATCCACAGTCCGATCAGCAGAATTCCCACCTTCCATATTTTATACGATGCAAGCGTATCGCCGATAAAGACCAGATCCCCCTCGTCGACCCGCGCGTTAGGCGTCGGCGCAGTGTAGGTCTGCTCCTGTCCGTCTCCCTTTACGGTGATGGAAACATTGTCTCCCTGGGTCGCGACGGCGGAGACCTCCCCGGCTATCTCGGATTTGATTTCGACATCGTCCTGGTAATAAAAATAGCGCGGTATGCGGTACCACCGCCATACGTAATCAATTTGAACGGCTGCGTAATAAAGCCCGGCGATGCCGGCTCCCAGGACCAGAAAAAAAACGGTTACCCATATGAAGTATGATTGTTTGCGCCTTAGCTTTCGGAGACTCAACGTAGCGTTCATCTGCCTGCTTTTTCTTGAGGATGATTGCAGTCTTTCCCGATCATTCGGAAAACAGAGGGGGCATTTTCTGGGGCAAGGTCGGGCTCAGGCCCCGTCAGCCAGCCTTGAGCCCATATCAGATCGCTTTTATTTCACATTCTGATACCACTTGGTGCTTTTGATCCATTTATTGTAAATCTGATCATATCGACCGTCATTCTTGATCTGTCTGAGAAAATTGTTCAGCCAGTTCATGAAATCCGGGTCGCCTTTGGTGATGGCCCAGGCCAGCGGCTCATAAGTGAACGGCTGATCCAGAAACACGAGTTTGCCCTCGCCCTGCTGCGCCATGATGACGACACAGTTGGGCTGATCGTAGACATAGGCATCCGCTTTCCCGTTGATGACCTCGAGCACGGCCTCCGTCTCGGTTTCGAAGGATTTATAGGTCGCTTTGGGGATGTAGCGCTTTACGGCCTGTTCGCCGGTCGTACCCAGTTTCGAGGTCACGACGTATTTGGGATCGTTCAAGTCTTTATAAGAGGTAATCTTGCCTTCATATTTCTTGTTCAATAATATCGCCTGGCCGACGACGATGTAGGGATCGGCGAAATTGATTTTCAGATTCCGCTCCTGCGTCACGGTCATGCCGCTCATGATAATATCGAACTTGCCGGTGATGAGTGAGGGGATAATGCCGTCCCAGGCGGTATTGACCGGAACGAATTTGACCCCCATGGCCCTGGCCATCAATTTGGCCACGTCGATGTCGAAACCGACAAACTCCCCTTTCTTGTCCGTCATTTCGAAAGGCATGTAACCCGCCTCGAAACCCACCCGCAGCTCTCCGTTCTGGAGAATCTGCTCGAGCGTCGATTTCTTCGCCAGATCGATATCCGAACCCCAAACAGGCCCCGTCAAGCCAATCATGAGCACCGCCATCGCCGCTGCCGTCATCGCTTTCCTCAACCTCTTCTTCATCAAAAACCTCCTGGATATGGATTTAAATGGATTATACTTATTATATTGGACACCGGCCAAAGTAAATATTTTTCTTGTGACAGCCCTGAAATCTAAAAGATAATTTACCGTTTTTTTGTATAAATCTGAATAATCTTGACAGGATATTTATGGGAGGATATGATCTGCCTTCCATCAAACCAACATTTGCCAGGCCTTGAAAAGATATCCGGCAAAGTTGTTTGCGTTCCGTCTGCCAATCCTGAGGAGGAGCCCATGCCTGAGAGCCAATCGATCACCGTTGACGATATCCTTAATCATCCGGAGGCCCACACCGCAACCGGTGATATCACCCCGGCCCTCAAGAGAAGGATGGAATTCTCACCGCCGGTGTGCGCGGTGTTCCACTCACCGTTTACGGCGCTGCGCGAAGACCGTTCCTTCAACTTCCGGATCGACCGGGAGGCCGCAAAGCAGCTGCCCGATATCATCGAAAACCAAGTTCAACGGATTGTCGGCATCGATGCGCCGGACGACGCGGTTCATAAGAGATACGGCAGCGCCCGTAAAATCGGCATCGTGTTTTCCGGCGGCCCCGCCCCGGGCGGACATAACGTCATCACCGGGCTTTTCGATGCGGCCAAAAAGGCCAATCCGGCCAACACCATTTACGGCTTTCTCATGGGGCCCGACGGCATCATCGAAAACGAGGCGATCGAGCTGACCGGCGATATTATCGACCGGCACCGTAATCTCGGCGGATTTTCCATGATCAAAACCGGCCGGACGAAGATCGATACCGCGGAAAAAATGACCCTTTCCCGGCAGACCTGCCGACACCTCGGACTGGACGCCCTGGTCGTTGTGGGCGGAGATGATTCGAACACCAATGCCGCTTTTCTGGCCCAGGAAATGGTTGCCGACGGCATACAGGTGATCGGCGTTCCCAAAACCATCGACGGTGATATCCAGGTCCGGGACAACGGCGGCAACGTGCTGTGCGCGATGTCTTTCGGGTTTCACTCGGCGGCAAGATCCTTTGCAGGAGCCATCTCCAATCTCTGTACCGACGGCGGCTCGGATGTCAAATACTGGCATATCTGCAAGGTCATGGGACGCGTCGCCAGTCATCTGGCTCTGGAGGTGGCGCTGCAGACCCATGCCAATATGACCTTCATCGGTGAAGAACTGGCCGATTATGTCGATCAGGCGCGTCTCGATCGGGCGGAAAAAGCCGGCACCATCGACTATACGGCCTATGGCATGACACTGAGGCATCTTTCACGGGTGATCTGTGACGGCATCGTCAGGCGGGCCGCGGTGGGAAAAAATTACGGCGTGATGGTGATTCCCGAGGGGATACTCGAATTCATCAACGAAATCCAGACCTTCATCGTCAAACTCAACACGATCATCGCCGAATACAACGCAACACACGACGTCAGCTTTCACCACGATTTTCCTCTTCTAGGCGACAAGCTCGACTATTTGAGACGCCTTGCGCAGCGCTCCCGGGACGACGGCATCCACACGGTCTGGAACACCCGTGATGAAGATCTCTTCAGCGATATCCCCGATTTTTTCCAGGAAGGCCTTCTGATGGAAAGAGACAGCCATGGGAATTTTCCGTTTTCACAGGTTGAAACTGAAAAGGTATTGATGGATCTGGTCAAGGATTATTTAGGCATCCTTCAGGAGCAGGGCAGCTACCGCATCGGGGTCAGACGGGATTACTACACAAAAACGATGGCGGGCGGCAATCTCAATCCCGAAAAATACGGTCCGATCCTGTTTTCGAACTGGAAAGACGGCGAATATCTCCTGATCAAAGCCGATATCATCTCCGTCAAGACCCTGAAGCAGATTCTCACCAAAGAAAATGCCCTCGGATCAGCCGGGGAAATTCCCGCGCCGGTTCAAAAAATCTACAAAAAATCAGTTCCCGACTTCAAAATTCAGACCCATTTTTACGGTTACGACGGCCGGGGAAGCGACCCTACCTATTTCGACTGCGTCTACACCTATAACCTTGGCCTAACGGTATACAGCCTGATTGCCAACGGAGCAACCGGGCAGATGGCCGCTATCAAAAATCTCGAATGCGATCTGTCGCAGTGGGAGCCCATCGGCATACCGATCGCGCCGCTGATGCATCTGGAAGAACGCAAGGGAAAGCTCTCGCTGGTCATTGAAAGAAGCGTGGTCGATTTAAACTCCGCCGCCTTCCGCGTGGCCAAGGCCAAGCGCGAAACCTGGCTGGCTGCCGTTCCCGGCGATGACCACTACCGTAAACCCGGTCCGATCCGGCTCTCGAGCGAACTTGAAGAGAACCGGCCGATTACGCTGCTCTTGAACTCTCTCGCCTTATAACCGCCGCTCCCTGCGCGGCGGCGCAATGTTGCATATCCTCTGAGCGTCGCAAGCGATGGAGAGAGGCCTTTGTTTTTTTATTGACAGGTTATACCCTTTCATCATATAGGAAACAAAGTTAATAATTTGATTTTAATGTAGATTGTCAAACAAATTTTTGAAATATATCTTTTTTCGTTTATCGGGCCTGCTTGCATGGGCCGGCAAAGGAGCGTCCACTGATGCGCCGGGATGAACCCTTGGACATCGGCGAAACAACGGATAAAGAGGAAGCGCCGCCCGAAAACCCCGAGGCGGAATGGGACCAGTATCTTAATGTTCCCGCATCCAACAGCCTTCCCGTCGGCGATGGACCCGGGGAGGAGAAACCTGCCGGCGCAGGTGAAAACCCCAATGACGTCGCTGATCCGTATCCTGATGGAGATATCATCATGATGGCGACGGATGCCGATCTCATGACTCCCATCGAAACGAAACTGGAAGGTCTCGCGCGGCAACTGACAGCCCTTCAGAAAGAATTCCGGATCAAAATCAAAAACGACGCCCACAAAGACACGGTGATCGATCATCTCCACCAGGAGCTTCAGCAATATAAGAACAACCATCTGAGAAAATATCTTTTGCCCACCCTCCTCGATATCATCCAGTTTATCGACGGCCTGAGAAAACTGATCCGGTATCTGACCATTCACCGTCCGGAAGAGAATGAAGCTCAGAAACTCATGAAAATGACCAAATTATTGAAATCGATCCCGTCGGATCTCGAGGATATCTGCGCCAAACAGGGTATTACGTCTTTCCAGTGCAATGAAACAGTGTTCAACCCCAGCCGGCAGAGCATCCTGAAAAAGGTACATACGATAGATATGGAAAAAGACAAAACGGTTGCAGAAAGCCTGCGCCCGGGATATGAATGGGCCGGTGAGGTCATCCGGCCTGAGCTGGTATCCGTTTACATCCATAAGGCCCCGGAAGTTGAAAAAGAAACGAGGAATGCAGATGAGTAGACAGGTAAAAAGAATCTTCGGAATCGATCTCGGCACCACTTACTCATCCATTGCGTGCGTTGACGAATATGGAAAGACCGTTGTGATCCCGAACGCCGAAAGCCAGCGCCTCACCCCGTCGGTGGTGTATTTCAACGGAAACAATATCATCGTCGGAGATATCGCGAAAGAAAACGCGAAACTCTATCCCAACGACGTCGTGAGTTTTGTCAAGCGATCGATGGGAGAACCCAATTTCATCTTCGAACATCATTCCGTCAGATATCGCGCCGAAGAGATATCCAGCTTCATCATCAGAAAAATCGTTCAGGATGCCGAGCAGTATCTGGGGATATCGGGCACGGAAGATCTGGTCATCACATGCCCGGCCTATTTTGGCATCAACGAACGTGAAGCGACGAAAAGAGCTGGTGAAATCGCCGGTTTCGAGGTCCGCCAGATCATCAACGAACCGACCGCGGCCGCCATCGCCTACGGATCGATAGAATCGGATGAAGAACGCGTCATTCTCGTCTACGACCTGGGGGGCGGAACCTTTGACATCACGATGATCGACATCAAGCCCGATGACAGCATCGAGGTGATCTGCACCGGTGGGGATCACAATTTAGGCGGCAAGGATTTCGATGACCGCGTGATCGCCTATCTGGTCGAAGAATTTCAGAACAAGACCGGCCTGCGGGAAGACATTCTGGCCGATGCCGATACCTGCCAGGACCTGCAGCTCTCTGCCGAAAAAGCTAAAAAAAACCTCACGCAGCTCGAAAGTACCACTGTGCTGATCACCCACGGCGGTGAACGCATCAAAATACAATTTGAACGCAAGGTGTTTGAGCGCTTGACCCAGGATCTTCTTGAAAGAACGGTATCCCTGACCCATGAGATGCTCGAAGAGGCGGGAAAGAAAGGCTATAAGCATTTCGACGAGATTATTCTGGTCGGCGGCTCCACGCGCATGCCGATGGTGGTGCAAAGAATCAAGAAAGAATTTGGCATAGAGCCGAAACTCTTCGATCCGGATGAAGCCGTGGCCAAGGGCGCCGCCATTTATGGCTGGAAATTGTTTCTGCAGGATGAGGTGCGCGAGCATATCTCCCAGAAAACGGGAAAACAGATCGATGATCTCGAAGACATCAACGATCTGGACCTGGATGACATCATTGAAGAGGTCGAACAGCTCGTTGCCAATGATACGGGGTATTCGATTCAGGATGTGCAAAGCGCCAAAATGAAAATCAAGAACGTCACCAGCAAAAGTTTTGGCGTGGTCGCTCATGATCAGGACGGAAACGAGCTCGTCTACAATCTGATCCTAAAGAATAACGATGTTCCCGTAAACACCAAGAAAACATTTGGAACCGCGGTCGACAATCAGGAGATCGCCTCGATCCAGATCATGGAAAACGAAGAAAATGATGTTGTCGCCACCCAGGAAAATTCCATACTCATCGGCACGGCGGTTCTCAATCTGCCGCCCGATCTTGCTGCCAACACCCCGATCGAGATTATATTCAGACTCAACCGGGAAGGGCGCCTGGAGATCACGGCGGAAGAAATGAGCGACGCCCATCGCTCCGTCAGTGTAACCATTGAAACCCGATCGGTGATTCGAGGGAAAGAGTTCGAGGAAGCCAAAGCCCGAGCGAAACATATTGTTGTGATATAATCACGCTTTTTATTCCCTCCAACCGCGCCGTTTCAGGCATCTGATGATCGTTGACGCCGTTAGATATTGACAGACCTCGTTTTTGCGCAATCGTCGCAGTCGAAAACATCCATTAGGTTATGACTTTTTTGAACTTATGAGATTTATGCGTAAATCCATGGACATCAAGAATTATTACTTTCTTTTGGAGCTTTCGATCGATCCGCCGGAAAACAATCCCGAGATCATCGCGGAGGCGATACAGAAAAAGCAATCGGTGTGGAGTCGCCTCCGAAATCATCCTACCAAAGGCACCCAGGCACAACAATATATGGACATGCTTCCCGACATCCGGAATGTCATGACCGATGATGCGCTGCGCCTGAAGGAGGCGGTGGAAGCCAAGCGGCTCTTCATCGAGAAGGAAAAAGAGACCAATATCATCATCGACCGGCACGTTGCCCTGCTCTTGAGCAAGGGACGCATCACCCGTGAAGAGATGACAAAACTAGCCCGCCATAACTTGGTTTCCGAAGAGAGAATACAGGAGCGGGTGGCACAAAAACAACGTCTGTTCCTGATGAATTACAAAATTGAGGAACAGCTCCGAACGGGAAAGACCGATCCAAAATATTATGGAAGCCTGGCCAGGGAATTCTCTTTAGATCCTGAGAAAATAACGGAATGGATACAAAACAAGGAACAGGAAAAATACAAAAAAATTGATGCATATCTGAGGCGTTGCAATCGCAGGGGATATATCACCCCTCAGGAGATAACATCATTGTCGCGATTGTATCTGATTGCCGAGGATCATATTGTCCGGCGGACGAGATGCGTGATCAAGAAAAGCGGTACACCGATGAAAGACCGGGCTGAACCGCTCGACAAGAGCACCGAAAAAATCATTGAAGACAATTTAAAAATCGTCGGAAAATCCTCCTTGTATGATTTTCTGAATGCCGCGCCGGGCGCCGATCTCAACCTGCTGCAGGAAAGCGCCCACGAAAAAGATAACGAGGTGCGGAAGATCGGCCAGAAAGATGCCAAAACCACCGCAAGCGGCACCCTGGTCGGACATTGCATCTCTATTTTTAAAACCGAAGAAAACCGGCGTGCGTACGACCGCAGTCTGACCCTCTCCCGTCTTCAGGAATTGGATGCGGATATGGATGTGTCAGGCTTCAGTAAAAAGGTTTATGCGGAATATATCTCTATTTTTATCAAAAATGCCTTGAAACTGGGAATGGACATCGATGAAGCCCGCCAGCACATCGAAGGGTACCTGCGGAAAAGGCAGTGGAAAATCGAAAAACCCAGACCCTTCATCCCCAAAAGACGCTCGTTTTTTCTCCGCCCGGTCCCCGTGATCACCATGGTGATGCTGATACTGACCACCGCCTTTTTCATGATCATGGTTAAAAAAAAGCTGCTTGCGCAGGAGTTCAGCAATACGGTGGCGCTCACGGAACAAATCGAGGGTTTGGAAAAAAAAGAGACCCTTCTCCGACAGTTTCTGGAAAAATATCCGGACAATGATTTCACACCGGATCTTCAAAAAAGAATTTTGTCGATTCAGGCGCGCATTGAACATCGGGATTATACCGCAGCGCTCACCCGCTTTGAACAATTATATCAGAGCGGAGATTTAAAGGCGGCCAAAACGGTCTTGACCCAACACCGTGGAAGATATCCGAAAGGTCCTCATGAAAAGGAAATCGACGATCAACTCGCTCGCATTGCCAACGCGGTGCAGGATCGAAATTACGACACCCTTCAGGAAAACCTCACCATCTGTGAACGTGCTGAACAGTGGCACAGATGTCTCGCGCTATGCGACCTTTTCATGAAGAAATTTCCGGACAGCCTGCATACGGAAAGAGCGGCGGAATTGAGAAAAAAATATGTGAAGATCATGCAAACCCGGCAGGACCTGACATCCATGGCGCAACGTGCGCAACGGAAAGGGCATGATTTTGAAGCGGCTAGATCGATCTATCTGGAATATCTCGAAGCAAACCCGGAACTTCCTTTGATTGCCAAAAAATCCATTGTCGATGAGATAGCGGTTTACGATAAAAAAATCGACCGGTTCAACCAGGCTGAAAGAGAATGGACGCGTCTTGCAGCCGACGGCGCAATCGATCATGATAGACTTTCGGAACGTATTGCGCAGGTCAAGGACTTCATACGAAAATATCCTCCCGAATGGCATAAAGACGATGCGGAATATCTTCTGGCCCGCCTTGAAAAACAAAAGAATCTTAAATCCCGGCAGTCGCGGAAGGAAAGGGAATTTCAGGATTGGAGGGTACTGGCGGCCTATACCCAGAATCCGCAAACGCCGCTTTCAGACCGTATCGCCAAGACGGAAGAATACTTGCAAATCTATCCAGCGGGTACCTATACCGCCAAAGCGAGACTGGTGCTTGCCACCCTGATGCAGCATAAGCAAGCGGAAGACGCCAGACTGGCACAGAAAAAAAATGATATGTCTCGGAAACTGGAAGAAGAACGCCGCATCGGGAACGTGTTGAAAAACGCCGGGGGAACGTTTATCGACCATCACAACGGTACCGTCACAGATCGAAGAACCGGCCTGATGTGGTGCATCTACGATGCGGCGCTCATCGATCATCATTGCATGACCTATCCGGAATCGCTTCAATATATCCGAGAGTTGAAAATCAGCGGTTATCAGGACTGGCGAATTCCCACGGTCGAGGAATTGCAAGTCCTTCTGCAGACGCAACCGCTATTTCCGGCAAACCGTTCATATTTTTTCTGGACAGCGGAACAATTCTCGCACGGCTGGAACAAAATGGCATACATCTTTACGCCTTCGAACGCGACGGATTGGAAAAAGGATGCGGCAGGGATAGAAAAATGCGGCTCAGTGCTGGCAGTACGAAAATAATCGCCTGGGACATCCGGTTCCGGACAGCAGCGGGGCAATGTGTTTTACCGCCGACTTAATTTTGTCGTATTGTTTAATCTCGTTTTCCTGCTGGCACCGGCAATGCTGCTGATCGATGTGGTGTTGATGGGAGCCGCACAGAATCTGTTGCTGAAAAGCAAGATTTCCGAAGGAAAATTGCTGTTGCATGCCGTAGCCCTGCAGCTTGCCGGGCCGGCACCAGGTCCGCCCGGCAAGCATATCGAGAACATTGAAGCCCTCCTCGATACGTCCGGCTTCGCATGTGCCGTTATCCTGGATCGTGACACGAATGCGTTTTATACCGCCGGCCAAACCGGTGTACCGCATCAAAAACTTCTGTATGCCGCCCGGAGCGCTCTGAACTCCGGACATCTCAACACAGAGTTGACCGGTTCCACATGGGGCGTCTTCTGGAGACAACGCGCCAATCTTCTCCTGAGCACGCCGGTATATCAAAATGACACCCGAATCGCAGGCGTTTGCATCGTTATGCATCTTCAGGAAATATACCGGCCACTGCGTCATGCACAGCATCTGGCATTTGCCTACATACTATTTAATCTAATCGTGCTGACATTCATCGGACGATATCGTTTTTCCAGATCGACGATCATCCCCATCCAAAAGCTGATGGAGACTGCAGACGCATACAAGGATGGCAACACAACGCTTCTCTTTGGCGCCGAGAAGGAAGGAAATGAATTTACGCAACTCTCCAATGCCCTCAACCAGATGCTCCACCGAATTTCCGATGATCAAAAGAATCTGAGACGGACCGTTCAGTCTCTCAAACAGGCAAATGCCGATTTGCAAAAGGCACAAAACGATATCATCAATGCGGAAAAACTTGCATCGGTGGGAAGACTTTCCGCCGGCATCGCTCACGAAATCGGCAATCCGATCGCCATTATCATGGGATATCTCGAGCTGCTGAAACGAAAAGATATTTCAACCTTGGACCATGAGGATTTCATCGCACGTACGGAAAGTGAAATCCTTCGCATCAATCAAATTATCCGACAGCTTCTCGACTTCTCAAGACCATCCAACAACGCTGTTGGAAAAATATTCATCCATGACATTCTGTCGGAAATCAGCACCATATTCCAATATCAACCGCTGATGAAGGACGTTCATTTTGAACTCAGCCTCAAGGCGGTGGAAAACGGCGTTAATGGAGACGCGGCGTTGCTGCGACAAGCATTTTTCAACATCGTCATCAATGCGGCCGATGCCGTCCATCAAAACGGCCGGCCGGGCGAACTGGTGGTGGAGACCCGAAATCCCATGGAAAACGGTATGGATGCAACATCCGGCTGCCTTGAGATCGTGTTCAGGGATAACGGGGCCGGTATACCGAAAGATCAATTGCATTATATCTTCGACCCCTTTTACACGACAAAGGCGCCGGGAAAAGGAACCGGCCTGGGGCTGTCGGTCTGTTATATGATCATCGAGGCCTCGGGCGGCAGAATCACCGCGCAGAGCGAAGAAGGTATCGGTACGACAATGATCATCGAACTCCCGCTGTGCGCCGGACAAGATAACCGGAAGAGATCCCTGAATGCCTGACCGAAAAAGAAGACTTCTCATCATCGATGACGAAGAAAATATGCGCCATATGTTGTCGGTTATGTTGTCGAAGCTGGGGTATATCGTCGAAACGGCGTCCGAAGGCCTGATCGGGCTTCAGATGATCAAAGCCTCGCCGTACGATTTTGTGCTGTGCGATCTGAAAATGCCGCGGATGGGAGGAATGGATTTTCTGAAAGCCGCCAGGCACGATATAGGCAATACGACGGTGATCATCATGTCCGCATACGGTACCATCGATACGGCGCTTTCCGCCATGAAACTCGGCGCCTATGATTATATCTCCAAGCCTTTCAAAACAGACGAGGTGTATCTCGCCCTGAAAAAAGCCGAGGAACGCGAATCTTTAAGAAGGGAAAATCTTCTCTTGAAGGAACGCATCCGGCATATCGAATCTCATTTTACCTTCGACAGGATGATTGGAAAAAGCGAAAGCATGCAAACCGTTTTCAAGCTTGCCCGAAAGGCATCTCAATATGATACCACCGTACTCATTTCCGGCGAAAGCGGTACGGGTAAAGAGTTGATTGCGCGGGGCATCCATGTGGAAGGTAACCGGTCAGCTCATCCGTTCATCGCCGTAAACTGCGGCGGAATTCCTGAAAATTTGCTTGAAAGTGAATTCTTCGGCTATAAAAAAGGCGCTTTCACCGGCGCGGACAAGAGCAGAAAGGGCCTGTTTGAAAACGCGGACGGCGGCACCCTGTTTCTCGATGAAATCGGAGAAATGCCCCTGTCTCTGCAAGTCAAATTCTTACGGGTTCTTCAGGAGAACGAAATCCGACCGATCGGCGACTCAAAAACCAGGCGCATCAATGCCAGGATCATCGCGGCAACCGCCAAGGATCTGGAAGAATGCGCACATCAGGAATTATTTCGAAGCGATCTGTTTTATCGGCTGAACGTATTTCCGATCAACATTCCGCCGCTGAGAGAACGGCCTGAGGATATTCCGCTGCTCAGCATTCATTTTCTTAACCGCACACGGCGTTCGATCAATAAAAACATCCACAGCATATCCAACGATGCCATGACGCTTCTGCTTCGCCACCCGTGGCCTGGAAATGTCAGGGAACTGGAAAACACCATTAAGCGGGCCGCCATCCTCGCCGAAGGTCCTATCCTGACCGCCGCGAGTTTTCAGTTTTTAAAGGTAATGAAGCCCGCAGAACCTGAAATAGACACCATTTTGGAGGGATATTCGCTGAAAGACGCCCAAAAAGTGCTTGAAAAACATCTCATTACAAAGGCTCTTGCGGAAACTCGCGGAAATCGGACAAAAGCCGTTCAACTCCTTGAAATCAGCCATCCATCCTTGCTGACCAAAATCAAGGCTTATAATATCGCTTTGTGATCGAGATAACGATGAAATGTCCGTGCGCCCATCAGATCGCCCACTTCATCAACACACTCCCCCACGTAAATCCAGCCCCGAAGGCTGTCAACAGCACCCAGTCATCTTTATGAAATTTCCGCTGTTCATGCGCTTCGGACATCGCCAGCGGAATCGTCGCAGCGGTAGTGTTTCCATACTTTTCTATATTGATAATCACCTGTTCTGCGGAAAGTCCGAGCTTTTTAGCGACGGCATCGATAATCCGGTAATTGGCCTGATGGGGGATTAAGAAGTTCAAATCCTTTCCGCTCAATCCATTGCGTTTCAGCACCTCCTCAGACACGCTGCACATGCCCTTCACGGCATATTTGAAGACTGTTTTGCCGTCCTGAAATACATAATGCATCTTTTTTTGTACGGTATCGATGGATGCAGGATGGAGACTGCCTCCTCCCAGAACATTGAGATACTCGACGCCGATGCCGTCAAGATGGAGATCGAAATCAATAATGCCGTGGTCTTCGTTACGGGACTGCTCCAGAAGCACCGCGCCGGCCGCATCCCCGAAAATCACACAGGTATTTCGGTCTTCATAATTGATGATGCTGCTCATTTTATCAGCCCCGATCACCAGGGCGTTTTTATACTTTCCGGTTTCGATAAATTGGGCCGCCGTCGCCAAGGCATAGATGAAGCCGGTACATCCACCGTTCAGATCAAACCCCCAGCAATGGTTGGCACCCAATTCCTTTTGAACGATGGACGCGGCGCTCGGCACCAACAGATCCGGGGTAATGGTCGCCAGAATGATCAACTCGATCTCATCCGGTGAAACATGGCTGTGATCGAATATCATCCGCGCAGCCTTGACGGCCATATAGGAAGTGCCTTTATCCTGATCCAGGATAGACCGTTCTTTGATGCCGGTACGAACCGTAATCCATTCATCGTTGGTGTCGACCATCTGCTCTATATCTTTGTTGGTCAGTTTTTTTTCCGGACAGAAATGCCCTACCCCACTTATCATAGCGCGCATTAAACTCCCTCCAGTGGATCAACGAATCGCGACCGTCATCATGTATTATTCTTATCTATAGCTAAAACGGTATGAATAAACTATTTAATTCCAAAGCTTCACAATATAAATTCAACGGTCCGTTATGAATTTCCGGAAAGGCAACTGTAAAACAGATATCGTCTTCCATTACGAAAAAGGCCCGTTTCCTTACAGAAACGGGCCTTTTTTGTGGTGTACCGGCGGCGTCCTACTCTCCCACACAGTCGCCCGTGCAGTACCATCGGCGCTAAGGAGCTTAACTTCCGTGTTCGGAATGGGTACGGGTGTTGCCTCCCTGCCATCGCCACCGAAATGCGTATAAGTACATCAAAGCGTTCAACCTGCTGTGCCGCTTAGTTTGTGGCTAAGCCTCACGACGCGTTAGTACCGGTAAGCTCAATGCGTTGCCGC
>AMWB02004163.1_pt1 | contig 42395 bp, 31 predicted proteins | sample 200311 | NCBI WGS metagenome assembly AMWB02 (sample SAMN02737377, study PRJNA173069) | bioreactor metagenome | biome: anode biofilm in microbial fuel cells | place: USA: California | collected 2010-12-16
AACCATTTACACAAAATTCTTTACAGGCCCTACCTAACAACATTATTACTTATCTTCGTTGCTTCTTTGACAAAGGGGAAGTTTATATTTTTGGATGTTTGGATTGAACGAGTATATTTGTTTTTTTCAATTGCAGCTTTCAGTCTTTCTTTTCAGTTACCATCATCTTTAATGAACCTGCACAAAGAAAGAATTGAGCATGAAATTGAATCAAGACGTGAAAGAGACGAAAATAATAAAAGCAGAACATAACGATTTCATTCAGCAGATGGCGAGGATGGTCCTGGGTGGTCCTGGGGTCGGGCCACGGTAACTATTTGGAAATCAATAATTAAGATCCCAATAATAGGCGTTTTGAGCCCCTATATCGTCTTTTTTGCCATCAAAATTGGCAATATAGGTCCCCATGCTTTCCCGAAGTTGAAATCCTGCCTCATTTTCAAGAATTTTGCGTCCTTTGGCTAATATTCCCAATTTCTCTTTGATCATCTCGGTAAAACTTCTACTTCCCACCGCTATGCTCTCAGTCCATTGACTTTGTCTTTGACGGAAGGTGCCCGCATGCGTCAGGGCTTCGTCTATCAACTCTTTGTGCGTTTTTCGAAAAGCATCATACGTTGCAATACCTGCCAGGCCAGCAAGCACGGTTGGGGTGAGGAACGAACCCCAACAACATCATTCTCTCTCGCCATAGCCGCTTTGATCGCTGCCGCAGATTCCTCCGCCCCAGTCGTGGTCCATCATCCCCGACTCGATATACCGGTGGATCCTCGAATACGGCCAATCCACCGCCCGGGGGAGTCCGCGTCCCTTGGCGGCAGGGTTCGCACCGCATGCAGGTGTTTCGGCAAAATCACCATGGCGTCGATGGTGAAGGGATGCCGCTCTTTTATCAAGCCTACCACCTTGCGGAGGACGTCAACGTAATCCGCCGGCAGGAAAAAAGGGGTCGGATTTATTTTTGGATTAAGCCGTGCGCGCCGGTACCGCACGCATTGCATCCCTCCGGTTTCATGACACAATGTTGGGGTTCGTTCCTCACCCCAACCTACAGTGCTGAAGGTAAGCGGTCTTACTCCTTTCATCTGTTGCAAGATTACAATAAATCAGCCTGGAATGCCCGTATTTTATCAATGTTTTTACCTTTGTCCACAGGCTCAACGGGGAAAATCACCAGTGGGGCTGATTGCCGATGCGGTAATTACTCACCTCAAGGGTGTCGCTGATCACCACAAAGGCATTTTCGTCGATCTGCTGGATAAGTCGTTTCAGGTGACCGATCTCCCGGAAGGTGATCACGGTATAGATGATATGCTCTTTTTCGCCGCTGTACCCTCCTTCTCCTTCGATGATGGTCACGCCTCGCCTGATGTCTTTCAGTATTTCCGCGGATATCTCCCGCCATTTGGGGGAGATGATCAGGGCCGCCTTGCGCTGGCTGAGGCCGGTGACCACGACGCTGATCACCTTTGAACTGACAAAAAGGACAACCAGGGTATAGAGAACCGCCTCAAGGGAGTAGGAATATGCCACCAGGAGCAGCAGGCAGCAGTTGACAAAGAGCATGGTGCCGCCGATGCTGATGGAAAAACGTTTGAGCAGCATGATGGACAGGATGTCGAGCCCGCCCTGTGAGCCGGGGGAGCGGAAGGTCAGCCCGACACCTGCGCCGGCCAGCAGACCGGCCAGCAGGGCGGCAAGCATTCTGTCTTCCAGGGCTATCGGGATATGGATGAAGGCCATGGCAAAGGTCAGAAAAAGGGTGCCGAGCACGCTGTAAAAAAAGAAACGCCGGCCCACCGCCATCCAGGCCAAGATGAACAGGGGGATGTTCATCAGCAGATAAATCCAGCCCGCGTTCATTCGGGGGACGAATTTGTGGATCAGCACCGACAGACCTGTCAGTCCTCCCATGACGAAGTCGTGGGGGATCAGGATGCTGTTGACCGCAACGGCACAGAGAACGCTGCCAAAGGCGATGAAAAGCAGGTCCGTGAAAAATGCGGCGGGAGTGGTAAAGAGCGGTTGGCGGCTGTTTTTTTCCTGTTTCATTCCGGGACTTTTGGGAGTGGGGTTATATTTGTTTGACAAATTCTGCAACTTGGGCCTAAAGTTTTCTAATGTATCATCTTCTCTTTTAAAAAAAAACAGCCTGGGCGATTTTTAAGCAAGGGACACCTCATCTCCTTTGTCTCGTTGTTGCCCGGACAATCTCCGGCAGGTTCCCATGTTAGAATCATTGTTTTCTCCGAAAAGTGTAGCGGTCATCGGCGCTTCCCGCACGCCGGGCAAAGTCGGCCATGATATTCTGGCAAATCTGATCAACGGCGGTTTTGCCGGACCGATCATCCCGGTCAATCCCTCGGCGGATGATGTTCTCGGCCTGAAATGTCATACCAGCCTGAAGGCCTATGGCAAGGGGGTGGATCTCAGTGTGATCGTCGTGCCCCGCGCCCATGTCGAGGCAGCGGTAAAAGATTCCCTTGATGCCGGTTGCGGCGGCATCATCGTCATCTCGGCCGGATTCAAGGAGACGGGCGAGGAAGGGGCTGCGCTGGAACGGAAAATAGCCTCCCTTTGCCGCAACCGCAACGTGCGCCTGCTCGGCCCCAATTGTCTGGGATTGATTAACACGGGGTGCAATCTGAATGCCTCTTTTGCCGGCATGATGCCGGAAAAGGGGGGGGTTGCCGTTATTTCTCAGTCCGGCGCCTTGTGCACCGCCATTCTTGATCAGGCGGCCGGACGCCATATGGGCCTTTCCAAGGTGGTGAGCATCGGCAACAAGGCGGATCTGTCCGAGGTGGACCTGCTCAAGGCTCTTGCCCGGGACAGTCAGACCAAGGTGATTGCCGGTTATCTGGAGGACATCTGTTCCGGCGATGATTTTGTCAAGGCAGCGGAAGAGGCCTCCTCGGCAAAACCGGTCATTATCCTCAAATCCGGAACAACCGCGGCAGGACTGAAAGCGGCGGCGTCCCATACCGGCGTGCTGGCCGGCGCGGATACGGCGTATGGCGCGGCCTTTAAGAGATCCGGCGTCATCCGGGCCGACACGTTTCAGGATCTTTTTGATTTCGTCATCGCATTTTCCATGCAGCCGCTGCCCAAGGGCAAAAGGGTGCTCATCATTACCAATGCCGGCGGCCCCGGCACCATGGTGGCTGATGCGGTGGAAAAGTCCGGACTCACGGTCGCGGAGCTTGACCGTAATATTGCCAATGCCCTGGGGGCGAAACTTCCCGGGGCCGCCAGTACCGGCAATCCCGTCGATGTGTTGGGTGACGCGGATCCCGAACGCTACGTCGCGGCCATTGAGGCGGCTCAGGCAGACGATGCGGTGGATGCGATTATCGTCATCCTCACCCCCCAGGCCATGACCCGGCCGGCGGAAACGGCGCGGGCCATTGCCGCCAAGCTTGACGGCAAGAAACCGGTTTTCGCCTCATTCATGGGGGGAGAAGGAGTGATGCCGGGCCGACGGGAACTGGGCGGCGCCGGTCTGCCGGATTACGATTCGCCCGAACGGGCGGTGTCTGCCCTGAAAGCCATGTATGATTATGCCTCCTGGCAACAGAGACCGCCGCGCATCGTTACCCGTTTCCCGGTGAACCGGCGCAGGGTGGAGCGCATTATCATCCGCCAGCAGCGGACGAACCGTTTGCAGTTGAGCGAGGTGAAGTCAAAGAGCATTCTTGAGGCCTATGGTTTTAAGATCCCGGAGGGACGGCTCGCCACCACCGTGGACGAGGCGGTGGAGATCGCCAAACGAGTCGGTTTCCCCACCGCCATGAAGATCGTTTCGCCGGATGTGGTGCACAAGACGGATCTCGGCGGGGTGCAGCTCAACCTGGCCTCGGCGGAAAAGGTTCGCGATGCATATGATCTGATGATGCTCCGCATCCGCGAGAAGGCCCCTGGTGCCCATATCAAGGGGGTTTATGTGGAGGAAATGGTGGACCCCGGTCTTGAGGTCATTATCGGCATGAGCCGGGATCCTCAGTTCGGCCCCATGTTGATGTTCGGCCTCGGCGGCATTTTTGTCGAGGTGATGAAGGATGTGACGTTCCACCTGGCCCCCATCACCTCGGATGAGGCGATGCAGATGCTGCTTGCCACCCGATCCTACGAAATCCTGAAAGGGAAACGGGGCCAGCAGGGGGTGGACCTGGAGGCCATTGCCGGCGGACTTCAGCGGATCAGCCAGTTGACCACCGATTTTCCGCAGATCCTTGAACTTGACATTAATCCCTTCATTGTCGGCGGAATCGGCGCGGAAGCAGTGGTGGCCGACGCCCGCATGACCCTGAAACCAATTTGATGCGTCCGACGCATCAGGTCAAGAAGACCGGCACGACGCGTAGCCCGACCAGCAAGACCACATCGAGGTTGAAAATATGATGCAGCAAACCAGAGTTGAATTTGATCCGGATTGGCAGAAAAAATACGCGGATATGATCAACACGCCCAAAAAGGCGCTTTCTCATATCAAAAACGGCCAGCGTGTCTTTGTCGGCACCGGCTGCGGAGAGCCTCAGCTCCTGGTAGCGGCCCTGACCGACCGGGCCGCCGATCTGGCCGATGTGGAAATCGTGCATCTCCTGACCAAGGGAGATGCCCGCTATGCCGATCTGAAATATGCCGACAGCTTCACGGTGAACAGTTTTTTTATCGGTCAGAATGTGCGGGGACTGATTCAGGAAGGGATGGGCAGTTATACGCCCATGCTCCTTTCCGATATTCCGGAGCTGTTCAAGTCGGGAAAGCTGCCGCTTGATGTGGTGCTGATCCATGTCAGTGAACCGAACATGCTCGGCAAGGTGAGCCTCGGCATCTCGGTTGATATCGTCAAGAGCGCCGCGGAAAACGGTTCCCTGGTCATTGCCCAGGTAAATAAACAGATGCCCTGGACCCATGGTGATTCCCTGCTTGACATCTATGACATCGATATCCTGGTACCGGCTGATATCCCGCTGATTGAGAGGCCGTCAAAGCCTGTCAATGAAGTGACCAAAAAGATCGGTCAGCACATTGCTTCCCTGATTGAAAACGGCTCCACCGTTGAATTCGGATTGGGTCGCATTCCGGGCATCGGTCGCATTCCGGCGGCCTGCATGTTTTATCTGACCGAAAAGAAGGATCTGGGGATCCATACCGAGGTGATAACCGATTCCGTCATCAAACTGATTGAATCAGGGGCGGTGACCGGCGCGCGAAAAACCACGGACCAGGGCAAGATCGTCACCAGTTTCTGCATGGGAACCAAAAAGCTTTATGATTTTGTCAACGCCAACCCGATCTTTTCCTTCCGACCGACGGAATATGTCAATGACGTGCATGTCATCAGCCGACAGAACAAGATGGTTTCCATCAATATGGCATTGGAAGTTGATCTGACCGGTCAGGTGTGCGCCGATTCCGACGGCGGCAAATTTTATTCGGGCATCGGCGGCCAGGTTGATTTCAACCGTGGGGCCGCCCGCTCGAAAGGGGGGAAACCGATTATCGTCGTTTCCTCCACCGCCGACGAGGGGGCGCGTTCCCGTATCGTTTCCCGTCTCAGTCCGGGGGCCGGGGTGGCCACCTCCAGGGGCGAGATTCATTATGTCGTCTCTGAATTCGGTATCGCCTATCTGCACGGGAAAAACATCCAGGAAAGGACCATGGCCCTGATCAGCATTGCCCATCCGAAATTCCGGGAACAGCTGCTCAAGGAGGCGATTGAGGCAAAATACGTCAAGCCGGATTTCGCCTCCGTGGGCGACAAGCTGGTGGTCGCCTCGGAGGAGATGAAGACATCCTTTCTCCTCGATAACGGCACCCAGATCAATTTCAGGCCCATTCATCCCACGGATGAGCCGCTCATGCGTGATCTTCTTTATGACCTTTCCCGTGAAACCGTTTATTACCGGTTCATGACCCAGAGCAAGCGCTTTGAGCACAGTCAGATCCAGAATTTTGTCTACATTGATCACCGCAAGGACGTTGCCATTGTCGGCACCGTGCCCGAGGCGTCAGGCGATGAAATTGTCGCGGTGGGCCGTTATTACCTGGATGAGCGGACCAACCGGGCCGAGGTGGCTTTTGTCATCCGTGACAAGTGGCAGAACCTGCATATCGGCTCCTTTCTTTTCCGCCATCTGATTACCATTGCCAAACGGAACGGTATTTCCGGCTTTACCGCCGAGGTGCTGCGGGAAAATAAACGGATGCAGGCGATTTTCAATAATTCCGGCTACAAAATGGAAAGTCAGCTGGAGGAGGGAGTGTACAGCTTCAGGATTGATTTCTGATGATGCCGGATGCGAGTGGCGCGACAGAAGATGGGCGTGACGAAATCTGAAAAAGGCAACGGAACCAGTGGGAAATCTGATTCCGTTGCAGGTTGAGGAGGGAAAACATCGGCCGACCGGCCGAGGGTGTCACGCTCAGGAGAAACCTCCCCTGGAAACGCAGCCGCCCATGGGTTTGATCGGACCGGAACTGCTGGAAGCAAGGCGAAAAGATGATGCGGAAATGGTTTTTTTCACGTCGGCGCTGCCGCACTTCGGGCATTTCACTTCGGCAAGCGCTTCCGCCGAGCTTGAGCTCAAAAGCGACTCGAAAAGGTTTTTGCACTGCTGGCAACGAAATTCGTAAAGTGGCATGGGTATACTCCTTGTAATCGGAAAAGATTAAGTATTTAATTAAATATATGACAGGGGTGCCTGGTTGTCCAGAAAAAAATGAAAGAAACGAGAAGTATTTGTTTTGTCCTTCAGAAAAAGTGCATGCGTTCCGTGCATGAGTGGTCGGAAATTTTTTTTTCTGAAAATCAAATGTGGGGAGTTTTTGCAAAGGTATGAATTTTCAGGCCCATTTGAAGAACATGATGGAAATGATGCAGGAAGAGCTGGTGGTTCTTTTTGTCGGCGGACTGCTGGTTCAGCTCCTTTGTTCGGTGACCCTGGGGCTGCTTGCCGGCCCGCTGATGGGCGGGTACATGCTGCTTATGCTGCAGTGGCTCAGGACGGGGAAGGGGTGCGAGTTTAATGACCTTTTTGCTGGAATGAGACGATTCGGCGAACTTTTCCCGATTTTTTTCATGGGACTGCTTATTCTTCTCGGCTGCTTGTTCTTTTTATTGCCTGGGATCGTGCTTTCCGTCTGGTGGCTGTATGTGCTGCCCTTGATGGCGGAAAAAAATCTTTCTCTCCGGGACGCCATGCGGGCCAGCCGACACAAGGTGAATGAAAAGGGTTTTTTCATGCATCTTGTCTTTCTGCTGATGATTTCCGTTGTGCCGGTTTTTGTTATTGCCGTTGCCGCAACAGTCATTCCACCCCTGGCAATTCTCCAGTATCTGCTTTTTCCCCTGCAATGCGCCTGTCTGGCCAGTCTTTATCTTGAACAATTCGAGGATTTTGATCCGGAAAAAAGAGTCCGTTCATCGGCTGTCGGCAATGGGACTCATCCGGCTGCGCCGCCTGTTCCGCCACCACTGCCAGCAGAAAACGGAAAGTAGCCCGCCGAACGTATCGGCCACGATATCCAGCCGGCTCGGAAAACGACCGGGAATAAAGGACTGGTGGAATTCATCCGTGATTCCGTAAAGCAGACAGAAAAGGACCACGACTGCCGCGGTCGGTAAAAAATTTCTGTTGCGGACACGGGGATGCAGGGCAAAGAGGAAGGTGGCGCCAAGCGTGGCGTATGCCACGGCATGGCACAGTTTATCAACGCCTGCCGCGGCGGCCGGAAAATTGTTCCCCGGAGTGTGGGAGAGCAGGAAGATTGCCGCCATGACCAGCGCCATGGGAAAAAATCGAAGAGCCATCTGTTTTCGGACTCAGCCCCCTAATCCGTCGCAACGAAATGACATCCCGGCCTTGGCGTCCCCGCAGCGCAAGCGTCATTGTTGAAAGATATGATTTTTTTTGCCACGACCGCTACTCTTTGCGCTGAAGATATGCCCTGATGTTCCATGCCGCCACCACCGCCATGGCGCCGATCATGTCGGCGAAAACGTCTTTGCGATCCATGACCCGGTTCGGAATGAAATGCTGATAAAATTCTTCCATGACGCCGCACAGGAGGCACATGGCAGCCACCTGGCCGCTTGTCCGGAGCCGCGATCGGGCATTATTAACCTGCAAGCGAAAGGCAAAGATACAGCTGGCGGCAAGAGCGGCGTATGCCGTTGCATGAAGAATTTTGTCGAAATGGTGGAGGTTCAGGAAGAAGAGGGTTCTGCCGGGCACACTGGCGGAAGAAAAAATTGCCGCCAGTATGCCGACCATCGGTAAAAAACGCAGACCACTGATGTCCGGAAAGTGTTTTTTCACCGATTTCTCCGCGCAGGCCGTACTACGCCCGGCCGACGGACATATCATCTTCGTTTAAATGAATACTGTTCAACAGTTCCTTGGGGAATTTTTTGCGGACACGTTGAATAGCTGCAAAAATAGAATGGGCCGGATAGTCTTCCCAGATGGTTTCCTTGTCATCGGCATAGGCCGTGGTGATAAATTTTTTCCGGCGGATACCGAAACGATGGGTCCAGTTGATTTCAATGGTTTCCGGATTTTCATCGAGATCCACATCGATTTTTGTTCCCTTGTCAGCCACCTGAACAGCGTCCATCTCGCTTATTTCCAGCAGCCAACCGTCACCGTCCTCGGTGGAAAGAAGAATGAAAACGCCAAGGGGTTTCACCATTTTTTCTTTATTAACGGCGGATTCCTGTAGTTTTTCAATCTCGCTTTTCAGGGTTACCTGCGGTTGCGGCTGACCCTGAGCAGGTTTGAAATCAACTTTTCCATAACAGCATCGCTTATACTTTTGACCGCTGCCGCATGGGCAGGGATCGTTGCGTCCTATTTTCATGTTGCGTCCTCTGGATTGAGAGTAAACAGTTGTTTTGTTTCACCGTATCCGATCACGGGTTGGATATGGATTGAGACTTTGCTGCAAAAGTGCCGTATCGGCGCCGATTTTCCAAGGTTCTCAGGCTCTTCTGACATCATTACGAACCTCAATTAACCATTTTCGTCGGTCAATTGTCAATCCGCATCAGTTGATTTTGACAATTTTTTCCTGATTGGTGTAATAGCGCACCAGTTCGTTGAAAAGGTCGTCTCTGCCGGTATAGATCTGGTTGGTGCTGTTTAATATCTGCTGCAGGGCTTCCTGGTACATGTCGACCCCGAAAATGCTGTCGTGAATATACTCTTTTCCTGATTTTTCTTCGAACAGCCGTTTCATATAACGGTCGACATTGGCCCAGTAGATATGGTTGTTGCGAAAATGGGGATTGGATCGTTTGGCTTTTTCAATTTCCTCATCCATCATGTTTCGCAATTCCTTTTCAAAAAGATGATGATAGATCTGACCCGCTATTTTGACCGGACCCTGGGCCGAGGTGCCGATGCTGGTGACTCCGCCGCTGTTGGTGGTCATGAAGACGATCATGGTCATGTTTTTTTCCGCATGGCCCTGCCGGTCCTGGTAGGGGTTGAAGTGGCTGACAAAAAGGGAGGACCGGCCCTGGGGGGCGGTGCCTGTTTTGCCGGAGACCAGATTCTTGTGAAAGGGGAATTCCGTTTTCATGCCGGCACCGGTGCCCCGGTTGCACACCTCATACAGGGCCCGCATTTCGTCCTCCCTTTCTTTTTTCGAGTCAAACAGGGCAATGGTGCGGCCGACGGGTTCACGATGCCGCTCAAAGAGAACCTGGCCGTCAACCAGGATGCGCTTGACAAAGGAGGGCTCGCGGAAATTGCCGTCCAGAAAGGCATTGTAAACACCCAGCCATTGCTGAACCGGCACGTCGGATGCGCCGATGCCGAATGGCCAGAAGCGGGCGTCGTCCCTGTTGTAGCGCAGACCGATGCGGTCAAAGGCAAGCAGGAGTGCGCTGCTGATCCGTTTGTTGGCATAAAGCCGGGCAAATATGGTGTTGACGGAAAGCACCTGGGCCTCCAGCAGGGAGTACTGTCGCCCCAGAAAGTGTTCCTGGTCATACGGAAACCAGTTGCGCGGCAGCCAGACCTCTTTGCCCGCGCTTTCCACATACTTGTATTCCATCGGTTTGTCGGCCAGCAAGGTCTGCAGATTCGCCTGGTTGTCGGTCATGGCGAAATAGGCGATAACCGGTTTGATGGTTGAGGACGGAGTAAGGGTTGCCTGCTTGTTCATCAGGTCAATGATGATCGGTTCGGCCCCTTCGTCGAGGGGGATGTCAAGCCCGCCGAGAATGAATTCCTTGCCTCCCACATAGGAGATGATTTCTCCCGACTGGTTGACGATGATCAGGCCGGCATTGACGTTCTGGTAGAGGTTTTCCATGAAGCCCTTGAAATCGGTGTAGGGCGGGATCTGTTTTTTCTGCTCATACCGTTCCCGATCCTTTTTCCAGGTGTCGGCGTTTCGCTGCTGGAGAATTTTTTGATATCCGGGACTGTTCAGATATGAGACGATGAACTCCTTGCTTTTTTCCACAACGTCGAGGTCGACGGCGGTTTCCACCACCACGTCGCCCCGCACGTCAAGCATCAGCTCCGCTCCGCTTATCCGGCGGCCGTCGAGCATGTAGGTGCGGGAGGAGACCTCCTTGATGACGTTCCATGATGTCCATTCCTCTTCCCCGTAGAGAGGGGAACGGTACTCCCGGAAGCCGATGTCGCGGATCGATTCTTCATCGCTAAGACGCCATTGAAGATATTGTTCGGCGGAGATTTCCTCCTGTTCGCGCAGGTAGGCAAGGGCGAGATTGATTTTGTTGATCGCCTCTTTTGCATGGCGGAGCTGGCTTGCGTCCAGTTGCTCAAAGTTTTTCCCTCTCACCACCTGATAAAATGCCAGCTGTCGATTGTGGTTCGGGATAAAGGAGGAGATCGCCACCAGCTGCTGCAGGGACAATTCCGACAGTTCCATTTTGAAATAGCTGCGGGCCGCGGAGCTGAAGCCGTAAATGTTACTGCCCACCGGCACTGTGTTGATATAAAAATCGAGGTTTTTGTCCTTGCCGAATTTGGCAACCATCATGTAGGCGATAATAATCTCCTCCAGCTTGTTGGCGACGGTTCGGTCGGAGTTGCCGAGGATTTTTTTTGCATTTTGCATGACGATGGTACTGGCGCCCCTGGGGTTGCCGAAAAGGGTGTCTTTCATCGCGCCTGCCAGGTTGACCCAGCTGACCCCGGCATGGATGAGAAAGCTGTTGACGTGCCAGGGGTTCTTCGGATGGGGCAACAGGTAATGGTCCTCGCAGGCAAGCAGTGCCATCTTTGCCGCGCCGGGTATTTCCTCGGTCAGTTCCCGCTTGCCGTATGATTTGATGACCGCGCCGCGGCTATCGATTATTTGCGCGGAATGGGCATAGGTTGCCAGGCTTTCCGGCAGCCGCTGGATGGGGGCGGTATCATAGATGGTGCGGGCAATGAAAAATTCTACGATATGCTGGGTTGGGCCGGGTATGGTGTTGAGCAGCAAAAGAGAAAAGACCGTCACCGATATCCATTGCAAGAAGCGCGGCGTCCAGTAGGTGAGGAGGAAAATCATCCTCTTGTAAGGATTTTCCCAAGGGAAAATGATTTTTTTGTTCGGGTTTTTTTCCAGTTCCTTGAGGTATTTGTAATAACTGTCCTCAAGTTGCTTGCTTTCCCGCAGCCGTTTGCCGATATTTTTTTCAGAGATGCCGTTTTTGATGTCGCGTTTGGAAAAGGTATGCTGATAGGCCTTGAATTTGATAGCCTGCTGTTTCAATATCTGCTGATCGTTTTTTTCTTCAGATCCCGCGCTTGAAGAATTATGCTGCTTCTGTGAATGCGAATCGTCGCTTGGCATTGGCTGTTTTTTGTCTATCTGTTTGATCTTGCTTGGTTTGTTTTTTTGTGTTCCTTTCCTTCGCCGGTTTCGTGATACAATTGCAGGTGGGTGACCTGTTGAGCGAGGATTGAAGAAAAAGTTTACTGTGTAACGTTTCGGACTTCAAACAAAAGTTATTGAATTATTTCTTTTGAGTCCGGACCGGTTGCAGCCGATAGAGTGGAAAATGGCTGTGCAATGGCGCCGGGAAATCCTGTGGGCGGAAGCGGCCCGGTTTTTCCATGATTTTCACAATACGTAAATTGAAAAGTTGAGTTTTTTTTATGTTGGTTCGCTGCAAATGTGGATTTCAGGGTCAGATTCATGATGACGGCAACAAGCAGTCGGTCGATTGCCCGAAATGCGGGTCCCGGCTGACGGTGCCGATTGACCGGGGCAGGGTGGAGTCGGCCATGGCCCTTTTTGCCTGCTCTGACTGCGGATTTGCCAAGAAAATACCTGCGCGGTACGTGGGGAAAATCGCCCCCTGTCCCAAGTGCGGCAGCAAGGCCGCGGTTGTGCCGTATACCCCGCCCCGAAGAACACCTGTTGCTGTTGCCGGCCCTGGAACCCCGGCCGGCGTAACCCTTCGTTCAGTTTCCTTGCCGTGGAAGAATCTGATAAAAAATTCGAGGGTGAAAAAGGGGTTCCTGATCGTTGCCCCCCTGGCGGTTGTCGCCATCCTTGTGGCCTTCTTTGTCTCGGGCCGTCAGTCTCCCGTCCCTGTGGATCCGGGGTATCGGCCGGTGGCCCTTGAGAAGTTGCCGGTGCAATCCCCTGAATACCGGCGTTTGGTTGAAGTCGCCCGTATTCTTCAATCATCCCGGGATTTCAAAGGAAAGGATTTGCGCGGCATCGATCTCTCTTCCACGGACCTGCGCGGCGTGGATTTTCGGGAAGCCAATCTGGAAAAGGCCGATCTGTCCAAAGCCGATCTGGTCCAGGCGGATCTGCGCGGTGCCAATCTGCGCGGCGCTGATTTGCAGTCCGCCGATCTGAGCGGTTGTCGGATGCGTGGCGTTATCCTGCAGGATGCCCTGGTTCGCAAGGCGGATTTTTCCGGTGCCCATCTGGAAGAAGCAAACCTGACGAGGACGGATTTTTCCAGGGCAAATCTGCAAAGCGCGGTGTTGAAAAAGGCCCTGTTGTTCGGCGCCATTCTGGTGGAGGCGGATCTGAGCAGGGCGGATGCCGGTGGGGCCAATTTTGCCGGCGCGGATTTTTCCGGGACCAATGTCCGGGAAACCAATTTTCACGACGCCAAGCTTGATCGAACCAATCTTGCCACCTGCGATCTGCGCGGCGCGGATCTTTCCGGAGCGAGCCTGAAGGAGGCGAAATTGGCGGGAGCGAAACTGGCGGGCATTCTTTTTGTCGAGGCAGACCTCTCCGGCGCGAATCTCTATGGTGCCGAGTTGAGCGGCGCTGATCTTGCCGGAGCACTTCTGGCCGGTGCCGATCTGAGCAAGGCCCAGCTGCACGGGGCGAACTGCGCGAAAACCCGTTTCGGCAGGGCAAATCTGCATCAGGCGGTACTGTTTGGCGCCAATCTCCAGCAGGCTGATTTTAATCAGGCCAACCTGACCAGCGGGGTGCTTGACAGGGCTGATTTGACCGGGGCTTTGTTGACTGAAGCCAATCTGACCAACGCGACCCTCACCGGCGCGAATTTGAGCGGCGCGAATCTCAATCACGCCAATCTCACCGGCGCCGGTTTCCAAGGTGCGAGGCTGACGGACAAGGCCAGCCTGGTCAAGGCCAATCTGACGAATTGCGACCTGTCCAAGGCTGATCTGTCCCTGGCCAATCTTCATCAGGCCAACCTGTCCAACGGCATCCTGCGGGAGGCGAAACTGCACAAGACAAGTCTTAAAAACGCCTATCTCAGCAATGCCGATCTGACCAATGCCGATCTGACCAGTGCCGATCTCACCAGCGCCGACCTCAAGGGGGCCAATCTCACCGGTATCAATCTGACCAGTAATTTCACCATGCGGATGAAGGACCTGAGCGCCGCTTTGCTGACCGATATTCGTTTCACCCGTTTTGATCTGCGCAACGCCAATCTGACCAACGCGATCCTTGCCCATGCAGATCTGCGCTATGTGGATTTCACCAACGCCGACCTGACCAGGGCGGATTTGCGTCAGGCGAATCTTGGGGGGGCCGATTTCCGCTGGGCCAATCTCACCGACGCCGATCTCAGCGAGGCGGATGTGCGGGAAGCTCTTTTTTCCGATGCCGATTTGAACCGGGCCGATTTCAAGCAGGTTGCCTTTTCCGGGGCAGTGATCCACGATGCCGAAAATCTTGATCGGGCCCTTCACCTTGACCCGCAAGAACTTGAGAAAGTAATGGCCGCGACCCGGAAAGAGCCGCCGGAAAGACTGGCGGCAATTGCCGTGGAAGCCGGCAGTGCAGTCGCGGCGGAGAGTGAAGGGCCGGGAAGATCAATAAAAATCTGGGGATTAACGGTGGAAGGTTTTGGAACGGTCCGTCCGCCTTTTAATGAGGAAAAGGATCTGGGCAAAGCTTTTCTGGGGCTGAGCGAGATCGAGGCGAACCTGGTGAAACACCGGATATTCACCGGCGACAGGGAGGGGGTGCCGGCAGAAACGGAAGCAATGCTTGCGGTGCTGTACACCGTTAATTTTATGCCCGGCAGTCAGGAAATTCCCATTCTGGTCAAATGGATCAATCCCGATGGGAAAGTGGTGCATTCAGAGTCGGTCTCCACCGGATATCTGCGTCGTCAGGTAGCCTCATACCATCTTGCCGGAAGCGATGTTGCTCTGGGGCGATGGCGGGTGGAATTTTATTTCCAGAAAAGCAGGATAGGCAGCCAGGAAATATCCGTCATCACCCCGGAACGCTTTCAGTCCCGGCTCGAGCGGCTGGAATAAGTTTCGCGCAACGATATCAGATTGCCTCGGACAGTGCCATCACCATGGCGCCCTTGGCGGTGGTATTCAATGGATCGGACGCGACGCGTATCTCGGAGACGGCAACCGGCAGGTCAACTTTTTTCAGTCCCTGTTCGAAAAGCTCCTTGAATCCCCTCGGCAGCACGGTGCCGCCGCTCAGGACAATGGGCACCGGCTTGGATATTTTCGGGATCTTGTCGCTGGTTTGCATGACTTTTTCCAGGGTGTTGAGCAGGCTGGAAACGAGATCAACATAGTAAATGCCGAGGGCGGTTTCAATGCGATCCTGGGCCGGTCGGGAAAGATTCAACGAACCTTCTTTGATGGTTTTGATTTTTGTTGCCGGTTCGCCGAGGGAAACGCCGACCATGGAGTCGATATAATCGCCGCCCTTCTGGATACTGAAGGAGATGACCGGCACCGACAGATAGGACATGCAGATGTTGCACATGCCGCCGCCCATGCTGATGCCGATTCCGGTGAAGTTGTCGTTGGACAGTTCGGCCATGATGGTGGCCAGCCCTTCGTTGATGGAAATGGGTTTGTAGCCGAGGCTGCTCAAGTACATCTTGAGAATCGATTCGTGGTAAACCACTGAGTTGAGTCCGTCAACCGGCTCTCCCGGCAAACTGAAACAGACGATTTCATTGCTTTTGTCCGGTCGGGTGATCAGGGTGTCGATGATGGCCTGAAGGACATTGATGCTTTCGTCCTCCTTGGCGCTCAGCAAACCTTTTTCCATGGTGCGGCGGGTATTGGTGTTGAACATGTTGGCGAAATTTTCCGCCGAATATCCCAGGATGTAAAACTGGTTGTGCTTCTCCAGAAAGGTGACGTCGTTTTCGACCAGTATTTTTTTGGTGAATTTGGAGTACGGAACAGTAAAAAAGGCGTTCAGCTGTTTAACGGTATGGATGGTCTTGCCCATGTTCTGGGACAGGACAATATGGCTGGTGCCGATATCCAGCCCAATGGGGCCGGTAGGTTTTTCAGCTTCTTCACCAATCTCTTTTTCCCTGGAAACAACCGCCTTGTGTGATGCCTCGATGGCGGTTTCAATATGTTCCATTTCCTGTGGCATGCTCTTTCCCCCTTCAATTTCCTCTGGTTCGGGATTGTGTTGCATTACGTTTGTGGTTGTCGGAATTGAAAAACTGTCTATGGCCCTGTTTTTTTTTCTTTTTTTCCAATGTGCCATGTGCGATTCCCTGCCACCACAAAATATAGGTGTTACCGGCCTGCCGGGTAAAATTCAGTTGCCAACACCCGTATTCTACCTTAGTAGAAGCAATAAAAATAATGTCGCCGCCAAAAGGTGTCGTGCTGCCGACCTCTTTGCTTGAGCAAACCTTCACGTAGGCTTTTGGCGAGGCGATCAAAAAATTGCGTAAAATTCCACTGCTCGAATGGTAATGTATTTTATATATAGTATCAATCTAGGATTATAAACAATTTTCTGAGTTTGTTTCAAATATTTATCAATTTATTTCATGACAGATACAATTTCTTATCCAGCGGATCTGCCCATAGCGGCGGAAAAAAATCGAATTGTCGAGGCCATAAGGGAGAATCAGGTGGTGGTTATTGCCGGTGACACCGGTTCCGGCAAAAGCACCCAGATACCCAAGATGTGTCTGGAGGCCGGGCGGGGCAAGGCAAAATTGATCGGCTGCACCCAACCCCGGCGCCTCGCCGCCACCTCGGTGGCGGAACGGGTGCGCGAGGAGCTTGGTACGGCGGCTTTTTTAGTGGGCTACAAGATTCGTTTCCTCGACCGGACCGGTCCGGACACCCGCATCAAGTTCATGACCGACGGCATCCTTCTGGCCGAAAGCCAGGGGGATCCGTTGCTTCGCGCCTATGACACGATTATCATCGACGAGGCCCATGAGCGCAGTTTGAATATTGATTTTCTCCTCGGCATCCTGAAGAAACTGCTGCACAGGCGAACCGATCTCAAGCTCATCATTACCTCCGCCACCATTGACACGGAAAAATTTTCCAGGGCCTTCGGCAATGCGCCTGTCATCGAGGTCAGCGGCCGCGCCTATCCGGTGCAGATCCGTTACCTGGAAGAACAGGCGCTCGAAGGTGACGAAGCAGCACCGCTTGATATCGGCTTTGTCGAACAGGCGGTGGATGTCGTTCTTGATCTCTGCCGCCGCGACGGGGGCGGTGACATGCTGGTCTTCATGCCTACTGAACGCGATATCCGGGACACGGTTGAGCTTTTGGGAAAACGTTTCAGAAACGAGGCGGCGCGGTTCGGCATCAAGGAAAGGGAACCGGAGATTCTGCCTCTTTTCGGACGCCTTTCCGGCGCCGACCAGAACCGTATTTTCCGCAAAAGCCAAACCCGCAAAATCGTGGTCAGCACCAATGTGGCGGAAACCTCGGTCACCGTGCCGGGAATCCGTTTTGTCGTCGATACCGGGCTTGCCCGCATATCTTCGTATAACGTGCGGGCCCGCACCACCAAGCTGCCGGTCACCGCCGTGTCCAGGGCGAGTTGTGATCAGCGGGCCGGCCGCTGCGGCAGGGTGGGGCCGGGCATCTGCGTCCGACTGTACAGCGAGGCGCATTACCTGGCCCGCCCCCAGTTCACCCCGCCGGAGATTGTACGCTCCAATCTTGCCGAAGTCATTCTCCGCATGATTGCCCTTCATCTGGGGAGTCCGAAGAATTTTCCCTTTATTGATCCGCCCATGCCTCGGGCGATCAATGACGGGTATAATCTGTTGATTGAGCTCGGTGCGCTTGACAGGGAGCGGCAGCTGACCGACATGGGCCGGATCATGGCGCGCCTGCCCCTTGATCCGCGCATCAGCCGGATGATCATGGCCGCCCGGGAAAACAACTGTCTGCGTGAGGTGGTGATCATCGCCGCGGCGCTCAGCATCCAGGATCCGCGCATCAGGCCGGCGGGAAACGCCGGACAGGCGGATGAAGCCCATGGCCGTTTCCGTTCCAAACAGTCCGATTTTCTTTCTTTTCTGCATCTGTGGGATCAGTACGAGAGCATGGTCGGCAACGAAAAAAGCAGATCCGCACTGCGCCGTTTCTGCAAAAAGAATTTTCTTTCCTACCAGCGACTGCGGGAATGGCGTGACATCCATGAACAGATCTGGTCCCAGCTTGCCACGGCGGGCAGCAAGAAGATGGGTCACCTTTTTCTCAAATCCTCGTGTCTGGCAAAAGATGAGAGCGGTCCGCAGCGGGATTACGGCAAGGGATACAACGCCATTCATCAGGCTGTTCTTGCCGGAAATCTGCGCAACATCGGCTTGAAAAAGGAAAAGAATATTTACCAGGGCGGCCAGGGCAAGGAGTTGATGATCTTTCCCGGTTCCGGTTTGTTCAACAAGGCGGGGCAGTGGATCATGGCGGCCGAGCTGGTCGAGACCTCCCGGCTTTATGCCAGGACGGTGGCGGCCATCGAACCGCAGTGGCTTGAACCGCTGGCCGGCGGACTCTGCCGCTACAGCTATTCGGCGCCCCACTGGGAAAGAAAACAGGGCAAGGTGGCGGCCCTTGCCGCGGTGAGCCTGTTCGGGCTGGTCATCGAGGCGGGCCGCAAGGTCAATTACGGGCCGATCAATCCGCAGGAGGCCCGGCAGATTTTTATCCAGGCGGCCCTGGTGGAGGGGGATCTGGGGGGCCATTTCCTCTTTCTGGAAAAGAACCGGCAGCTCATCGCCCGCCTGGCCGACCTGGAAGAGCGCATGCGCCGCCGTGACATTCTGGTGGATGATTTTCTGCTTTCTGATTTTTACGATAAACGGCTGCCTGAAGATATCTTTGACCGGGCCGCCCTTGCCCGGCTGGTGAAGCAAAAAGGGGACGATTTTCTTTTGATGCGGGAGGAGGATATCCTCAGGCAGCCGCCGGAGTCCGATGAACTGGCCGACTATCCACGGAACATGCATTGCGGTGAACTGACTTTTCCCCTGAGTTATTCCTTTGCGCCGGGTCAGGAAAACGACGGGGTGACGGTGAAGATCCCGGCTGATCTCGCCACCCATGTGCAGCCGGAAAAATTTGAGTGGCTGGTGCCGGGTTTGCTGCGTGAAAAAATAGTTCTTCTCCTGAAAGGACTGCCCAAGTCCATCCGACGCAACCTGATTCCCATCCCGCAAACCGCGGCCGAGCTGTTCGACCGGTTGTGCCTCTACGAAGGATCACTGTATGACCAGCTGGAAGAGCTCCTGTACCGCCGTTTTCGGCTGCGGATCGAGCGCAGCCTTTGGGCCAGGGACGCCCTTCCCCCCCATTTGAAAATTCGTTACGAGCTGCTGGACGGGGTGGGCAAAACCGTGGAACAGGGGCGCGAGTATGCCTCCCTTGCCAAAACCACGCCCCAGGTCGACGGTGCGCCGGAGTTTGCCGCGTTGCGCGCAGTGTGGGAAAAGGACGGGGTGACGGACTGGGATTTTGCCGAATTACCCCAGCGGATCGCCGTCAAGGACAAAAGCGGCAGGCTTGCCGGTTTCGCCTATCCGGGGCTCGTGGAAGAAGACGGCCGGGTGGCCCTGCGTCTCTTCCCCGGAGAAAGGGTGCGGTCAGAAAAGAATGCCGGCGGCCTGCGCGCCCTGTACATGCTGCATTTCGGCAAACAGTGCAAGGCCCTGCAGAAAGACGTGGCCCTGCCTCGTTCCCATTGGGCACTGTATGAAGGGATCGCCTCCCACGAGGAGTTCAATTGCGACCTCATCCAGTTTGTCATGACCGAGATTTTCGGCTGCCGGCAGGACGTTGTCCCGAGTCGGCACGAGTTTGCGCAAACAGTGGCCCGTTTGCAGGAGCAGGGACTCTATCCGGCCGCCCGGCGGTTGGTGGATCAGGTCATTGAGCTGTTGCGGGAAAGACGGGCGCTGCTTGATTATATTGCCGAGATGGAGCAGGCCTGCCGGACCAAGCCGAAACCGGGCATCACTGTCGAAGATTGCCTTTTTTTCAGACAGGAGGTGGCGCATCTTCTGCCCGGTCGATTTTTGCTCACGATCAGCGAGGCGGACTTGGCCCGTATTCCCCGTTATCTCAAAGCGATCCGCATCCGCATGGAGCGGAAAACCCATAATCCGGCCAAGGACGGAGAAAAGGCGGTGCAGCTCGCCGTTCACCGGGAAAGGCTGGCACGACTCCTTGGGCTCACCGAACTGACCACGGAACAGCGAAAACTGGTGGGCGATTTTGCGCTCATGGTTGAAGAGTTCACGGTTTCTCTTTTTGCCCAGGAGCTGAAAACCGCCTTTCCGGTATCGGCCAAGCGGCTTGACAGTCAATGGCGGGAAATTCGAAAAGCAATTGATAATTTGTAGCTGATTTTTGATAATACAAAAAAAGAGGGCTTCGAAAATCTCCAAAAGTGCCGGAACAACACGCGAGGAGCCTTGCCATGAAAATTGTTGTGAAGATCCTTGGCGGTCTGGTGATCGTCGTTTTGCTGGCCGTTGGCGCTTTGTCCGTTTTCGTCGGGTATTTTCTGAGCGGCGAGAAAGTTGCGGAAATGCTGCTGCCCCAGGTCCGGAAGGCCCTTGGTCGGGATGTCGCCATCGGTTCCATCGATGTCAGCCTGTTTCACGGCATCGAGGTGACGGATTTCACCGTCAAGGAGATGGACGGCAAAGAGGATTTTGTTTCGGTCGGAAGATGTGTCCTGCGTTATGATCTCATGCCCCTGCTGGAGAAGAGGCTCGTCCTGACGGAGATCACTCTGGACAAGCCCGTCGTGCGTATTTGGCGTGATAAACAAGGCAATTTCAATTTCCAAACCCCGGCGCTGCGCGGGAAAAAAGAAAAAGGTAAATCAGCCGGAAAAACCCAGGTCCCTGCCGGCGCTGCGGCCCCGCCCCTTGCCGTGACACTGGACAGGGTTTTGCTGCGTGACGCCCTCTTTGACTTTCGTGATGAAAAGGGTGCGCTGCCGGCGATTCAGGCAACGGCCGATATCAACGTCGGGATCGATTTGTCCGGCGGGATGAATGCGCTCCGCTTCACGGGTGACGGCCGCTATGAACTCAAGGCCCGGTATCAGGGGGTGGAGCCGCAGCTGCGGGGCACAGTGGATTTTGATCAAGAACGGGTTGCAATCAATTGTGATGTCGCTTTGCAGGAGGAAAAGGCAACGGTGTCGGCCCTAATCGGCAATTATCCGCAGACTCCGGATGTGGAAGTAAATCTCGCAAGTCCCCGGCTCAATATCGACAAACTGCCGGCGATCACCAAACTTCGTGGGGAAAAAGAAAAAAAAGGCAAAAAAAAGAAAGCTGAAAGAGGCGGCACGCCTTCTCCCGGCAATGACCGCAAGTCACCGCCCCGGGCAATCGGCGACAAACTGCCGGCAGGTCTCTTTGCCCATGGCCAGGTCGATATTGCCGAGGCGCTTTATCAGGGGCTTGCGATGAATGATCTGCATTTTGTCTATCGGCTGGAAAAAAAAATTTTCACGGTGGACGATTTGACCTTCAAAACCGCCGAGGGCACGGTGGCCGGCGCTTTTGCCGTTGATCTCAATGATTCCGGACCGGCCTATGAAGGTGATCTGGACCTCAAGGCCGTTCAGCTTGCCCGGTTGCAGCCGATTTTTTTTCCCACCATCAGGGAGAAGCTCTTCGGCGCTTTGACCACAAAGCTCACCTGGGCGGGATCAGGCAGTAAGTGGCCGGTAATACGCGAACAGTTGACCGGAAAGGGGGATTTCAGCCTGGCTGAAGGGCGCATTGAAAATTCACCTTTTTTCCATTCCATTGCCGATGCCTTGGGGACTAACGAACTGCGCACGCTGGTCTTCAACGATTACAGCGGCAATCTGCGGATCAGCCGGGGCGACGTGCTGCTGACAAGCGCCATGGACGGCCGGGATGTCGATATGCGGGCGGACGGCAGAATCGGTCTTGATGCCGGACTTGACCTCCCTCTTGTCCTTACCTTGTCACCTGAAATGAGCGAGAAGCTTGTCGGCAAGACATCCCTTGTCCGCTATCTGGCCGATGAACAGGGACGAACCACGATCAAGCTGAAAATGGCGGGGGACTTGCAAAAGCCCAAGGTCACGATCGACAGCCGCACGCTTGAAAAAAAGGCGATTGAGGAAATTGGTCGCGGCTTGTTAAAAAATTTGCTGGAGCAGTAACCATCAGCCCTCGATTCCCGTTTCTTCTTCGTCCGGTCCGTATTTCTGCCGCAGGGTGAGCCGGGCAAGGGTTTTTTGGTAAAGGGTTGATTCCGGTTTCAGATAGACCGCTTTTTCCATTTCGCGCAGGGCGCTGTCCATGTCGCCGGCAGCCAGATAGGATCTGGCAAGCCAGTAAGCGGCCCCGGCATTATAGGGTTCCAGGCGGACCTGGTTTTTGCCGGCCGTCAACGCCTTTTGCAGATGGAAATCGGCCTTGTCCCGGTAGCCGGCCTGCTGAAAGGTGGCACGCAGGGAAAGATTGATCTGGACATCCTCGGGGTTGCGGCCGTATCTGGTCATATCAAGCCGGATCGCCTTGGTGGTTAATTCAGTAAATTTGTCGTCCCTGCCCATCTGCTTGTAACAGGCGGCGAGACTGCGCAGTATCTCAATGTTCTGCGGTTTTTTGTCATGCAGACGCTGATAGAGACCTGCGGCATTTTGCCAGCTGCCGTAACGGCCGTATCTTTCACCGAATTTTCTGATCCCTCCTTCCAGTCTTTGCTCCATATCGGCCCGCAGACGGGGAACCTGGTAGCAGACGGCGGTGGCGGTGGCGCCGAGTCCCGTTCCGAGAACAAAGAGCAGGATGATGGCCATGGCCTGTGGTGCCGGCCCGGAACTGAGCGTTTGTCGTGCCGATCCGTGGTTTTGCCAATAAGAAAGGCTGATAATGGCAAGTGTCAGGGAGAGGAGTATTTCGGCGACTTCGGCTTCGTTGAAGGAGAAAATGCGCAGTTCGAACAGGGCGGCGGCGGCAAAAAAAGGCCAGAGAGAAAGCGGTGGCGCCGGAACGCCGAGGCGGGTGAGCAGAAGCGCCGGTTTCCGGCCCTTCCGCAGTTGCAAAGGGTAGAGGATGCCGTAAAGGATGAATCCTCCGGCCAGCAGCAGTTCGATGAGCCGTTTTAAGGTCGTGCTGTAAGGGCCGGTGAAAAAGTTGTGGAGATTGGTTTCCTGCTGCAGGTTGTGCCGGCTGAAGAAATCCGGGGTGGCAACGTCAAACAGTCTTTGGCCCCAGGAAATTTCCTCCCCGCATACATAAAGGCAGGCCAGGGCGAGAGCGGTAAAAAAAATGCGAAAGCGTGATCCTGACAAGGCCAGTCGGGCGGAGAAAAAAAAGGCGATGGCAAAGAAGGAGAACTGGGTCCATTCCCCCAGGAGATCCTCATAGGTGGCCCAGACATAGGCCACTGGATAGCGGAGGATGATCAGGGCAAAAAATGCGCTGATAAGGAAAAAGAGCGAGTAGCATGCCGGTGCGTCATATTTTTTATTCATGCCTGGTCTCCTGCATGATTTCCGCGGGGCGCCCCTCACCGGGCAGGGATCTGCATAATTCCGGTGAGGGGCGATAAAGGCAAACATCAGGATGTGATGTCGTTTTGCCATGCATTCGTTGGATTGAAGGCAAGGTGCTTATTAATGGCTGTCGCTGTCGAAATGCAGGGAGTCGCCGTCGCTGTCGCTGTCACTGTCGCGGTCATCATAATCATGGGTGCCGCAGTCCGCGGTTTTGTCGACCTTGGCGGTCCAGTAAAGGCCGGTTTCATAGTTGGGCGCCTGCCAGGTGAAACTGACCGGGGTTGTCGTGTTGCTGCGCAGATAGACATCCTTGCACAGATGGGCAACTGCTGTTCCAACCTTGTCATACGCCATCATTTTTACCGCGGCATACACGCTGCTGTCGCTGGTGTTTTCTACTGAAGCGGAGACTGTGGTGGTAGCATTCATTTTGACGGATCCCGCTGCCAGCGCCATTCCTATCGTGGTGAAAGCGAGAAGAATCGCCAGGATGAGTATTTTTGCTGCTTTCATTGTATATCCTCCGGTATATCGATAAAATTTTATTTTTCGTCGGTTAATTAGGTTTGCTCAACTGTTTTTGCGCTTAAGGAATAACGGTGTTCGGCGCATTGATGGTGATAACGAAATCCGACGGGGCTGAGGTACCCGGTTCGGTGGTGGCGGTGGTTGCATCAAAGGTCGGGGTGATGCGCAGGGTGAAGTTGCCCTGGGGGAGATCGCCGACGTTCAGGAAGGCATTGATGTTGACGTTGGCCAGGTCGTCGATGTCGGCCGAAGACCAGGCCGGGTTGGCTTTGATGGCGTCGAGTTCGGCCGCGGTCAGCGCAATCGGCTGACGGATATCGGTGCCGACCACGGCGGGAATGTTCCAGGTGCCGTCGGCGTTGGCGGTGATATTGACGGATTCACGGTAGGTTACCCAGGGGGCGTCGCAGCCGAGGTTGTCAACGCATGCCTGGTCGCACTCGGCGCTGACGACGCCGCTTTGACCTGCTGTCTCGTCAAAGTTGCCCGGGCAGCTGGCCATGAGGATGTTGTCGGTGTAAATAATGCCGTCCGCGTCAAAATAAAGTCCGCCTTTCAGGTTGCTGGAGGGCAGCCATTCGCCGAAGAGATCGGTGTGCACGGCAGACATGTCGGAGGCGACGATATGGGTTTGGTTGGCGGTCATCAGGAAGGTGGCGCGGACATAGGGGTTGAAATAACCGTAGCTGGTATGGTGCTGATCCGGCGCGCCGAAAAGCCCGTGGGCCTGCAGGGCGTCAAGTTCGCCCTGTTTCATGATGTCGCTGGTGGTCGGCACGATATAGTCGTAGCTTGCGCCGCTGCGGGCCGCAAAGGAAAGACCGTCACTCGCTCCTGCCTCGGTGAAGTTGCCGGCGGCATCAAGGAAGCCGACCTGCATGGTGAAACCGGTGACCCTGTTGCCCGTCTGGTTGCCGAATTTCATCAGGAGCCGGTAGAGCTCGGTCTGGCCGTTGTTGGCTACGTTAAAGTTCAGGTCGACCGGAGTGTCAAGGAGGTAACTGACGACTTTGAAACGCTTGCTTGACTGAAAGGGATCGGAACACTGTTTTTTGTCAATACCCCACCAGTCGCTCATCTCGGTGATATCGTTGCCGGAACCGTCCAGCACCACGGTCGAATCCGGATTCCAGCCGGCTGACATGATGCAGTTGTCGCCGGTAACATCGTCGCCGGTGACGATGCTTAAACCGGGTCCCTGGGTGTCTCTTTCCTTCCAGGTCATGGCGCCGACCACGGTGCCCGCCGCATTGGAAATGGCCCCTGAACCGCCACTGTACTTGGCCCAGCCGCTCGGCATGAATCCGCCGGCGGAAACCGCGCCGGTGATCGGGTCAATGAGATAGCCCGGCTCAACGTAGTTGTACTGGTCGAATACAAAGCCGGGATCGGCGATGTTGGTGGGGGTGCGGGGCGTCACGTTGCTTTGGTCCCACTCGGTGATGATTCCCGCCTGGGCGACACTGAAAGTGGCCAGCGCGCCTAAGGCAACCGCCGCTGAAATCAGTTTCCTGGTCTTCTTCATTTAACAATCCTCCATCATTTTTTTGAAGTGTTCAGCTCCGCTAAAGGAGCAGCCATGTGTGAGTAAGTGCGGCAAAATGTCACTGCGACAATTTGCCGCACTTGTCAGGGGAATAGCATTTCCGGTGCCACAACGTGGAGGTTGAGCGAAACATGATGGGAAAAGTGTCTAACAGCCTTGATTCGTTTGGCTTTTTTGTGGAAGAAAGGGTGCGGAAGAAAGGGGTGAGCGGCGATTTCACCGCCGGTTGATGACCGTGCGGTCAGTTTCTGGTGACCGGGTGATCAGCTTCTGGCGGCGGGAATTGTTACCCGGCCATTATCTTTCATTTTTCCGGTCGCGGGACATGAGAAGAGCGGCCTTTTCGATCAGCTCCGCGGCCTTTGCTCCGTCATCCGGGAAGTAGGCGATTCCCGCGCTGACGGCAATGGCCTCACTCGCGGCAACAGCGGCTTGCTGTGAAATTTTCTTGATGATTTTTTCCGCCACCAGATAACCGTCATTTTTGTCGTTCAAATTGCCCAGGATGACGGCAAACCGGTCTTTTTTCATCCGCGCCAGGGTGTCGGTATCCCTGATGGTGGAGCGGATGGCGCCGGCAATTTCCACGATAATCCGATCCCCTGCGTCATGGCCGCTCGTATCGATGATGCGAACAAGGTCGTCGATACTCAACAGGAGTATTGCGACCATCCGGTGGTAGCGTCGTGCGCTTCTGATGGCGTGGGTAAGTCTGTCCTGCATGATGGTGCGGTTGGGCAGGCTGGTCAAGGGGTCATAGTTGGATATATTTTCCGTTTTGACCAGTTCTTCCTTGAGCTCACGGATGTCGCGGGCCAAACAGATTATTCCTTCAATTTGTCCTGTTGCGGTGTAGAAGGGGGTGCCGGAAAAAAGAACCGGAATGGTTTCCTTGTCTTGGGATTTCAGGTTGAGTTCAATGTTGGTGATTGATTTGCCCTGGCACAGTTCATCAAAAACCGTGTGGATGAACGTACCCGACGGGGCGAGAAGGCGATGCACGGGCTGGTTGAGAATATCTTTTTCCTCGTAGGCCAGCAGGTTCAAGGCGGCTTGATTGATCTGTGAAATGGTGAGGTTGGTGGCAAGAACAATCAGGCTGTCCGACATATACATGATGATACTGTCCAGGTATTCCTTGGATACCGATATTTTTTTCAACTCTTCGGTCATGTCCCAGAAGGAAAGGGCAAGCTGACAGATTTCGTCTTTCTCGTCGCAGATCTCCGGTTTGCTTATTTTTTTTCCCAGAGAAAAGTTGTCGATCATCATTTTCATCTGGTTCAGCGGCTTGATGAGCTGGTTATTGGCGACATAGTTGATCGCCCCGGTGATAACGAGGAGAACCGCGACAAAAAGGATCTGCAGCAGTCGGCTGTTGTCCGCGGCTCGCGTCTTGTTGTTTGTGATCTCATCGATGACCCGCTGGGTGAGCTCGTTGGCGATGTCCCTGAAATCGCTTATGAGATGGGCCCGCAGTTTGCCGATGCGCAGCATTTGCTGGGTCTGGGCAAAAGGATCACCGCTGTTGCAGGCAATCCGGTATTGTTCCGAGGCAACAGTGTAATAGTCCTCATAACTGTCCCGCAGGGCAAGCAGGTGCGGATAGGAAGGGGTGTTGCTGGAGGATGCCGTAAGAATCTGGGCGTTGAGCAGGTCCATTATTTCGCTGTGAAAGAGCTCGGCCTTGACCAGGTCATCGGTTTCACCCGTCAGCAGGCTGCTTTCAAAGTTTTTTGTTTGTTCGCTGAACATGGTGAAGGCCTTTTCTCCTTTCAGTGCCAGGGGAAAATGAACTTCTTCCAGAATGGTCAGGCTGTCGGAAATACGGATATTGGCAACCGACGTTGCCAGGGTGGCAAGCAGATAGGCAGACAGAGCAATCCAGACGCAACCCCATACTTTTGCCCTGATATTTTTTAAGATCGTCATAGCATGTCCGCCCTAATGCATCATTTTGACAACCGCATCGATTTTATTCAATGATAATCAGCTGTTTTACCCGAGTGTCAAGAGATTTCCTGTTGATGAAACCGATTGCCTGCCGTGATTCGGCAACAAAATTTTTTACCTCATCATCATTCTCCATGGTCAGAGGCGGGATTCCCGAACCGTTAAAAAGCATCTTTTTCCGGTAGAGAAGGTATTGGCCCGGAGTTTTTTTGAGAATCTCCCGGCAGAACGTGTCATAGGCATCCTTCTCATTGTTGACCGCCACATGAACAGGGTCACCGGATGACCAGCGAGTTTTCTTGCCGAGAAAAATCAATTCCGCGTTCCTTTTGCTCAGAGTGGAAATGCTGTTGTTGTTATGAACCACAAGAACGATCTCGGCGGCAACACAATGGGTGCCGCCGAAAAAAATCAGGGCAAGGAGCAGAAAAAATATTGTTTTCAAATGGGTGGGCATGAAATTCCCGCAAGTCGTCAGAAATTAAACGATATTTTTAATGCGCCGTATTGCCAGTATCTCTTTGTTCCATCCTGGTTGAAGAACTCCTGCAGCTGTGCTACTCCGTCAACCGTATGCCATTCCCCTTTCAGGGTCCAGTGTTCATTCACGTCATAGCGGATGCCGAATCCCCAGTCTTTCCGCCAGGGAGTGGTGTTGATGCGGCCGCTGGCATGGATGGATGATGTTTTGTTATGCTTGTCCCTGTAATATTCATCATAAAGCACTGACAGGGTCAGCTGTTCAGTCAGCGCATAACTGAGCATGGCATACCAGGACTGATTGGGCCCATCAAATGTGGTCACGTCGAGCAGTGTCTGGGTCCGGTCATTTTCACCGTATTCGGTGCGCAGGATAAATTCTCGCCAAATGTATTCCAGGGAAAGGACGAAGTTGCTGTTGGTTTTGTAGGTGCCGATTTCCGTTCCGTCGCCATAGCCGGTATCTTTCTGGCTGACATAGCTGATTCCCAGCCGCAGGTTGTCAATGGGCGGCGCGTAGACGAGACTTGCTCCGTAAAGATATTCATTGTCCTGGTCGCAATTATTGATGCGGGCGGGCAGTGTCGGATCGGGAACCGGAGCGTTCCGGTTGTCTTCCAGGCGCTTGTTGATGCTGATAAGGGTGGCGTCATGGACCACTGAATCGTCGTCGTATTTCACCCGGCCGTAAAAAAGCTGATAGTCAAAATCACCCGCGGATTCGGTTGCCACCGTGCCGTAAATTTCGCCGCCCCAGTGGGCCAGCCAGTTGTCGCGGCGTGTTTCATCGTAAATGCTTTGAGGAAGAAAAATCATGGGTCGGAGAAAATCCGAATCACGTTCCGTGTTGTAAAATCCCATGGGGATTTTGACCTTGCCGATGCGAAGACCGGCCCAGTCCTGGAGATGATAATCAATCAGGCCCCAGTCGAGCCGGACCGTATTGTTGCCGTAATCCCCCATGGACCGGGAAAGGATCTGGGCGCCGTAGCGCAGTTGATGATTAATCCGACCGTTGAGGTTCAGTCCTATTTCGTTGAAATGCCAGGTACCTTCCTCGCTGTCGGCCAGAAAGTTATTGTCCGAACTGTCGAGGTATCCCTGAGAGAGAAATCCGTGAAACTGGATGATGTCGTTACGGTCAGATGCAGCCGCGCAATCTGGCGGAAAGAGAACAAGCAAGAGAAGGGAGAAGATGAAGGCGTTCAGGCTTTTCATGAGACAGGTATATTCCTGGACAAGGATGGCGTCAACTTCCGGAATGACTGGTGGACCCGGTCGGGCGGAAGACGATTCGCGGTGAAGGTATTTGGCTTCATGATTTTTACGGTTGCAACTAAATGATTTTCCGGAACAAAAAAGGTGCTGAATGTTACCCACCGGCTTTTTTGATATTGAAATCGGTGATTTTCTTGCGAAGCGTGGTGGGCGAGATGGCCAGTTTCTGGGCCGTATGGGTAATGTTCCACTCATGGCGGAGCAGGGCATTCTCAATGTGCTGTTTTTCCGCCTCGGCAAGAGTGGTCGAATCGTTTGCCATCGTTGGATTTTGCCCAGTCGCCATCTGCGGTTGCCAGGCAATGTCTTCAGCGAGAATTTTGTTGTCGCGGGAAAGGGCAACAGCACGGGTGAGGACGTTTTCGAGTTCCCTGACGTTTCCCGGCCAGTCATAGTCAATCATTTTCGCCATGGCATGCTCGTTGACCGATACGGGTTGGCTTTGCAGTTTGGCGCATATCTTGACAAGCAGGCGGTTGATCAGCAAGGGGATATCCCGGCGGCGTTCGCGGAGCGGGGGGATGTAAAGAGGCGATACATTGAGCCGGTAGAAAAGATCCTGGCGGAAATCGCCATCCGCCACCATGGACTCAAGATTCCGATGGGTGGCGGCAATGATGCGTGCTTTCTGGGGGATTGTTTCCAGGCCGCCCACCCGGACAAATTCCTCCTCCTGGAGAACACGCAGCAGCTTGCTTTGCAGATTGAGCGGCATATCGCCGATTTCATCAAAAAAAACAGTACCTTCACCGGCAAACTCCAATTTGCCGATTTTGGTTTTTTCCGCCCCGGTAAAGGCCCCTTTTTCATACCCGAAGAGTTCACTTTCCAACAGGGTGGCCACCACCGCCGAACAGTTTATTGCCACGAAAGGTTTGTCGGGTGAGGATGCCTGATGCAGAATGCGAGCGGTCAACTCCTTGCCCGTGCCGGACTCGCCGCGAATGAGAACCGTGACACGGTTTCGCGACAGCAGACCGATATGCTTGAGCAATTCGATAATTTTCGGGTGGGAACCGATCATGTCATCGGGGGAGGGCTGCTGCCCGCTTTCAGGCTCTTCTGCGGTGGGGGGAGTTTTCTTTTTGCGGGATTCCACCCTGTCGATCATGGTGAAAAGTTCGTCCAGATCAAGGGGCTTGCGCAGATAATCATAGGCGCCGTTGCGCATTGATTCGATAACTGCCTTGTTGTCCGGATTGCCGGTCATGATGACGACATTGATGTCCCTGCTGTTTTCGAGGAGCTGGGGCAAAGCGGTTAAACCGCTGCGGTCCGGGAGATTGACGTCGAGCAGAACGAGATCAAAGGGAATCGAGGACACGAGTTCAAGTCCGGCGGTCATATTATAAGCGATGTGGATTGAATGTCCGGTCGCTTCAAGCTGGATCTGCAGGCTGCGGCAGAGGGCCTTGTCGTCATCGATAATGGCAATGGTGCTCATGGGGTGGGCCTTTTTTCAAAGATCATGGAAAATTGTGCGCCTCCGGTTGAGACGTTTGTCGCGCTGACCGTGCCGCCATGAAATTCGACAATCTTTTTCACGTTGGCCAGACCAAGGCCCGTCCCTGTTTCTCTTGTGGTGTAAAACGGCTGAAAAAGTTTTTCAATGAATTGCTCATTCAGGCCGGGACCTTGATCTTTCACCGTTATAATAAATCCCTCCGCCTGGTTCGGAAGCGGATCGCCGATGATCTGCACAATACTTTCCGGAGGAGACCACTGGACGGCATTATCCACCAGGTTGATTACGGCAAGTAAAAGATGCTTTTTGTCGGCAACGATTCGCCGGCTGCCGAGATGATTAATGATTTCCAGGGAGATAATTTTGTCCGCCGCTTTCTGGGTGAGGATTTCCCGTGCCTCATCGGCCAACTGGGGAAAGGAAATTTCTTCCGGAGTCAGTTCGATGGGTTTACTGAACTGGAGGAGATCGGAGAACATGGATTCGAGTCTTTTCACCTGGGTCAAGGCGATGGCCGCCATCTCGGAATAAGCCGGATCGTCTTTCACCTTGCGGCCCAGGGCCTGCAGGTTGATTTTAACCGAGGAAAGAGGATTGCGCATTTCATGGACAATGCTGGAGCTGAGCTTGCCCACTGCACTCAGAGAAATACTCTGGATCATTGATTTTTTGTTGACCTCCAGGGTGTCCAGCATGCTGTTGAAGGCCTCCCCGACATTGTTGAGATAGCTGTCCTTGAATTTCGGTAACCGCTCCTGATGGTTCCCGGACGAGATGTGACGGGCCACCCTGGCCAGTTCGTCAAGAGGATCGGCCAAACGACTGGCGCTTCTCCAGGAGATTATGAGAATGATGAGCAGAACCGCAAGGGCGGTACAGCTGCCGATACCCATGTATTTTTCCAGTTCTTTCAATGCCTGCATTTTGTCAACCTGAATAATCAGCACCCAGTTCATTTCAGGGATGGGAGCGGATACGGAGAGAACGGGAACACCGGAGCAGTCGCGTCTTTTCACTAAAGTCCAGAAAGGGCCGTTGACAAGGGTGGGGGCGATTAAGGTGGAGTCGGAGCAGGGATTTTCCGCGGAGTGATAGGGGTCGCTGTGATAGAGCAGGGAGCCTTCGCGGTTGATGAGATACATCGTGCCGCTCTTGTCAAGATCGGAGGTATCGCCGAGAATCCGTTCCAGGGATTTGCCGGTATCCATTTCCGCAACGAGATAGGCAAGCGGTTCTCCGGTGCGGTCCATGATCGTCTGACCAAGGGGCAAGATCAGATTTTTTTCCGGAGTGGTGTACTGGGGACCAAAAAACAGTTCATCGGAATTCTTCAGTTTTTGTTTGAATTCATCACTGGGGTGATTGACCTCTTTTCCCGGAGTTTCGGTGATTTGGCGGATAATTGTCCATTTCGGGCTGTAGATGGTAAGGGAACGATACCTGGAGTGCCCGTGAAATAGGCTTTGCGCTGCTACCTGTAATGCCTTGATATCGTCCTGCGTAATTTGCTGATCGATGTTTGTCGGCAGGGAGCCTAGTCTGAAAAATTCTTTTTTGGTATGACGTGACCATTCCCGCAGCCAAAGCATGCGTGATTTTAAGGCGTAATTCATATGCTCGGATTCCAGTTTTTCAATGGCCCTTTTGCCGAAAAAATAGTTCTGGAAAGCGAATATCAGCAGCGGAACAAGACCTGCAATAGCCACATAAGTGAAAATCTTTCTTTTCAGGTTGGAAGAAAACGGCATTATTTTGCGGCCTGCTGGGTAAATAATTGGAAAGCGAGACTGATTTGAATGTGTGGTATCTTTACCCAATGTTTTTTTTTTAGCAATTAAAAAAACGGGAATAGCGGAGCTGGGGATCGTGAAAAGGGGAATGAACGGATTGAGCCAAAACAAAAGCCCCGATAAACGGGGCTTTTGTTTTGCGATGCAATCAGGTGAAAGTGAAATTATTTATTAACCGGAGGATTATGCGCGTCAATGTGGCAATCGAGACAACGCGGGAATTTTTCCAGCATTTTTGGATCGTGCGGCTGCTCATGACACTGGGTGCACTGGGGAATCTGGCCATGCTGCTCATGGCAATCGGCACAGGCGACACCGGAGTGTTTACTCGGCGTGCCGGACCAGGTTTTGTACACGGCTGTGTGGCAGGATCCACAGGTGTCTTCCGTGCCGGCGCCGTAGGTGATCTGCAGGGGCTGATGAACCGGATGGCAGGAAAGACATGCCTCGACCGGCTGATTCGGAATATGGGGCTCATGGCACTCCATGCAGGAAGGAATGTTGCCGTGCTTGGTATGGTGACATTCGGTACAGGCAACCAGGGTATGCTTGCTCGGTTTAGCCGCCAATTGTGCTGCCGGCCCGGTATGGCAGTTGCCGCACTGGCCTCCCAGCATGTCATTCATGGGGACGTTGAGCGGGGCATGGGGATTGCTGTGGCATGTCAGGCAGTTAAGGAAATTAGGTCCATGCGGCTCGATATGGCATTGGCTGCACTTGGGCATGATTTCATTCCAGTTGTTTTTTACCGGGCTATACGAATGGAACTGTTCATGACAATCCTGACAATGAATCTGGTGCCCGCTGCCCTCGCTCCGCAGTTTGTTGAAAACATTGGTATGGCACTGGGCACACTGGCTGACGGTCAGCATCTGGGGAGCCTGCTCATAAAGTGACGCGCCACCCGGGGTGATTTTTTTGCCGGTGGGCATGGTCATTTCAGCCGGAGCGGGAGCGGGAGCGGGTTGTGCGGCAGCGACATCGGCCTGTGCCATTACCACGGGTTTTTCAGCCTGGTGGCCGGCTGTCTTTTCCGCTTCCAGTTCCGTGGCATTGATCGGCATGCACGAAATTGCCGAGGAGATAAAGAAAACAGAGAGGACATTGTAGAGAATCTTTCGTTCCTTTTTCATATGCAATCCTTATGTTGGTTAAAATTGATTTGAAGAGCTCTGGAAATCCGCGGCCCTGGAAAAAAACAGGCCGTCGTTAAAGGCTCTGGAACTTGGTGAGCGAATGTGCCGTTCGTTTCGTTCGGCGGCTGTCACGAGTTCATCAAATTTTTTGTTTCAAACGCAAAGTCGACCGGAGCGGGGATGTGATCCAGCCGCTCCGGTGGAATGTCCAGTCTATTTTTTTACATCATGGGCTATGCCGTGGCATGCGCCGCAGGTGGGGAATTTGCTCATCATGGCATCCGGATGGGGAACGCCGTGGCAGTCCTGGCATTGCGGAATCATTTTGTGTTCTGTTTTATGGCAGTCGGCACAGGGGACATCCTTATGCTTATACGGGCTGGCCTGCAACAGGTTGTACGCAACGTCATGGCAGGAAGCGCAGAATTTGGAAGAGATGTCGTCCGGATAGGTGACCGGCATCGGCATGTGTGCCTTATGGCAGGTGAGGCAATCGGCCTGGACCATGTCATTGGAATGGGGGCTGTGACAGTTGGTGCAGTTCGGAATTTCGCCATGGGCGGTATGACAGGTGGTACAGAAAAGCTGGGTATGTTTTGTCGGGTGCTGACGCAGCTGGTCGATCTGTTCGGTATGGCAGGTCAGACAGGCGTCGGTATGCTCGTCGGCCAGGGTAATCACCAGCGGGGTATGCGGATTGGTGTGGCAGCGCAGGCAGTTTTCCAATTTGTAATGGTCCTTGCCGGAATGGCACATGCCGCACTGGGGTATAATGTTGGTGTCCTTCGGCGGATGACCCTGGTGGCAGTCGATGCAGGTAACACTGGTCTTATGTTTCATCCCCTGTTCTTCAATGGCCTTGGGGGCCGCGTCATGACACTTCGCGCAGTCATCCGTGCTCAATGTGGGCCGGGCTTCATCCGCGGCTGAAGCGAGAGGGGCCATCGCCCCTGCTGTCAGGAAGATGACAAATGTTGTCAACAAGTGCCTTATCAATTGATTCCTTTTACCTTTTATCCACGTTTTCACTTACCTTATCCTCCCGATGTTGAAATTTGACGACTTCGCAATAATACATGGCAGCAAAGTATCCTGGCGATAACCTTGATGTTGCGCAAAATAGCACGCCGGTCATGCGATGCCGGCGGAACCGATGCATGAGGCGTGTGATATAAAACATCTGCCGGGGGCAAAAAAGCTGCCCGCCCATGGCTCCTTCTTATAGTAAAAAAAAAGAACATGAATGGCAATTCATTATCTGAAAAATAGTTGAAATACTCGCACACTCTGCAAAAAAAAGCAATATTTTTGAATGGATTGTTGAGAATTTTGTCTTTGCGCCGCAATATGTTTTTGTGGTGCCGTCCGTTGCGCAACTCACTTGTTTTGAAAGGAAAAAAATGCGACGGCAATGGTTTTTCGGAACCGCGGCTTGTGCGTCGCAAAAAAGCGTTCCGGCGGAAGGCGCCTCTGGTGCATGCCGGAGCCGCAGGGAATCCGGCATGATTGATCATTCAGGAGATGGCCGAGTCACGGCGGGGCATATTGCCATATGGGAGAGTCCTTGTTTTGGCTTTTAAAAGGTTCGTCTGTTCGTCACGCCGTTGGTCGGTTGCTGGATGCCGCTGGTGCCGGTGATCGCCCCGTGAAAGTGGCAGCGCTCGCATTGCTGGGGATAGCCGCCGTGACATGTTGCGCATTGAAATTTTGCGTACGGATAGTCATTGCCGACACTCATGGTGGAATGGTGGATGCTCTCCCAGGTGGCGCCACCCTTGTCGTGGCACTGGTCGCACAGGTAGGAGAGATTGTAACCGTCGGTGATTGTCCCGGTTAAGGGAATGCGATTGATCTTCCGGCGCAGGAGATAGCGATTGGGCGAGCCGTGCGGTTCGTGGCAATCGAGACAGGAAAGGACGTAACCGAGGCTGCCGCTGCCGACGGTGTAAGGTGTTCTCACCCGGATGTCGCCGTCCGCATTGCCCTTGCCGTGTTTTTCATTGTTCCAGTCGATTTTTTTGAGATTCCGGCCGAGGGTGGTGCTGTAGATGGTGTTCACCGCGTCGTGGCAGTCGGTGCAGAAGGTGTTGTAGTCCGGGGTGAGGGAGCCGTCACTGGTTCCCGTGGCGCCCGGCTCATAGGTGACGGCGGAATTATAGTAGTAGGGGGATTGGTATTTGTTGACGCTGGATACGTCCATGCGCTCGGATGCGTCGTTTCCCCACAGGTCGAAGTGGTCGGTCGGCCGGGAGATGGCGGTGTAGGCCGGGTCGGTGACATTGGCCTTGTTGCGCCGGGCGAGATGCGGATTGTGGCAGGCGGTGCAGGGATTGGAGGTGGCTTTGAAATAGCTGAACTTCGGTTCGGCAAATACAACGATATCGTTCAGGTTATGGTATGATGCCTGGTTGAACGCCTCAAAGATGCCCGCGGGCGAACTCGTCGTGTAGCCGCCGAAGGTGGCGGTATAGTCCTTGTTGTCGATGCCGCCGGACTGGAGCGAGGAGGACGTGGTGTGGCAATAAAAGCAGAAGTTGTCCGACTGCGCGTAGGGCTTGACCGTGGCCGTGGTGTCGAAGTTGGCGGCAAACAGGGCAAAGGGCGAGGCGCTGCCGGATTGGGGCGTCGGTTCAGCGCCGTCGATGCCGGCGTGCTGTTCGTGGCAATGGGCGCAATTGCCTTGGGAATAATCGGGCAAGACCGTCCGTTTTACCCCGGTTGTCCCTCCGTGGGCTGAGTCGGTATATGTGCCGGCGTGGAGAGGTTGGGTGACGCCGATCGCCGTCATGGCGAGAAAAGAAAAAAGAAAGCGATATCGTGTCATCGTGTGCGCTGTCATGCGGGAACCCCGGCTGAGATGAAAAGGAAGCGAATGCGACTCTTTGGTAAAATGTAGCAGGATGGGGGCTGTTTTTCAAATAGAGATTGCCTGGCGTGACTGAAAAAAAAAGAGCACGAACTCTTCGTGCTCTTTTGGATGATGATCTCTTTCATCTTTATTAAAAATAATACATGTCTGTTTGCGGTTTCAGCATTGTTGTTTCGTTTAATTGGGCTTCCTGGGCGAGCTGGGGGATGTTGGCGTTATCCAGGATAAATCGTTCAAGCTGCTGAAGCTGGCCGGGAGTCAAGTCTCCGAAAAGAATTCTTCGCTGTTTGATGACCGGTTTACTGGTGCTTGATTTTGAAATAGTCGTATCGGAAATCGTGGTGAATGGAATTTCATCCATATAATGGTCGTTATAGCCGAAAAGGATGCCCCTTTCCGGCGGCTTCTCCGTCAAATACTCTTTGTCCACATAATTAAATGCTATGCCTCCCATGCCGATATCGACAACCTTACCGAAGTTGTAATGGAGAACATACATTTCTTTTTTTGGTTTAAATCTGGGGAATCTCCTTTTGTTCAGTACGTTGTAGTGGGAAGTCATTTTTCGCCCCTCATTAAATTAGTACGGTATGTGGTTTGAGAGAATCATCGATTTTATCTTTAGCAAAAAAAAAAACGAGTTGGAATAGGGCAAATTGTCGCAGAGTCAGCGTTTTTACTGGTTTTTTCTTTTTGCCGGGTGGTTGAGATTGTTGGGGGAGAAAAAAGATAATGCCGTAATAACATCATGTTATGTCGCTATTTGTCGACAGCTTGCCGAGCAATCCACAAAAGAAAAGATCCTGCGGGTCATGGGGTGAACACGTGGTGTTATTGACAATGGAAAATGAAAATGGTAGGTGAAAAATCAAACATATAACGGCGGGATTTCAAAGCTATTCTTTGATTTCGCCATTGTGAAATGAAAAAACGGATTGGGTAGGAAAAATGTTTTCTTCCGCAAAATTGATGAGACACGGTTCATGTTGTATGTTGATTTTTTCCGTGCTGTTTTTTTTTAAGGCAGGCGTGGTCACTGCCGGGGAAATCAAGTTGCTGACGCCCGAGGCGACCAACATCGTCTATGCGCGGGTTCCCTCCTATTACGCGGTTGTTGAAGTCGGAGATAAAAATGCGGCGGATCAGCTGCGGGTCAAGGCCGGTTCGCTGAGTATCCCCCCGCTGGCCGTCCGTTCCGGCGGCGCGAGGTTTTATGCTCATTTCCAGCTTCCCCTTACTCCGGGGAACAACGTTTTTGCCCTGTCACCCGGCAACAAGCAGTTTACCATCGATTATAAGCCGATGCGCACCGTGCTCAATGTCAATTTCGATGTTCCCGGTGTCTACATGTTCCACCGGGCCGGAACCATGCAGCCTGAATGCCGGCAATGTCACGAAGTGGAAAAGCTGCCGAAGAAATTTTCCAACAAACCGCTTCCCTTCGGCATGAACTCCGCCATCTGCTACTCCTGCCATAGGCGAATCTTCGAGGATACCGCCTGGCATCACAGCCCGGCTGAGAGTCTGCTGTGCGAAACATGCCATCCGCAGGATGCCAAGGCCGGGAGATTTTTTGTTTCCAAGGGAAAGGATGCCGCTCTCTGTTATCGCTGCCATGTGGAAAAAGAAAGGGTGTGGAATAAAATGGCCTATGTTCATCAGCCTGTCGGCTTTGGCGTCTGTTCCATGTGTCATAATCCCCATGGTGACGCCAATCGTTTTCAGCTGTGGGCGGACGGCAAGAAGGAACTGTGCATCAGTTGCCATGTGGACAAGGAAAAATATGTGACAAACGAGGTTGAGGGTATGACGGTGCACGGCATCATTAACGGCAGCGGCTGCGTCGCCTGTCATGACCCCCATGCCTCTGAAAACCCGTATATGCTTTACAAGCCGGTCAACGAACTGTGCACCGGCTGCCATAACGGACTGGCCGGTGTCGTCAAAGGACATCCTGTCGGCGGTCATCCCGTTGCCGGACCGACAAATCCCCTGCAGCCGGACAAGGAATTTAACTGCGCGAGTTGTCATAATCCTCATGGGTCGGTCTACCAGTATCTGCTGGTTGGCGATCTGTTGGGAGGGCACGTTTGTTCCAAGTGTCATAACTGACGGTGGATTGTGAGCCGCTTTCGATTCTCCTAATGAATTCATCGGAATTACTTATCACATTCATGGACACAATAACCGGCAGCAGATCAAATTGTTTTCCGCGGTCGGCAATGCGGGTCATGCTGCCTCTTGTCTTCTGCTCGATTCTTCTTGCTGTCTTTGTCCCGTCCCTCCGCGCCCAGCAGGATGACGGTTCGCCATGGCATGTCCCTGTCAAGACGGTTGCGATTATAACGGAAGATGATCAGGGTGCGCCGCTGCAGTTTCCCTCCATTGTTTTTTTTGATAAAACGATGGATGAAACGTATGTGGTAACGGGTGGCAAGGGTCGGATTAGTGTGTACGGGTCTGATTATTTCCCAAAAATTTCCCTTGGTGTCGGCCGTGGAGTAGAAACGCCCAACGGTCTCCATGTCGCCGACGATGGGCGTCTTTTTGTCTGCCAGGGGCAGTCTGCCGGGAAACCTCCTCGGCTGACGATCCTGAACGGTGCTTTTTTCCTTGAAAAGGAAATTACCTTTGCCGACATCCCGGGAGCCGAATCCTTTATTCCCGGCCGTCTTTCCGTCGGCATAAACGGCAATATGTATATTGTTCCCACCAATATGCCCGGAGCGCTCGTTTTGGACAAGGACGGAAAATTTCTTCGTTGGCTGAAACCGAAGGATAAAGTGCAGGTCGAGGAAGAAGCGCCTGTTGCGGGGGAAGGCGTCGGCGGCTTGCGGGAATCGGAATCATTGGGCGATGCGACCGAAGAGGGCGAGCCTCAAGCCGAGACGCCGCCAGCCGGCAATGAGGAACCGCAACCCCGGGATCAACGGGCGGCGGAAATGGAAGGTTTACCGGAATTTCTCAGGCCGGTGACAAAAGAAGCCGAAGAAGGCGCGAATGTTACTGATCCGGCCGGGGCGGTACAATTGACGGATGTGGTGTGCGATTCCAAGGGGCATATTTATCTTTTGAGTGAAGAAACCAGTAAGGTGTATGTCTATAACGCCGCGGAACAATATCTTTTTTCCTTCGGCCAGAAAGGCGGTTCCGAAGGCAAGATGAGTCGTCCTCGGGCGTTGGCGGTTGACGAGGAGAAAAAGAGCATCTATGTCGTTGATTATATGCGCCACACGATTCTGCTCTATAATTTTGCCGGACGATTTCTTTTTGAAATCGGCGGCTTTGGACGGTCGCCGCGCTGGTTTAATTTTCCGGCGGATCTGGCTTTGAACAGACAGGGAAATCTCATCGTGGCAGACCTCTTTAATAAGAGGGTGCAGGTGCTGGATGTGCAGTTTGAGGCCTCTGTTTCCTTGTTCGGCCCCGGCGATAAATCGGCGAAGTAGCAGGAGGGAAGTTATTTGTCGGGTGGGTACTTGTAGAGCTTTCTTTGCAGGGTTCTTCGATGGATGCCAAGCCTTTTTGCTGTTTCCGAGATGTTGCCGCCGCAATCCGCCAGAACCCGGTTGATATGTTCCCATTCCGTTCTGGCCAGGGAGGGTGCCATGAAATCTTCCTCCTGGTTGTCGATTTCCACTTCGGGATTACGGGTAAATGCGTTCAGGATATCGCCCACGTCCGCGGGCTTCGGCAGGTAGTAAACAGCCCCTAATTTGACTGCATCCGTTGCCGTGGCAATGCTGCCGTAACCGGTTAAGACAACCGCTTTGAGCGCAGGGTCAATTTGCAGGGCATCCCTGATCAGTTCAAGTCCCGATTTTCCGGGCATCTTCATGTCCACCACCGCGAGTTTCGGCTTGTGTCGCTCGATGATTTCCATGGCCTCATCGTAATTTGCCGCCATGTAAACGACGAATCCTCTGTTTTCAAAAGCCCTGCCCATCCTGCTTCGAAAAAGATCTTCATCGTCGACGATAAGAATAGCTTCCATTTGTAAAACGTTCTCCCCTGCATTTATAGTCACATCGGACCCGCCTCAAAATTACCCAGGCCGAATGCCGGACTTTCATGGTTTACTGTCGTCGGCCAACCTGGGTCAGCCATTGGTGTTTCTTCGCAAACGGCTTGCTTCAACCCGTTCCAGGGCAAAAGTAAGCACGGCGGTTGTTCCTTCCCCCGGTTTGGAGATGAGCTTTAAGTCGCCGCCGAATCGGTTGGCCATAATTTTAGCAAGATAGAGGCCAAGGCCCATGCCTTTTCCTGGTTGCTTGCTGGTGTAAAACGGTTCAATTGCTCGCTTGAGAAAATCCGGGTCCATGCCCGTCCCGTGATCCAACACTTCAAAATAAAGAAAATTTGCGTCTTTTCGGCATGTGATGTCAATCGGTGATCCCGGCTCAGAGGCATCCATGGCATTTTTCATGAGTTCCCGGATGGTGCGGGTCAAGGTGCGAACCGGCATCACGACCTGAAGATCACCAACCTGGTTGATAAAATTGACCTGTTGCAGATTCTCAAAATTGAACAAGGCCATGGCTTCATACACTAGCTCTTTAATGCTGAATTTGTCAACCGCTTCTCCAAGAAGTTTACCGCTGTCGGCCGACATCTGGTAAAGGATTTCCTTGCAGCGTGATACTTGATCGCGGATAAGCCGTGTATCGTCTATTAAATTTTTGTCGCCACCGTTTTTTTTGAAATGAAAGAGCATTTCGCCGGCGGCCACGGCAATGGTGGAGAGCGGTGTGGAAAATTCATGGGCCGCGCCGGCGGCAAAAGTGGCCAGGGAGGCGAGTTTTTCGTTTCGCATTTTTTCTTCGTCAAGTTCCTTGCGCACGGCTTCCTGTTCCTGCATGTTTTTTTTGATCTGGCCCACCGGGTAGACAATAAGAATAACCACCAGGAAAAAGATGAAAAACATGAAATAACTGTGGCTGCGCAAATAGGCATCCATTTGATTGTTGAAAACAGCCAGGAGATCGGGTTGCAAGCCGGCCAGGTCTGAGCCTGCCAGCAGGGAATGGTCAAGCCGGGCCGGATCGGAAAAATAAAAAAAGAGTGAGTAACAGAAGACAGTGAAGCCGGCAAGGGAGTAAGAACAAGTTTTTTCCAGCAACAAGGCGCCCAGGACAATATAAATGATGAAAAGAATGTTCAAGGGGTTGAAAATGGAAACAACATTGAAAAAGAGCAGAGTCATCAATGTCACGTCAAGCGACATGACCAGCGACGGCATCCTGCAGGGAATTTCTTTTTTTGCCCGCAATAGACCGTAAAGCAGAATGTTGCTGATCAGGCCAAGGCCGATGGTTATATAAGCCTGGGGGGGTGAAATTGAAAGGTGAAAAATTTTCAAGCTGAAGAAGAGCAGCAGAATTTGGCAGGCAATGGTTGCCCAGCGGAGGCGAAGAAGCCAGAGAAACGTGATGTTCTGCTTGCTGTACGAGGTTGGGGATATGATTTTTTGATCGGTTGTATTCACTGAATATTCCTTCTGGAGGCCGCAAGACGGAAATCAGGAGTCAGTATCACAAAACCGGGAGCAGGACCTTTTTCCGGCTAAGAAATTGCGCGCATAGGTTCTGCTTGCAAATCGAGTCAGTTGCGGATGGATGCCGGTTCGTTCCTTTGCCGCATGTTATTCCGGCTCCTGTCTCCTGAACAGCAACAAAAAAAATGAATATGCGACATTATACCACATCTGTACAAATCATTATGTGTGTTAAATACTTTTCAGGGTAACTTGTCAATTTATTCATCAACTGACAACGCTAAAATGGAGGAGCTCATGGATGTGAAGGCTGATTTGACGTTGGACGCAAAAGGATTAAGCTGTCCCATGCCGTTGCTTAAGACCAAGCAGTTTATTGGTAAAATCAAGCTGGGCGAGGTGCTTGAGGTGCTGGGCACGGATCCGGGGTCAAAAAACGATCTCCCGGGCTGGTGCGAGCGATCGGGACATGAGTTTCTCGGCGCTGAAGACGGCGGTGGTTTTTTCAAGTTTTATATTCGACGCGGAAAATAATTCCTGCCGGGGAAAATCCGGGGATTTCTTTTCCTCGGATTTTCCTACCTACCTACCTACCTACCTACCTACCTA